>JAAUYI010089666.1_pt1 | contig 11555 bp, 17 predicted proteins | sample 7278041 | NCBI WGS metagenome assembly JAAUYI01 (sample SAMN14350216, study PRJNA611818) | marine sediment metagenome | isolation source: surface marine sediment (0.6m) | place: French Polynesia: Moorea | collected 2018-08
CATGCATACATACAACAACACACACATAATGCATGCATACACACACATACATCCATGCACATATACATACACACATATACACACATACTCACATGCACATAAATATATGCATACACATGCACATGCATGCACACACACACACTTACAGACATGCACACATACATACCCACAGCTTTACCATCTATCCAAACTCTAAAGTAAACCACCTCCAGGTCCCTGGACCTATCTTTTTCACTCTGTTTCATTGCACAAAGGACTCAAAATGTTCAATTCTTTTCCAGTTATTCACAATCCAGTGTGAAGAAGGCACAATGGGCAGGCAGAATTTTCAAGCAGTGGAAGTAAATTCATAACTACAAGGTTCAACACGAGGGTATGCCTGGTATGCTGCTCATCACAGGCAATCTTCAAGATATGACAGATGAGTACTTGTCCACAACAGTCTCCAAATTTCTCCTTGAGATCAAGAAGCAGAATGGGGAATATTATCCCAAAGAGACTTTGTACAAGATTGTCACTGCATTACAAATTCACTTGGACTTGAAAGGATGAACTGTGCACTTTCTAGAGAATCCAGCATTTGCTGGTGTGCATAATACTTTAGACAACAGGATGAAACAGCTGAGCAAACTTGGGTCAATGAGGGCTTGTGAATAAGCTGACCCTATTGAGGTTGAAGAAGAGGAGATTTTGTGGGAGAAGGGAATTCTTGGTGACTCTGAACCTGAACAATTGGTTAACACAGTATTGTATTTGATTGGATTGCATTTTGCTTTGCATGCTGTTAATGAATATAAGGCATTGAAAACTGGTGTTTATTCTCAGTTCAAAGTGAAGTATGATTACCAGTAAAATTTGAAATATTTGGAATACCTTGAGCACTCCACCAAAAATAATCAAAGAGGGTTGAAATCCTTGAATCAAAAACCAAAGGTAGCCATTGCTTATGAGAACACAGGAAATCCTGAGCATTGTTTAGTCTATTTGTTTGAGCTGTACCTGAGTAAGCACCCCAGTCATGACCCAAAGAGTTCCCATGATTTGTATTTGAGACCACTTAGCAATCCCAAAAATCCACATGTGTGGTACTCATATTTGCCAATTGGTGTGCACACTCTTGTGAAGGTTATTGCAAAAATGTGTAAGGCTAGTGGTTTGGGAGTTAAACTCAGCAATCATAGCCTGAGATCAACTGCTGCAACCTGTCTCTATCAGAATGGTGTGGAGGAGCAATAGATTGCCAATTTGACAGGGCATTACAGTGTGGCAGTGCAAAATTACAAGCACACATCTGTGGAGCAAAAGAAAGAGCTAAGTGATTTGCTTTACAACAACAAGAAGCCCAAGACATGTACCATTGGTTCAGGTGAATTGGAGAATCACCCAAATCCAGGTCCACAAGTGTCTGTCACACCAGAAATCCAGTGTGCATCAGTACTCTCCACTGCAATGCCTGTGCAACAACCTCAGTTGGAGATAAACATGCCAAAAATCACAGTGAACCCAGTGAAAAATTTTATTGTCCAGAACAACAACATTTTAATTCCACCTATTGATATGCAGTTGACCATTAATATCTCATGAACAAAGCTTGGTTGCGAATAGTGAAGATTTGGTCTTGATCAGAAACCTGGCATATTTATTTTGTCTTTAAAAGTTTGCATTTCTACATCATTTATATGTTTATTGTGTTCATTGAAATTATTTTTATTTGTTGGTCACATTCCTTTACTTGAATAAATTATTTTGTTTCTTAAAAGATTGGTTGTCATCATAAAATTCTGTGATAGATAACATACAAGGGGTGGATGTTATTCCTTGTATCATTTTCTTAATTTAGAGGTTTCAATTGAGGCGCAACCAAGATCATATTTGGTTTGCATTATGGATCAAATGTTTTTGATCAGGTGGCTCAAAAGGGGTTTTTTGTTTTTTGACAGTTATGTGGACAACTCAAAACACAAACATCACTGGGCTTTGAGGACATTTGAACAGTGGAGGAACACCAGAAATCATTTGGTTAGAAAGGGCTCATTCACAGGCATACCAATTGATAAGCATTTCAATGAGATGGATGTCAATGAACTGAACTATGCTGTTCCCAGATTTATCCATGAAGTTTCAAAGAAGGATCACTCATTCTATCCTGCAGAAACATTGTATTCTCTTGTGGTGTGTTTGCAGGCATGTTGTCATGCTAGGGGCTTTGTGTATAAATTTTTTGATGATGCAAAGTTCACTGCAATTCACAATACTCTTGATAACAGAATGAAAAGGAGCTTTCTGCTCAAGGGATAGTCAAAAAAAAAGAAGCAATCTGTTCTGATCACAGTGCAGGAGGAGGACAAAATGTGGCGTGAAAATATCTTGGGTGACAATTCACCAGAAATGCTGTTGAATATACTCATTTATTTGTTGGGTGTGCATTTGGCTTTGCATGGGGTGCAGGAGCATAAAGATCTCAAGGTTGGTGCATACTCACAGTTGCATGTGGATTTTGATCCTGAGACTGATTCAAAGTATCTGTATTACACTCTTGACACATTTGAAAAACAATCAGGGTGGAATTTGTGAAATGAACAAGAAGAAGAAGGAGGTTCGAGTTTATGAAAATAAACAGAACCTATACAGGTGTGTAGTGCATATCTTTGAGAAATACATGGGATTATGACCAAGTGGTGACCCCAGGTGCAGCTCAGATATTTGTACCTGAGACCTTTGTTGAGATTTAGTTCAGATGAAGGTCCCTGGTACAGTTGTCAGGCAGTGGGCATGCATATTTTGTAGTCTGTCACTAGTTCATTGTATGTGAAAGCAGGGTTGCAAGGGAAATGCACAAATCATGGGTTGAAAGCCACAAGTGCTACGAGGTTGTTCAGAGAAGGTGTATTAGAACAAATGGTCTGTGATATCACTGGGAACACATCTAAAGCAATGCGTGTATATAAGCAGAAATCCTCAGCAATGCAAAGAGAAATCAGTGATGTGCTCTATGGTAATCAAATGAGTTCAATGTGTGTTCAAGAGGACAAGAAAAGTGTGAAAAAATTGTGTCCTGAGCATCAGAATGAATCTGTGAAACTGGTCGAACAAGCAGAAATATCCAGAAGCAAAAACTGTGTGGTTGATCTCAAGGAGAAGGGGGATGGTGTGACCAGCAATGTCACATACAACAAGCAGAAAATTGATGACAAATGTATTGTCAATGTGTATCGTATTGCAGGTGGATTGTCCTCTGGACATCCTATTATTGTGAATGTTCATGTCAACATTGATAAAGACTGATCATGTTCTGTGCCTTTGTGTAATTTGTCGAGTCAATTAGCATGCTATTTCAGTCTGTAATTGTGCATGTTGTTCATCTATTAGTGTCAAGAAAATTACAAGTGAATTAAAGTGAAAAAAGTTTGTGAGAATTGGTTCTAATTGCTCGAAAAGATCTGAGAAATAACAGTCAAGACAGCTGAATAGAAACGTACGATACCGAAAAATAAGTGTGAGAAAGGAACAATGAAAAAAAATAATAATCAAGATTACTACGTATCATTTGAACTGACGTGTCGTTTTGTGAACGCGTAGTCTAAGTCCGCAGTTTCAAGGTGACTTTCCGGTTTTGCAAAAGTAAAATAAAAAGAAACAAAAAAGTTTATTTTAGATTTAGATTTCAAAATGCTAATAATTTTGACAAACTTGATGAGAGAAATTTACTTTTGATTTGCACCTTGGCGCCACCAGATGTGTTATGGAATCCATTGGCAACTTATCTCTCACATTCTTCTCTTCAGACATGACCAAGATCATCCCGATGGAAAAATCGCGGGCAACTGATTCTGGACGACGATCAAAAAGTCGTCCCGAGAGGTCCGATCACAATTTTGATTCCTTGTCGCAGAAGCAATCGAACTGTGAGACCACGCAACCGGAGGAAAAAAAGGATGATGTGGGCAAAGCAGTGGATACCAAGAAGGCATTAAGAGGTGGTGTTTCTTTTTATTTTCTTTTGAGGGGTGAGCTTCGAGTCTTGCTATTTTGCAGTTCATTGTGGGTTTTCTTTTGCACAACAACATAAAGAGCTCAATTCTCTTCTTGAAGTTGAACCAAATGTGCCTTCACACAATTTCAGAGATTGCTGTATTCATGAGAAAAAAAACGGTATTTTCCAGTCAGCAACATTTTTGCTTGCCCGAGACAACCATAAAAATGTTTGCCATGTTATCAAGGAAGTTGGATTTCTGAATGGAAAGTTGATTTTGCGCTTCTACTTTATTTGCAGCTTCCGAAAAATCCAGAGCTGGTCGCGGCAGTGCACCAGAGCGCCAAAGAAATTCTTCCAAAAGAACAACGCATTCGCAACCAAACGACCACAGCCTTCACCATGCGGCAAGACAGATGGAAACAGCATCAACCGCCACCAAGTCCAGAACCAGAAGTTTAAATGAATGCTTCGGAGACGCAACAGAGGACAACAGTTCTTGGAATGAACATCACAAGAAATACGGAGGACACACACATTCAGAACAGTTGAAGGGTGTGGTTGAACCCAAAGCCCCTGATGGAAAGAAAGCAGCGCAAAGAGTAATGTTCTTCCGCAATGGAGTCGTGGGTCGGCACGGCTTTCGTTACAGAGCAAAAAGGCAGACTCAAGATAAAAACCTGGAGAAAGGTAACGCAGGTGCAAAAGATGCTGACAAAAGCGTTGTACCAGAGAAAGTATCAGGAAAGGAAAATTCTCATCACACTCAAGAACCAAAAGAAGGGAGCTCAAAGAGGAATGATCAGTCGAGCAGTGAGATCAAATGCGATGCTGAGATTGGTGAAAACAAAGTGAACCAAGTAGAATCTAAGGATGACAGAACGATCACGCAAAGCGAAGAAAATCTGACTGACAAGCCTCCAGTTGGTCATATAATGCGTCCTAGGGCGACCAGTGACTTTGGTATTGGAAGTTGTGAAAAGGATCAGAACGACACTCCACGCACCTCTGCACTGCTGCGTCAACCTTCATTCAGAAAACACCTGTCAAAACTGATGCGCACGAAAACGCCAGCAGAAAATCTCCAGGACACTGCTTCATTGGAAATAGCTTTCAAATTGGCCAGTGCATCTAATCTGGCGAAGCTAAAAAATGCAAGTGAGGAAAACCTGCACATGACGACGGAAACGAATGAGAATAACCTCAGCGCATCTTTGCGGGCAGCTCAGTCTGAACAAAACCTGAGAAGTCAATCTGCCGAAACTTCTCCCAGGGAATCTCAAGCGTTCAGTCACTGGGAAGTAGTTCCTCCAAAGGTACAGGACAACAGTGACTCAGAAGGCGAACCTCCTTTACTGATGAGGTCCTTCAGTGGGCCGGGGACTGTGGCAGGAGATAGAAAAAGGTTCAGTCTCAGATCAAGTGGCAAGTTCCGCATTCCTTCCTTCAGCGAGTTCAAGAAAATGAGAGCCAAAGGTGGTCTGTTGCCTGACAAAATGAAGTTCATAAGGATGCCAATAGCAGAAGAAATGGGCCAAACCAGTCACCTCCGGACTGACTCTCACCTATCCAAATCTGATCTGGACAGATCACGTTCCTTTTCTCAGGACAGTGGAGAAAACTCAAGGCAGCTAAAGAGAACAAATACAGATCCTGACATTGGTCGAAGTGTAGCTCAAGGTCAAAGTGAGCAATCTGAAATAACAGAATGTAAACACTGCAGGAGAGCTCGAAACACGAAGTCCAGTGTACATCAGCCTCCCAAGTCTAAAGACAGAAAAGGTGAAAGTCTCATCAGTGCTTGGAAGAAAGTTCAGAGGAAAGGAAGAGACAGAGAACGCAACAGACGCGGTTCTTTCACTGAGCTGGACTCGTGGAAGCAATCAGTGATGGACTCAGAGAAGGGCAGTGACAGTGATGACTGTCCTTGCTCCTCTGACAGTGAACAGGGTAACAGACACCGAACACACAACTTGAGAAACCGCACGACGAGTTCGGGCAGGGGAGAAACAGATCTATCTGCTGCAGTGAACTCGACGAGTGGCCAGGATGAAGACACCGATGGTTCCAGTGTGCTGGAGTCGCACTGTGAACCGACAGGGCGACCGCCTCTCGCACCCAAGGGGTCACGCCGGAAACTTGATTGGAGAAATCCTGGACGCAGGAGAAGAGGTGAGACTTGTGTTGATCTGTCAGTTTGTTTGTTCTGGTGCTCTCGAATGATACACGCTTCTCCGCGAAAATGCAAAAGAAACTCTGCTTTTCTTTCTTCAGTTTGTTCAGACGAAAATGAAGTTCATTCGTTGGAACATCTGTCATCATCCCAGCACATCGACAACAGTGACGAACAGGTTTGTGAACATTCAGAGACAAGGTTCTGCGCTTCGTTCTGACTTCTCTAAGAATACTCCCAAAATTACTGTTATCTGTCGAACCTCGGTGGCCAGGAATCCAAGTCTGGTCACGTTTTGGGCCGAATGTCTCAAATCCTGCAAACAACTGATGATCTGTTTGTTTGCTCTTACAGAACGGTGGCGTGGTCCGTTCGACCTCTGATGTGTCGGAGATGATACAGGAATTGGCCAGAAAATGTGACAGTGGAGACAGAAGTGCCAAACCCTACAAAAGCGATCCTTTCGGCTCTGCGGCAAAACGCCGAAGTCATAGAGAAACTTCCAGAAGAAACAAAGGTAACACTGATTTCTGCCAATGGGAATCTTGTGTCGAGAACTTTAACATTTGGTGGGATGATTCATGAATCACAGTTGCAAGAAGGAAAATGAACTCGAAAAATGACGTTCAACAAGTGTTGGCTGTTGTAATTGTCTCAAATCAAGTGAGTTTCGTAGGACTGACCAAAAATGACGCAATACGCAATTCTACTGCAGAGAGGAGCAGCAACACTGCTGGACTCGTTGGCATTTCATCTCTGCCACACGACGCCAACAGGTCTCAGTATTCTCGGCGACGGAAACACGGGTCTGAAAGTACCCGGAGTCTCGACAGTACTTTCGACGAATGTTTCAGCGATGAGGTGTGAGGCTCGAAAAATATTTAGTTGATGAGTTGGGATTGGATACGACTGAAGTTGCATTAATGACCCGCAGTTGGTCTCTTGCGTTTTCACATTTGGAAGCCCTTCTTTCAGACCCCCCCCCCATCCAGGTTCTTCAAACCGTTCAAACCATTTGAGCCTTTGTTGTTTTGTAGAGTGATCAGTGCGGAAGTGAAGTCCAGAGGGTTGACAGTGGAGTTGGATCTGACATCAAAGAAGATGTAAAATTCACCATTGACATCACTGTAAGTGCTCGCTTCTCATTGATGCTTTCTGCACTCAGTTTGAAACGATAGACGGACGCACCTTCTTTAATGGAATATTTCCAGGTGAAAGACGGGATATGCGACGACTGTAATGAGCTGGTCTCGGAGAAAGTCGGGGTGGACAACGATGAAACGTTACTCTGTGCGAAATGCGGCGCTCTTCGCGTGGAGCGCAAAGAAGCGATTCAGGAAGTGGTGGACACAGAAATCAGCTACGGCAAAGATCTGAAGATTATCAAAGAGGTGGTTTATCTTTCGTTTGTTGATGTCTACAAGCAATTTTCTCCCATTCCCTCTGTCTTTTTGACCAACACAAAATGGAGAAGAGTTTGCACTCCATTCTTCCGATGACAAAATACCTTTCGTTCTTTCTGAAGAAATCAAAAAACGATTGCCTTTTGCAGGAATTTTATTTGCCATTAAAATCTGCTGGCTTGCTAAATGCAGAGCAAATATCAACCATCTTTGGAAACTTGTTGGAACTCATCACCGTCAATGAAAGGTTCACCGACCAACTCCAGGATGCACTGGACATGGCGGCTGAAGAAGATGACGAGGTCACTGAATTTCTCTAGAAACTTACTGAATTCCTCTCGAAACCTTTTTCAATTCCTCTGGAAATTGTTACTGAATTCCACTGGAAACTTTTTTGAAGAGCGTTTTGACTTTCTGGCAAAAGTCCACAGATGTATTCAGGAAAGTGTGGAACTTCTCTCAGGAATGCATGACTTGATCCTTTCGTACCCAGAATTTGAATTGACAGATTTTTTTTTTTCTTGCAGGATTTTATGACGGTATCTTTGGGCAAGATATTCATGGAGGCTTCCAATATGTTGCTGGTGTTTGAACAGTACTGTGTCAAGCAAACGGCGGCGACAAGCCTGTTGGAACAGCTGGAACGTGAGAAAGAACTTCTCCGCATCTTCTTGCAGGTGAAGAGACGCTTTATTTGTTCGAGAAAATGAGTTTCTGCTCAGTCTGATGTCATGCACAGATTACAACAGATTCCTATCACGAAAAACATGTTTGCTCTCCCAACTTGTGATGCGAAGAAGCGGCAATGGAACTGGCGCCTGAGAATTCAATTGACGTGATGATATCAACTGTTGTAATCCAGGTTTCACAGAAAGAAAACTCTGCTCTCAGAAGAATGAACCTAAAGTCTTTCCTCATGGTTCCAGTCCAGAGGGTGATGAGGTAGGTTGATCCCGCAAGACACAAGGTCTTGCCATTGCGATGGCGAATATTTCTTTCACGACAGTTGCCTTGAATGAAATACAAATTAATTTTGCTTCATCCTAAACTTTTCCACAGGTATCCCCTGTTACTCGGTCGAGCACACAAGGCAACTCCAGCCAGTCACCCAGACAAGGAAAATTTGGGAGAAGCTCAAAGGAAAATAGAAGACATCGTTGAACACATAAATTCTGTCAGTATCACTTTGCACTTTCTTCTCTTCGCCGTCATGTCATTCCTTCCCTTTGCTAATTTCTTCAAATCAAAAGAAGTTGTCCTTTTTCAGAATGCCAAAGAATCTTCCGTCGGACACAGGTTGCGGAGAAAGATGTCAGCCTCTCGTAAATACGCGTCGTCTGGTGAATCTAGCGAAGCCCTCACAAAGGTAGGCAACAAAATCAATCCTTTCCTGCTTTTGAGTCGCACATCAAAGTTCTGTTGTTTGAAAAAGAAAGTCAAAATCTTGTGACTCTGCAAACCTTTTGTCGTGTATCCAGATGGCAGCAGATTTACTGGACTGGAACAGAAACGAAACCAATCTGATCCATGTGGGGAAGTTACTCTACACGCAGCCGTCTGACTACCTCTGGGCAAAGAGGGGCAAATCTCTGAAGTTTACTCAAGTGCTCGGAATACTCGTCAATTTAGGAAAGGTAATGTTCTGGGAAAAGAAAATGAAATTGTTGTTTTCTTCGATCAAAATGAATTTGAAAAGAGATGCCTCATCGACATTGTTCTGTTGTTGTGCATTGTGTACGTGAAACTAGAAAACTCGATCATGCAGCTTTTCAAGAGATCTTCATTTGATGTTTCTCAGAATCTCACGGAGGTATGGTCAGACAGACTGCTGTTTCCCAAGAGCACTGGAGTCAGAGATGCAGCGCTGGTCTTGGTCAAAGAGAAGAGTGGACGATTCTTTCCCCACGGGGTAAGGGCAGCTGCAATAGTTTTTTTTGCAGATACAAAGTTTCCAAAGTTGTCGTCAGTCCCATTTCTAAGCTTGAACCCCAGCGTAAATTTTCTTTAGTATCTCTGTTCATGAGACCACGCCCAGGATTGACCAGTGTTCTTTGGTCACCACGACAGTTTCTGTTTGGAAGCCTCTTGGAAACCCACTTGATTCTGAAAAACATGGAAAGAACATCCCGAATCGGGTGTCAGATGTCGAAGCTGCATGAGAAACAAGATGTGGTTTTGACTCTCAACATATGCACCCATATGTTCTTGATGTTCTTCACATCGATTTCCAGGATCCTATCATGCTGGAGAAATGCGTTGTATCTGTGGACAGTGAGTGACTTTGACGAGGTGTTTGAAGTGCTGGACGGCAGCAAAGAAGCCTATTTATTCAAGGTACGGTGGTCGGGTTTGGGCCAGCGACTTCTTCTCCTCCAATGCGAGACAAGAACACCGGTAATCTATCTTGGGGTGAGGAGAGAAGATTCGAATTTTGCCTGACAGATGAATGGCAAAGGTTTTACCGATGAAACGTGTGTGCATTTAGAATTGGCGTTTTCTTTGTTTCGGCGTTGCTTCTTTTACCCCTTTCGTGTTTGCGAGGTTGGGCCCCCGTTCTGAGTCTTTGTTCACTCTCAAACGGCAACAAATTTCCATCAACAGGGAGATGACAGAACGGAGACTGATCGTTGGTTGCGGCACCTAAAACTGCAGACCAAGAATCTAGGGCAGTGGCGTCGGAGGAGGAACGCTCTTCCCAACATCATGATACAAACCATGGCAGCCAAACTGCACAACGACTCCTGACATCGTGTGGACTTTACCACAGACTCCTCTAAATGAAGAAACTCCCAAGAAAATGCGTATACAATTGCGCATAAGTGAAAAGGCCAATTCACGCTCTCGAGTTCTTCATCTTGCTTCTTCTTCATCTCTTCAAACGACTGCTCGTCATCACCGAAGTCCAGGAACTGATCCGGTGACCGTCCATCTCCTGATAAACGAAGTGAAAACAGATTTCAGCTACAAGAATGTAATCAGGGGAAGTTAGGAGGTTGTAAGTGCGGTGAAAATTCGTAAACTCGCTCAGTATTGTTCACAGCCCTCAACCAACTACGTCAGCTCAGTTCAAGACAGGAAATGTTCTTGGGTCGGCACTGTGTTCAAGTTGGTGTCAAAGAATGGTGGATTTCAGATCAAAACTTTGAAAACATCAACTCAATGCCGTTGTGCATCAAGAACAAACACAGTTGTGAATTTGTTGACTGTAAACCAGAACAAATTCGCATTTGCGAACAAATTTAGAAATCAATACATCCTCAGCTGTTGGTATTTGCTTTCTTTGACATTTCAGCTTGTACTGCTCCCATTGTTTTTGTTCTTCTTGATGTCTGTTCTATTTTGTCCGCGCATCCCGCCTGTTTTGATTCCCAGCACCAGCAATGACTCACCGTGTTACGTGTAGGATAACACCCGAAAGGAGTTAATGATCAAGTCAAGAGCCCATTAGGGCTTGAGAGTTGATTGTTAACACTTTGAGGGTGTTATCTGACTTCTTCAATGCTTCAAGTGACAGTTTTCAAAGGTGTTAATTGTCTGTTGTTTGTTTTGTTCCAGCGCATGACCACATGAAACACTGTGGCAAATAACAATTTTCTTTCAAACCATTTGGTGGCAATGAATGCTTTTAGTTGCTGCCAGAAATCATTATTTTTCGACAGTCTTTAACAATGTGGTCACTGAGTTCAACATGTGCAAAACAAACAAGAGAGAATTAGCACCTCTGCAAAATATCCTGAAAACCTCCCTGAAAGCCACCAGTGAAAATACTGGGAGATCTTTTCACTGTGAGAACAATAGAAAAAATGATCAATAATCAAATCTCAGGGCCTAAAGGCCCCTGGACTTGATCATTAACGCCTTTCGTGTCTTATCCTATAGGCCTACTTCTTTCTTGCACCAGGAGTTTTAAATTCGGTCAAGCCAAAGAAATTTTCCCTTTCCGGTTTCTTCGGATAAAGCGTGACCTACCTCAGTAGTGGGAGTTACAGCTCAGTGACAACCATCG
>JAAUYI010130814.1_pt1 | contig 11551 bp, 7 predicted proteins | sample 7278041 | NCBI WGS metagenome assembly JAAUYI01 (sample SAMN14350216, study PRJNA611818) | marine sediment metagenome | isolation source: surface marine sediment (0.6m) | place: French Polynesia: Moorea | collected 2018-08
AACATCACTATGTAACAGAATGTAAACTAGCACAAAACCCTTGGGATTGCTTCGTTTCACTTCGTTCCACTCGCAATGACATACCTTGAATTTTTTACGCCGACTTACTTACCAAAAAACCGGTGTTGCTGATTGGAAGTATGAATCCTGGTGTAGAGACGTTGCACTGCAACGTCTCTACAAAGGTTTTGGAAGGACGCAACATCATTTTCATACATAGATTAAGCAACGCCAAAAAAACCTCATCGATTTCGTGTTAGGCCAACAGAACTTTGAGATACTTCACTTGCCTCTACTGACTCTTCCTTGTAATAAAAATATCCCTCTGGCTCGCGCTTCACATTCACGTCGTTAACCACCATACCTAGCACGTTTTGACCTGACTGATTCAAAAACTCCTTAGCAGCAGTGGCACTATTCCAGTCAGCTACTCCTGGGCGAGCCACAAGTAAAATACCATCAGTCAACTTGCCTAAAACCCCGGTATCTGCCGTCCCTGCTAAGGGAGGAGTATCAAAAATCACTACATCATACTCCGCTTTAAAACTATTGAGTAATGCAGACATCCTGGGAGAATCTAATAAGGCTACAGGATTAGGTGGTATGACTCCAGAGGTTAATATATCCAGGTTGGGCATAACTGTTTGTACCACTGTCTCTAAATTCAGTTGGTCAACAATCATATTGCTCAAACCCATAGTATTAGTTAGTTGCCAAATATGATGCTGGGTAGGACGACGCATATCTGCATCGACTAACAGGACTCGACGACCTACTTGCGCCATAGCCGTAGCTAAGTTAGCGGAAATAGAAGATTTTCCTTCTCTAGGAACGGAACTGGTAACCGCGATCGCTTTTAGTGGCGTATCAGAAAGAAACTTCAGATTTGCTTGCAATATTTGATATGCATCACCCACGGGGAATTGCGGTAAATCTCTACCGATAACTTTGGGAGTAGATGCATCTCCAGCTTTTACAGATTTCTTATTTTTGCCATAACCATTCAATGCGGGAATTACCCCTAGTAAGGTGTACTCGAATAATTCTCTGGTTTCTTTGACAGTCTTCAAAGACCTATCCGTCAAATCTAAAGAGAAGGCCGCTATTATACCCAATAAAGCACCAACTAATGCTCCAGCCCCGATAGTAATTTTTTTGTTAGCAGGCATAGGCTCATCTGGTACTCGAGCAGGAGAAACAACGCGAGCATTACCAATGTTTTGATTTTCGGCTACATTGATCTCTTGCAGTCTAGTTAATAGTGCTTCATAGGTAGTTTGAGCGGCTTTCAATTTTCGCTCTAGTTCTCGTTGAGTTTGTTCGAGTTGGGGAAGAATATTTGCTCTTTGCTTGTAAGCAACCCTAGCTTGAGTCAGTGCAGCTAAACGTTTTTCCAAGCCAAGACGCTCTGACTGAATACGAACAGAATCTGCAATTAGGGTTTGGCGCAGTTCTCTAATCTGTAAGTCCCCTGGATTTACCGGCTGATTACTACCATTGACTTGTTGTATCCGTTTTTCAAGTAAACCTTTGAGAACCGCAGCCTTTTCTTGCAAATTCACAATGGTGGGGTGTGTGGGTTGCAACTTTGTCTGTTCTACAGCAAGTTCACTTTCAGCTTTCTGAAGTTCTTCTAGCACAGTTTGTACTCCTGGAGTTTGGCTCAAGGAAGCAAATGAAACTGCTTTTCCAGAATCAATATTTATCTCTTGCTGTAATTTTTGTGCCCTTGCAGCTATATCGACTAAGTTAGCTTGAGTTTCAGTCAGCTGCTCTTCTATTTTAGCGATCGCGCCAACTGATGTTGATGCTTCTTCTGTTAAAGAAATAATTTTATATCTTTCTTTGAATCTACGTAGTGCTGATTCTGCTTGTCTAACAGCAACCTCTGTATTGGGTAATTGCTGTCGGATAAACTTGCGAGCTGAGGCTGCTTGGGCACGGTTAGACTCAATATTATTCTTAATATATACTTGTACAAGTTTATTAACTACTTTTGCTGCTTGGTCTGCATCTGCATCAGCATAAGAAATTTGAATCAGATCTGTACCTGTAACAGTGCTGACTCCAAGTAGTTTGCGAAAATCCTTGACTTTTAATAACTCACCTTCGCTATTTTTGAGGTCAAGAGCTGTGATGGTTTCTTCCAGAACTGGAACTGATGTGATAATTCTTGCTTGAGTGTCTAGAGGGCTATTGTTGCTAGCTAATGACTCTAGTTTTCCTCTAGCATCTTCTAAACCTGTTAAAGAGGGGGTTTTATTTGTCTCAACTAATATAGTACTTTCTGCTAAGTACCCAGGTTGTCCAGAAAACGCTAGGAAGGATGAGAAACCAACAACTACGCTCAAAACACCTGTGGCTGGTAGCCAACGTCGTTGGAGAACAAGCCAGTACTTTTGAAAGTCAATTTCTTCTAAATGCTCTTTAGGATCCATGATGTGAGATACTCCGGCTGATTTTTTATGCTTTTGCCACTACAAGTATAAGTTAGCCGTAAAAATGTGAAGACTTGCTGCTATTATAATTAAGCTTCCGTGACTGTTTGAGCGTAAACTCTCCCACAGAAGGATTTCCTCTAGGATCGATCGCCCCTGTGGCTCGTTGCCATATTGTCGCAGGCGCTACTGATAACTGGTAACTACGTTCGCCGGTTTTTCTGACATGATACCATTCCGTTTTTTGACAGCGATCGCACCAAAATGCTTCTAACCATTCACCTTGAAGGGAGACTGTGGTCTTAGCTGCCATTAAAACACGAGCCTTCTGGCGACCTATACCGCGCTGTCTTAATTGCTGGACATTGTTTGCAAACAATGAATATTTTGGGCTAACACTATCGAGATAGCATCCATGAATTGGACAATATATTGCTCGCCGTTTAGAACGTTTCCTATTTCGGTCACACCTTCTGTGCATATAATTTTCGACCTCCTTTATTGCTTAAGTCATAGTTAACGACCTAGCCCCCATAGAGTCTGACTTTTCAGACCCACCTATATCCTCAAATTTAATAACAGAGGAATTAGAAGGTTCGTTTGGAGGGACTGAGATCGAATGGACCATCGAAGCCCGTCTCCATTAAGAGTTATATATTTAATTCAAATCAGCTAAAGTTAGCCAGCAAGCTTGACATAACTAGAACTACAACAGATGGAACAAGGGAAAACTATATTTAATATGCACTGCCAATGCACTAATTACTTTCATTTCATTTCCCCCTGAATTGACTACATCCCCTAGGAATAACAGACACTTAGCCTAGAGACGAATAAATTGTGTTTTTGTTCCTTTTAGTGTTAGCTCAAAAATGTTTTCACAGTTAATATTTGACATCACAAATAGGAGCTTAGAGAGTACTTATTTATTGACATTTAATTCAAATATAGAAAAATTTATCAGATTAATTTTATAGATAAATTTTTCTATATCAGAACTGGCTTGGTAGTAGATGTCTTGATAACTTGATGAGTAGACAAGCAACCCTCCGCAGATTAAGCGCATTAACCAATAATAATTATGTTTTGTGTCAACTAAATTATTGGTTTAATATATATACACCCCGGGACTGAGGTCATCAGGAAAGTTTTTATACGTAATATACGCAAAATACATCTAAGTGGAGTCAGAGCATCTGCTCGTGGTAGAAGTGTTATTCATATTACACACCAAAAATAATATACACCAAATGTTGGATGTTTACAATGTATTCATGGATACTTTTTCGCTTTTGTACGTGTATACACTGAATACATATGTAATATAATATCAATATCAGTTTTGACTCTAAAGAGCTAAAGTGTATATTTAAAGATGTTATGAGGCTTATGCTCTTATCTATATTCAAGGAAAAAAGTATATTTTTATATAATTTCTCCTGGGGTATTAAAAAAAATAATACATTTAAGATAATATATTAAATTATATCAATATAACGATATAACGAGAGGGAATCCCTACTCTCAGGGAAGCGGAGTAGGGAGGGACAGCTAGGCCAAATCGGGTGATATAGTATATCTATGAGCCAAGTAATTACGGTAGCTTTTAAACTTGAAGTACCTGTAAAGTTTGTCGCTGAAATTGACAAAACTTATTAGGTAAAAGAACAGAGAACAGCAGGTTGTCAAAGGATTTCAGGATTTAGAAATATCCGCGCCCCGTCAGGGGTAGTGCTATAGTTGTGATGTTAATAACCTGCAAATAGTTGAGTACAAATTACTAGCGTAATACTTCCCACAGAAGCAATCTAATCATTTCAAGTAAAAAACAGGTGAGATTTGACATACTCCCACCTATTCTATCCGTGGGCTTTGCACCAAATTCTGTAAAGAGAACTCACATTTAAGTCATATTACACTTAAACTTCATCTACCTTGAGAAGCGTAGTTTTATAACGCAGGTGCAAGATGTGTGTAAATTATGGATATGTTCATCGATCTTTAAGAGGATGTTTGAAAAGTATTATATTTAACACCAAAATCTCTATCCCTATTAGGGAATGGGGGTTTCAAAGCCTCTTTCCCTCCCCCCTTTTTAAGCTATCCATTAGTCACATCTTTTTTAACAATCCTAAAGCCTTTGCCCAGAGAAGACCTCGGAGACTGAGGTGCTAGGCATACTTGACAACTATCCTCTTTCTATTCTCGATAAAATTAGATTTTTATTGAGAATTGAAAATGAAGTAATAAGGGTTATAGAAAATGTGAGTATACACTCTTACGTTTGTTGAGAAATATCCGGGTAATGGATAGCCTTTTTAAGGGGGGTAGGGGGGATGAGAGAGGTTTACCAGAGAGATTTTAAGTAACCTTTTAGACTTGACAAACAACCTCTAAGTTAGCCCAAGTTGCTTCGGTTAAAGTCGTGTAAGCATTTTTAATTCACTCCTATGGCATTACAAGCCATTTGAAACAAATTTTTAACTGATAAAAAACACATTATTCATTAGTATAATCACTGAATGCATGAAAGGGCATTAATGTGTTAAATATTTGAATAGCAAGCAATATAGTTCCATGAACTATGCTTCGCGCCTGGTAAATTACTCAAAAAAAATACCAATATTTACAGGTAAAGATAAACAATATAGCCATCTATGTTCGGATGGCATTAGTAACTTTCTTAATAGTTACTATTTTTTTGCAAGCAGAGAAAGAAGAAAAGTTCAAAGGTAAAGGATTTTCACTTTTTCCTTAACCTTTCCTCTCACTTCTGCAATACATCTATTGACTCAATTGCTAGAGAAATGACATTGATTGCTGATTAAGTCATGATTATTTTTCCAGCATTTTGGAGTGGTTAACATACTTTCCTAACCATCTTTGATTACCCACATAACCAAATTCCTATTTTTTGAAAAAAATTTATGAAACAATCACCCAGTGCATCAAATTCCATTCCAGTACCCAGTGCACCACCACTACCACCACCACCACCAAAGCTCACATCTTCTGCCACACTTCGCCAACCACAAAGTACAGCAGATATGCCAGAGGAAGATAGTAGTCCCCAGGGTAACCCAATTCCTACAAATAAGTATCCTAAGGCTGAATGGGTAGGAAATACCAGCAATAATAAAAGCAATGTTTCTCCACCTCCTAACCCACATCATCAAAATACTCCACCTCCCATTCCTCAAGCTGCAAGTGTGAAAACTAAAAATTTGCACCCTACTTTTGAGCAATTGGTAAAACATGCTTATGACAAGGGTTATTCCGACATCCACCTAGGTGTGGGAGAAGTACCTCGGTTCCGCAATCGGGGAGAAATAGAAGCAACAGATTATCCGGAAACAGATAAGGAAACCTTTGTTAGTTGGTTGCGAGAGGTGTTGAATGAGACTGAGGTGAAGCAGTTTCAAGAACACCTGGATTTTGATGGTGCAACTCAGTTTGATTTTGCTCGGGTGCGGATCAATATTTTTGATACCCTCAAAGGCTACGCCATGGTGCTGCGGTTGATTCCACTGAAAATTTTGACCATGGAGCAGTTGAGATTACCAACGATTTTTAGAGATATTTGTCATCACCACAAAGGATTGATTTTGGTGACAGGTCCCACTGGTTCAGGTAAATCCACAACCATGGCGGCGATGATTGACTATATCAATAAGGAGATGCCTAAGCATATTATTACCATTGAAGATCCGATTGAATTTGTTCACAAAAGTCAAACGTCTTTGGTGAAGCAACGGGAAGTGGGAATGCATACCCGGAAGTTTGACAATGCTTTAAAAGCAGCTTTACGGGAAGACCCTGATTTGATTCTAGTGGGGGAAATGCGGGATAAAGAAACGGTAAATACTGCCCTCAAAGCCGCACAAACAGGTCACTTAGTCATGGGAACCCTGCATACCAACAGTGCCGTGAAAACCATTGAGCGTATCCTCAACCTCTATTCCGGAGAAGAGCAGGATGCTATGCGAGTAGCGATTTCCGAGTCTTTAGTGGCAGTTATTGCTCAAGGTTTATGTCGAACTACTGATGGTAAACGGGCTGCTTTCCACGATATTCTCATCAATACAGATGCCATTAAAGACTGGATTAAAGATGGTAAGTATGATGAAATCACTGAATTGATGAAGCAAGCCAGTTTTGATGGCATGATTACCATGAATCAATCTTTATTCAATCTCTACCAAGAAGGTAGGATTACAGAAGAAACTGCTTTGGAAATGTCACCAACTCCTAACGAAATGGCACAGTTCTTGAGGGGAAGAGTTTAGGAAGAGAGTGAAGGAGTAGGGGCGGGGTTTCCCCGCCCGGAGTGAGGGAGTAGGGGCGGGGTTTCCCCGCCCGGAGTGAAGGAGTGAGGGAGTAGGGGCGGGGTTTCCCCGCCCGGAGTGAAGGAGTGAGGGAGGGAAATCGCAAATGGCTAATAGTTTCTTGGGGATAATTTATTTTTTGGTTTTTCCTAGGTAAGGTAAAAGAATACTTTTACCTTTTTTTTGAGCTGATTTTGTGCGTCTAAATCCAGATCAATCAACCCTACCCCAGGTGTTTAAAGGCATTGCTTTATTTACTCCCGGTGGAGATATTATTTATTGCATCGATCCTAGTAAAAAGGGTCGATGGCATTCTCATTTGTGTATTACCTTGCAGGAAATTCTGGACTTACCGGAACCGCCTCACTTTTTAGTACCTTGTTATACAGCGACTATAGATCATTGGTTAGATCCCCATACTCAAAAAATACGTACTTTTGCTGAAGCTTATCCGGGGGTTCTACAGCACCAGGCTGTATTAAATGCTATTTTCGGTACAGGGGAATTGGTATGGCAGCCAGCACCTTGGCAGGAAGGATTGTGCGATCGCATGGTATTAGAAACCTACCGTTCTTCGTTTCCCCAACTTTGGGAAGACCATGACTTAATTATACCCATAAATCTTTCTGAACCAGAATCTTTATATTACCCACCTGCAACTGCTGTACAAGAAGTACATACAAAAACTCAAGGATATGTACTACGACTGTTTGTGGCAGGACATAGTGGTAGTACTGAGCGCATTTTGCAAAATTTACACGAGCTTCTAGAAACGCATTTGGGTCAACCTTACACTCTCAAAGTAATTGATGTTCTAACTCATCCAGAACAAGCTGAAGCCAATCATGTATCTGCTACTCCTAATTTAGTTAGGGTTTGGCCTCATCCAGTGCGACGGATTGTTGGTAATTTTGATAACGCGGAAAAACTTCTCCAATTTCTAGGAGTGATGGAGTGATGGTTGAGGGCTGAGGGTTGAGGGTTGACAGTTGACGGTTGTTAGTTGTTAGTTGGTGGTTGGTGGTTGATGGTTGATAGTTGATGGTTGGTGGTTGATGAGACGATGAGGAAAAATTTGTCCTCTTGTCTCCCCACACTCCTCATCACCTCATCACCTCATCTCCCCTCACTCCTTCCCTCTTTCACTCCTTCCCTCCCCATCTCTTCTAATTAACTAGATCGGGGAAAACCTGCTGCACTGCGGGATGGAGTAAGCAATGATTCTTGACGTTTAAGCCTTTGGCTAAGGCAGGGTTGTTTTCCAATGCTTCCATACCTTGGTTGGCTAACTGGACTGTATAGGGTAAGGTGCTGTTATTTAATGCCTGGGTTGCAGTCCAAGGTACGGCTCCTGGCATATTCGGAACGCCATAATGTACTACCCCTTCTTCAATATAGGTGGGATTTGTGTGGGAAGTGGGATGTAAAGTTTCAATACAACCACCTTGATCTACTGCTACGTCCACAATTACGGAACCAGGAGACATTTGTTTGACTAACTCACGGGATACTAATATTGGCGCTCTACGTCCCGGTACTAATACCGCACCAATTAGTAAGTCTGCTGCTTGTACGCTGGCTTCTATGTGAGCGGAGTTGCTGTAAATTAATTCTACCCTGGAGCCAAAAAGGGTTTCTAAATATGCTAGCCGCTCTACATTTATATCTAAAATTTGCACAGCAGCACCCATACCCACAGCAATTTTAGCGGCTTCTGTTCCCACAACTCCACCACCTAAAATTGTCACTTTACCCGGTCTTACTCCTGGAACACCTCCCAAAAGCACCCCTCTTCCCCCTTGCTGGCGTTCTAGGAATCTTGCTCCAAATTGTACTGCTAAACGACCAGCAATAATACTCATGGGAGTGAGCAATGGTAATTTATTCGCTCCTGGTTGCTCCACAGTTTCGTAAGCGATCGCTGTTACCCCACAATCAATTAAATGCTCGGTTAATTTCCGATTTGCTGCTAAGTGTAAATAAGTAAATAATATTTGCCCTTTTTGTAAAAAATTATATTCTGTAGTTAATGGCTCTTTGACTTTGATTACTAAATCGCGCTCCCAAGCTGCTTCGGCTGTAGGGACTATTGTCGCTCCCGCATTCTGATAATCATCATCTGTAAAACCAGCACCATTCCCAGCTTTAGTTTCCACAAAAATGGCATGACCATTTTCCTTTAGCACCCGCACACTAGAAGGACTTAAGCCAACCCGAAATTCCTGATCCTTTGTTTCTTTAGGAATACCAATTTCCATATACTTCCTCTACCTTATTGTTTTGTGTAGCTTTAGTTTGTCAATCTATTTATACTCTGTCAGTCTCATCTGTATCCAAAACAGAGAAATCAACAGCATAATATCTTTACGCTTGTTAGTCAGGCTCGCCAAACTGTTGAAGAATTTCAACATTTTCCATCGCTATCAAACTATAGCAATCCCATTTGATGGATGTTCGTTGGTGTAGTACAGCCATACTTACTAGTAAAGACATAAAATGGGTAACAAGAAACACAGAACATCAAGTAGGGTGAGTCTTTGTAAACATAGAGGCTACGTCATTCAATTTTGGATTTTGGATTTTGGATTTTGGATTTTGGATTTATTCCACGGATAAATCCGGGGGCTTGTACCATCAAGGAATTATTGGTCAATACAAAAAAAATCAAATACTAGTCCTATAGCAAAAAGCAGAAGACTTATTTATTGATATTCCGTTCTTTTAGCCATTCTAATTTAATTATGTCCTAAAATTTCTAGTTACCGTTACATATGCCTTCAAATCAAGAACACTGAACTCCGGATTGTTCTAGGAAATTGAATCAAGCAACAGGAATTGGTAGTGCATTCCCCTAAAGGCTCCTAAATTGTATTTGTATTGCTCGTCAAGCCATGCAACCGAACAAAACCCGAACCTGGAACCTGAACAGAATTGTTCGGCAACGCGTTAAGCTGGATAAGAGTATTAATTTATTGGTTTTTATCTTAAATACCCTGTTCCTGTCACTTTAAGTGTGCGCTGCTTGAGAAACCCGAATGCTAGATAAAATTTTCGAGTACCTGCATTTTCAGTTTAGTATTGAAGCTCCTATAGTACTGTTAATTCTGATTTTTTTAGAAGCGGTACTGTCTGCAGATAATGCGATCGCTCTGGCTGCGATCGCTCAAGGATTAGATAATAAGAAATTAGAACAACAAGCACTGAATTTAGGTTTGGTTTTTGCCTATGTATTGCGAATTACCCTCTTACTGACTGCCACTTGGGTAGAAAAGTTCTGGCAATTCGAGTTAATTGGAGCAGCTTACCTACTATGGCTCGTATTTCAACACTTTACCTCGGAGGAAGAAGTAACTAACGGACATCACCACCACGGACCTCGCTTTAGTTCTCTGTTACAAGTAATACCAGTTATTGCCCTGACGGATTTAGCATTTTCCTTAGATAGCGTTACCACCGCGATCGCAGTTTCGGATGAAAAATGGTTGGTGATTGCTGGAACTACCATTGGTGTAATTACTTTGCGGTTTATGGCTGGTTTGTTTATCCGCTGGTTAGATGAGTTTGAGAACCTGGAAGATGCAGGTTATATTACTGTGTCTTTTGTGGGTTTACGGTTGTTACTGAAAGTGGTGAATGATGCATTTGTACCACCACAATGGATTATGGTGACAGCGATCGCTGTAATATTAACTTGGGGCTTTTCCAAGCGCAATCTTCCACAACAAGAGAAAGAATTAGTCCTCCCGGAACCAGAACCGGAGACGAGTGGAGGAGTTCTCAAGTCCAAATAAGGACTGTAGAAGTAGGGGCATGGCATCCACAATTGATTTTGATCATTCGCAGGTGTGAGCGATCCCCGACTTCTTTAAGAAGTCGGGGATCTGTTCATCCTCTGCCCGAATTAGCTAAATATTTAGATTGTGATTATGAATCAAGCACAAGTTATCGAATGGTTACAAAAATTTGCGGATGCCATAGAACAAAATAAAGATTATTTAACAGAATTAGATGCGGCGATCGGTGATGCAGATCATGGAATCAATATGGATCGCGGTTTCAAAAAGGTGATGGAGCAACTACCAACAGTTGTCGATCAAGACATCGGTAGTATTTTGAAAAAAGTTAGCATGGTCTTGATTTCCAGTGTAGGTGGTGCTAGTGGTCCTTTGTACGGTACTTTCTTTCTGCGGGGAAGTACAGTAGTAATGGGAAAGCAAGAATTAGCCCCAGAGGATACCCTAAAATTGCTGCAAGCGGGCTTAGAAGGAGTCGTACAACGGGGTAAAGCCCGACTAGGGGATAAAACAATGGTAGATGCCTTATCCCCTGCTGTAGAGGCATTTAGGCAAGCTGTGGACGATAGGAAAACAACCGAGTCAGCCATGAAAAGTGCGATCGCAGCAGCAGAACAAGGTATGAAAGATACCATACCAATGATTGCCAAAAAGGGGCGGGCTAGTTATCTGGGAAAACGCAGTATCGGACATCAAGATCCAGGAGCTACTTCTACTTATCTGATGTTGAACAGTTTGTTCGAGACTATTGGGGAAGAGGGAGGGAAGGAGTGATGGAGTGATGGAGTGATGGAGTTCAGGAGTAGGGGCACGGCATCCACAATCTCTCGGTATATGGAATAACATTAACCACGCCCTGCCCATGAGTGATGGAGTGAAGAAAGGTCAACTACCTACACTCCTCTAACGAGTGAGTGTAGGCTTGCAAAAACCCTAAGAAATTAGGCTCACGGTATGCAACGAAAGAGTTGGTTAGGGCATAGAGATTTAGTAG
>JAAUYI010091217.1_pt1 | contig 11547 bp, 9 predicted proteins | sample 7278041 | NCBI WGS metagenome assembly JAAUYI01 (sample SAMN14350216, study PRJNA611818) | marine sediment metagenome | isolation source: surface marine sediment (0.6m) | place: French Polynesia: Moorea | collected 2018-08
CGTCGGAAAACTGGGGAGAGTGATAATTCGGCAAAAGAATAGTTGTTGCGGGTGACCAGAACGGCATCCATTAAATCAATAGTAGCATATGCAAGCCCGTCCTAATAGTTGATAGGCTTTACTTCGGGCATTGTTGTAATTTTTGGGCAGATTGAGTCCTGATTATTGATAATTAACTATTTCTACCTCATTATCTCGTCCTTTTGCCAACTTCCGTATGTGTGTTGCTCACTCAAAAAATCCTCTCAGCCACATTGTCATACTAAACCGTTTAGTCTGTTGACAGAGGGAGTTAGTCTAAACTCCAGTCTCAGAGATCGGATCGAAAAAATAGGCAAGCGTACCGAAGCAAAAGAAGTTAGAACTTTGACTTGAGAACTGTGTAGATTAAAACCACGATCTTCAAGCGAACTTGAGTCTTTACTAAAGCGCAACCGTAAATATCTGTTAAATCGATATCTCAAGCCTTTGATAGATGAAGGATTGCTCGAATATACTAATCCCAAAAATCCGAACGCTCCTTCCCAAGCCTATCGTTCAGTAAGACCTAACCTCGATTCCAAATAGTAACCCCTCCTGGTTTATCAATCAGGGTAATACCTTGAGCCTGTAACTCATCTCTAATGCGATCGCTTTCGGCATAGTTTTTATTTTTTCTGGCTTCGTTACGCTGCTGCACTAAAGCATCGATTTCGCGATCGCTTAAACCGTCAGTTTGCTCATTAGCTTCGTCTGGCCGTACTTCAAAGCCCAAAATTGCTGCAAGTTCGATTAAAGTTTGCCATTGTCGCGATAGTACTTCTGTAGGAGTTTTGTTTGTTCCTTCGTGAACGATGATATGACCTTCTTTAATTAGATTCTTGGCAATTTCAAACATAATCGCCAAACCACCTGCAAAGTTAAAGTCATCATCTACTGCATCTTTAAATCTGTTAACTAATTCTTCATCGTGCAAAGAAGGATCGCAAGTTGTAGCAAAGCCTAACTGTTCGCCATATTGATAACCAAACAACAAACCTTCTTTGAGTGTTTCCCAGCTATTAGTAGCAGTATTTAAAGCTTCTTCGGTAAAGTCTAGGGGTTTGCGATATTGAGTTTGAAGGACAAACAGACGTACTGCCATTGGTTCGTATTTATCCAACAACTCGCGAATGGTAATAAAATTACCCAAAGACTTGGACATCTTTTTGCCTTCGACAATAATCATGCCGTTGTGCAGCCAGTAATTAGCCAGGGGTTTACCTGTCACCGCCTCAGATTGAGCGATTTCGTTTTCATGATGGGGAAAAGTCAGATCGCTACCACCAACGTGAAGATCGATCGTTTCTCCCAGTTTTTCTCGCACCATTGCCGAACACTCTATATGCCAGCCAGGACGACCCTGACCCCAAGGAGACTCCCAAGCTGGTTCGCCCTCTTTAGCAGCTTTCCACAGGGCAAAATCAAAGGGATATTGCTTCTTACTCTCTTCGCCTTCTACTCTACCACTAGCACCAGCCTGCATATCTTCTAATTTTCTTCCCGATAATTTACCGTATTCGGGAAACTTTTGTACGGAATAGTAAACATCTCCCTCAGCAGGATAAGCAAAACCTTTTTGTTCTAGTTCGTATACCAAACGCTTGATACCATCTAAAGTATGGGTAGCGCGGGGATAGGCATCGGCTTTACCTACACCCAACCGTTCCATATCTTCAAAATACGCCTCGATGTATTTCTCCGAAACCGCTTCCATTGATGTTCCTTCTTGTCTGGCGCGGTTCAAGATTTTATCGTCAATATCAGTAAAGTTCTGAATATAATTTACTTCATAGCCACACCATTGCAGATAACGACGCACCACATCCCAAACCAAGCAAGTTCGGGCATGACCGAGATGGCAATAATCATAAACCGTAATGCCACAGCAATACATCCGCACTTGGTTGGCTTCGATAGTTTGAAACGCTGATTTGCTACGGGTGAGGGTATTGTATACGGTTAATGTCATGACCTTGATGATAATGGGAATATTATTGCAGCCTCGCAAGTATTAATTATCAAATATCCCCGAACAATAATCAATGGTGGTCTTTTGTGGTGCGATCGCTGTTTATTATCTGCTTTAATAAAAGTGTTGCGATCGCACCTTAAATTACAAAATTACTTTTATCTAATCTAGCCAACAGCTAACATCGATCGCCAAGGTTTGTCCTAGTTTTAATAGGGGTTTGATTTGGGTAATATCCCACCGACAGCTATGGCGATCGGGACTAGATGGAGAAGCAATAATGCAGTCTGGTACGATGCGCTGGTGCAGACAGTTGAAGTATACTTCCTGAGCGCGGTCTAAGGCTAAACCAAGATGTAGTTGCTCGCCTACGGCGATCGCAGTTTCTAAGCGAATTACATCTTCTTCGAGAGTTTGGGGATCGCCGTCATAAAGTAATTGCCACAACAGCCTTAAAATTACTTGTTCCAGACTTCGCTTCGCTTCGGGTATATTTAATTTACATCGAAGATTATTGGTCTCGGCAGCAATGGCGGTTAATTCTGCCAGACAGGTATCGATTGCGACGGGATCTTCAATCGCTTTTTCGAGATTGTCAACTGTTTCTAGACAGCGGAAAGCAAGAGCTACCTCCGCAGCCACTTTTAATTCTTGGGGAACTGGCAATTCTTCTCGTTGAAAAGCTGCCAACATACTGTAGTTTTCGCGATACAACTGAGTATATAGTTGATCGAGGTGTTTTTTAGTTTTTGCCGTCAATAGTCTAATGATGCGGTGTCTTTCTTCGGCAAATAAGTCTTGTAGATTAAATGACTGACTTCCCACCATCAGACGATTCATAGTCAAAATTACTTGGGCTGCACTGGCTTGTTTGATATCTGCAAATAACTGTTGTTTTAATTCCGCATAAGCCAAACGCCCCTCAAAACTGTCGATACAGCAGTGAAAATCCCAACCACCTAGGTGCAACACTGCAAAAACAATATGCTGACTTTCCCAGGTAATCTCCGAGGTTAAAAGTATCTGTCCGACAGCTAGGGTAAGTCTCCCCATCTGCTGTTTCTGATAATCTAATTGTTCGACCTTGTAACAGTAAATACGTTCTTGTTGGAGATAATTGGTAAACAGAGAACTAATCGCATAATGAGCAGCTACCTGTTGCAAACTAATTTGAGAAGGAGCAACTAACTGTTGATAAACTTCCTTGGTGTTACCAAAAGTTCCGACATTACTGGGAGCAAGAGCTAAACGGTTGATAAATTCTTGTTTGAGGCGGATTCCAGCTACTTCTCCTGCTAATTCTAAAGCGCGGGCTGCGTAGCGTAAAATTTGTACTCCTTCGGGGCGAGAAATCTCTTCAAAAAACCAACCGCAACTGGTATACATCAGTAAAGTATGACGCTGCATTTCTAAAAGACGTAAGGCATCAATTTTTTCACTGGCGGTTAGCTTATTGGGCTGATGACGTTGCAAAAAGCTCTCGACGCTATTCAAAGAGCGATCGCTTTGTGTAGTCTCGGAATTACGCAACACCTGGATGTATTCATCTCTAGCCAACCAGGGATCGCGGAAAAATTTACTACCAGTCTCTTCAAAGACTGCAATCAGGCGATCTCGCAGCCAGTCTAGGGAATCTCGCAGGGGTCTACGCCATTTTTGATGCCAACCGCCACCGCTAGCGCAACCACAGTCAGCTTGCCAGCGCTCGACTCCGTGGGCGCAACTCCAAGCTGTTACGGGCTTTAGTACTACTTCCCAGGTGGGAGGGCAAATACTGAGATAGTGGGCGTAGTTGGTTACCGTCCAGTCATAATGAGCAAATTGTTCGCTGAGGGCATAGGCAATGCACTTTTCTGTCCCACCTTTGTGATGTCCAAAGGTTTCTCCGTCGGTAGCAACGCTAATGATTTGAGAAGGGCGGTTATCTCCTTTGATTGCTTGTCCCAATCTAGCAGCAAAATTATCTGCGGTACTCAAGACATCGTTAAAACCCATGTCGCGAGAGATCGGGCCATCGTAGAAGAAAATATCCAGATAACGACCATCATCAACAAAGCAACGATAGGGGCGAGTGGGATCGATTTGCGAACCTCCTACCTCGTGCCATTCGGCTGCTTCGGTTTCTCCTGTTAAGATCGGGCGACATTTAGCTGCTTGGGAGGGGGCAAGGATAATAAACTTGATGTCTTCGTCAATGAGAGCTTCTAAAGTTGGATAATCGACTGCTGTCTCTGCCAGCCACATTCCTTCGGGATCGCGACCAAAACGGGAACGAAAGTCTTCCTTTCCCCAGCGGATTTGAGTGATTTTGTCTCGTCTATTGGCTAGAGGGAGAATGATATGGTTGTAGACTTGGGCGATCGCGTTGCCGTGTCCGTTTAATCTTTGGCTACTTTTGCGGTCTGCTTCTAAAATCCGCTGATAGACTTCGGGATCGTGTTTTTCTAGCCACGACATCAAAGTTGCACCGATATTAAAGCTTAAGTATTCAAAGTTGTTAACGATCCCAATTAATTGTTGTTGTTGATTAAGGATACGTGCAAAGGCATTGGGACGATAACATTCGTAATGGATGCGTTCGTTCCAGTCATGATATGGATGCGCGCTTGGTTGTCTTTCGATTCTATCTAGATAGGGATTTTCTCTAGGTGGTTGATAGAAGTGTCCGTGAACTGTAATGTACACTCCCTGGGCAGTTTGCAGGGGATCGCTATGAGTTTTATTCGTTGCTTGGGATACTTGGTTAAGGTTTTGAGATGCAGTAGATATCATAAAAAAAAATAATTTCAGTTGAGTTGGGTCTTAATGGTTAAAAATTGGATAAATACCAGATGCTTGCAAAGCAAACAGAAAAATTTAAGCTGTAGCGGGTTTTCGTATTCTAATTTAAACCGATTTCCCATAAATTAATTGCTTTGTAAAATAAATCAACAAAGTTTTAAAAAGATTAAATAAGCTCTTAGTAGACTGGCAAAATTAAATCTCGTTCTATCTTTGGGAGGCATAACGAAGCCATGCCGTTAGCTTATCGCCTCTAGTGCTTCTCAACACCTCGCTCTCATTGCTGTCAACAATTTCAAATCCAACGTTTGACTGTGGCTTTATATTCTCGATATTCTTCACCAAATTTGGCTTCTAGCATTCGTTCTTCTTCCTTAATAAACAATTCTTGAATTAGCCAACTAAAAAAAGGAACAACTACAATAGGGGTCAGACTTCCTAAAAAAATCCATAAGCCAATCAAAACAATTATCATTCCCAGATAAATAGGATTTCTACTGTATTTAAAGATTGCTTCTCTGACTAAATAATTCGATTCTTGAAAGGGTATAATAGTCGTCTGTTTCTGACGAAATAAACGATCGCAAAATAAAACCACTGCTATTCCTACTGCTATCGCTACTATGCCCAGATAAGTAATCGGTGGAAAAAATAGCTGTTTAACGGGTAGCCATAGATGCAATCCTATCATTATGATAATTGACAGCAAAAACCAAACAGGAGGTAAAACTTTTTGCAAGTTCATATTTCAATCTTTCTGACGATCTTACTTTTATATCAAATCCGATTACCAAAAAGTACCAAAAATCGATCGTAGAGACGTGTCTTGGTGAGCGTTCCCTTGCGTCTTACGCCGATATGCGAAGCGGTATCCGTGATAGACGCGGGGTCTCACCGCAATATATTACGTCTCTACAGGGGTTGACGATTGAACCGATAAGTATTCTACGCAAACAGGATTTGGTATTATTTATTGATTATGATTTGAGAAACTTGAAATTTCCATTAAAAATTCCAGTAAAAAATGTTTTTACTGGAACTTGTTTAAACTTTTTTAATAAACTTATTTTATATCTGTTAAATTCAATAGCCTCGATTGACTAGACAATACTACTAGAGTTATAAAGCCTGTCCAATTTTTGGCTCAACGCCAGCAATCAAACGCTGAATGTTAGTTTTGTGTCGGAGAATTACGTATAGACCTGCTATGGCAGCAAAGATTGAATATGCCAGGGGTTGAGCCAGAGCAATCATCAAAATATTAACCGCGATCGCGCCACAAATCGAACTTAAGGAGACGATGCGCCAGATACCCAAGACAATGCCAAAACTAGCTAGAGTTCCCAAAGCGACTATCGGGTTCATCACTAATAAAACACCTAGGGTAGTGGCTACAGATTTACCACCTGTAAAGTTGAGCCAGATAGATTTACTATGACCGATAATGGTACTCAAGGCTACCGTTGCGATCAGCCAGGGATGCCAGTCGGGAGACAACATTCGATCGGGTACGAAAGAATAAGCTAAATTAACCAAGATTAGAGCCAAAGAACCTTTGAGCAAATCGATCGCTAACACCCCTATTGCAGCAGATTTACCAACGGTGCGTAAAACATTAGTTGCTCCTGTCGAGCCAGAACCATGTTCTCTGATATCAATTCCTTTCAGATAACGTGTAGCTAAATATCCAGTGGGAATAGATCCCAATAGATAGGCGATCGATATTAGTAAAATAGCAACGAGCAAATTAACCTCCATGATATGTGGGCGCATTAAAATCTGTAGCAACAGTTTAACGGCTTTTGGCAACAAAAAAAATCCCTAAATAAACTTCGCTTAATACGTCTAATGTGAATTAGAACTTGCTTTTGGGATAGCTTCCAGCATAGAAATACTAGTTTTTTCTATTTGAGAGAGGTAATACCAATTCTCAAAAGTAACAAGAGACTTCGTAGGTTGGGTTAAACAAGCACGCGCAACCCAACAAAAGCTTATGGATGTTGGGTTTCGTACCTCAAACGCCACTTGCTACAACTGAGGAAACCTCCGCAACGTAGTGGCTCCCCAACCTACATTTTTTTAAGATGATCTATCTAGCTATTAATGAGAAATGGTATAACCAGGCTTGCCAAGGCTATTTGAGTTTCACATTTTTGCATAGTTTCCACTCATCTAAAAGCTAACAGCTAACAGCTAAGAGCTAAAAACTAGTAAATCAGAACGAAGCTAATTCACATCAAGCGTTTAATACAAATAGTTAGAAGCTGTAGATTTAGTTGTAGAAGCAAAAGCCAACCAAAGAGGAAACTTTAATACCGATAAGTTCAACAATTCTTCAGTTTCGTCTATGACAATCATCGGCAATAATTTATCTTCGAGCAATCGTTCTGCTCTTTGTACGACAACTTCGGGAGCATCAAATAGGGTCACACCGCGATTAGAGCCAAAATTACTGCGAGAGATACCGAGGCAATCTTGTAATCCCCTGCGCCATTCTCCAAGATTTTCGGGGGTATCGGTTAAAACCAAAACTCGACAGCGATCGCCATATAGGTTGTGTAAAATCGAAATTGCAGCCGAAGCCACGAGGATGTTTTGTAGACGGCTACCCATACTATCTACTGCACCTCTACCACCTTGAGTAAAAAACCACTCCTGGACTTTTTTAGCGTGTATGGGTTCAAAAGTACGGCGAAGCTGCCAAGGTGCGCCATAATAGTCGGGATTATTGCGATATTTATCGATAAGCTGACGAATACGTTTACCGCGATCGGCAAAAGTTGGTTCGGAAAATTGTGCCTGGGGAGCTTGACTGGCAACCCCGCTGTCTCGATCGCGCTCCCTTCTGGTTCTTCTACCCCGCTCTGGCTCGTTTCTTCTGATGCTGTCGCTTTCGTCTCGGCTTCTCACCCTTTCTCTCATTCTGGGGGCTGGTGCTGGTTGGGTTTTAGCTAATTCTAGTTTTTCCGCAGCACGAGCTAAATCCTGCAAACTACCGACTAAATAATCTTTAAAGCCCTGAACTTTAACTGCTAATTCTTGAGATGAGCCAGCAAAATTTGCCCGCATTTCTTGATTAATTCTCTCTTTGCGTCGTTCTAGCTTCTCAATTTCAATTTGCAAGGCTGTTTTACGTTCTTTTAACTCTCTAGTCCCCTCCTCAACCATACGCCCCATATTTTCTTGGACTTCCCTTACCTGTGCCAAGAGCATTTGTTCTTTTTGGCTTTTTAAGGCTGCGATTTCGCTTTGTAAAGTTGCTTTTTGCTTTTCTAGCTGACTAAGTTCGTCGTCTTGGGCAATCTCAGGAGTCACCTCATCTGTATCTTCAGTTGGAGTTAAATCTGACTTGGCTTCATCCAACCAACTATCTACAAATAATTCTGACTCTGTTGATTCTTCAACAGTAGTCTCTTCCAACTCGGCAGTGTTTTCCTCGGTCGAAGTTTCTACTGGGGTAAATTCTTTTTCCTCTAGAACTTCTGGCGAATCTAGCTCTGTAGCTGTAGAATCTGTTGATTCTGATTCACCAACGGTCAGAGCAGGCTCCGCCGTGAGACGACGGAGCCTGCTCTGACTTGCTTCCAATTCAGCTTCAGACTGAACGCTAAGCTCGACATCAACAATATCGTCTTCTAACCACATATCAGTAACGGTTTCTGATGTAGACTCAACTTCTAATTCTTCTAATTGTCGATCTGGTGGTTGATTTGCTGACTCATTAGGTTTTGGAGTAGAGTTATCAGATTCAGAAATGGGGGGGACTTCAGAATTCATAAGCACGCCAAGATAAATATTTTCAGGGAATGGGAGATTGAGCAATCGATATTACTTCTGCGCCAACAACCTCGCTCTTGGAGCGTCGGTCATTTACGAGGATAGTGTTTATTCAAGCAATCTACTAAGGTTTTGGGGTCAAAGATAATTGGTAGAAAATGAATGCTGTTGACTTCGCGAAAATAAAACAAAATAGGAACGGGCGACCAAAAAATTTCCCAATTTAACCAATCACTATAAGGAAAGCTCCGAATAATCTTACCAGAACGCAGTACGACCAGAGACTCAGGGGTAAATTGCAACCGAATTAAAGCTGTCTGTATAGTTAAAAACAAACCCAGCAAGGCGATCGCTCCTCCTACCCAGGGAGAAAATATGCATAATAGAACCGCGATCGCCATTAAAATCAGGGGAATTTTATAGTTGGGGTCTAGTTCTACAACTTCAACTGAATTATCAATCGGAATATTAGTGGTCATTTAACTATTTTAGTTTCTAGTTTTTTTGAGCCTGTGTAATAGTAGTATCCATTTTACAACGAGGCCAATTTTAGCCTAATTTTCCGTTGGCAATTTCCCATCAGCTAAGTAAGAAACTGACGACCTAGACCTTGGAACATCAACCAAGATAAAAAGAAGTTGAAAATAAAAATAGAAATTAAAGCCATAACCACTGCTGTTGTCGTAGACTGACCGACACCTTTTGCACCTCCAGTAGTGGTCAACCCCCAACTACAGCCAATGATGGCGATTAATGCCCCAAAGATTACTGCTTTAATCATGGCACTGACTAAGTCCCATAGTTGTAAAAAACTCTGAATCGATTCAATAAAAGTTGCTTGAGAAATATTGTAAATGGTCGTCGCCACAAAAATGCCTCCAATCGAACCCATCACCAGAGAAATAATCGTCAACAGCGGTAGCATCACGCAACAAGCAATGAGACGGGGAATGACTAGATAGTCTATGGGATCGCTTTTGAGGACATAGAGCGCGTCAATTTGTTCGGTAACTTTCATCGTGCCAATCTCGGCAGCAAATGCCGAACCCACTCTGGCCGCCAGTACCACCGCAGTTAATACTGGAGCAAGCTCTCTACTCAAAGCCAAGGCTAACACCCCACCAATTGCCTGTACTGCCCCAAAATTAAGGAACTCGCGAGCTACCTGAATTGTAAATACCGCCCCGACAAAAGCTGCCGTGACTAGAGCGATCGCTAAAGAATCTGGCCCAACTATTCCCATCTGTTCGATGGTGTTACGGCGATTTATTTTTCCTTTGAGCAAATGAACGATCACTTGTCCCATCAGAAATAATGCTGCCAGTAGACGTTGCAGCCAAGCTTGAATCTTGATATCTATGCTTTTAGTCATGGAAAAAAGATAAAAGGATCGGGAACAAGAAACCAGTAGCCATCAAAAAAATTGCCGACTTTAATTTCGATGTCCATTGCTTAATGCTTAAAATTCAATTCCTGGTTGGGCTTTGATTCCTTGTTCGCGGAAGGGGTGTTTGATTAACGACATTTCGGTAACTAAATCGGCGATCGCAATTAATTCTGAGGGCGCACCTCTGCCTGTCAAAATAACATGAGAATCTGCGGGTTTTTGTTCTAGACCTCGAATCACCGTATCGACATCTAAATATCCTAGTTTGAGAGCAATGTTCACTTCATCCAGCAAGACTAATCTATATTCGGGGTCGAGAATATAGTTTAACCCCTTTGCCCAAGCAGCAGTTGCTTTTTCCATGTCTCGCTCTCGATCTTGAGTTTCCCAGGTAAATCCCTCCCCCATAGCATGAAATTTTAACTGCTCGGACCATGTTTCTAACACGGCTTTTTCCGCAGGTTCCCATGCTCCTTTAATAAACTGTACGATCGCCACCTTGTAACCATGACCGAGCGAGCGCATGACCATCCCCAAAGCAGCAGTGGTTTTTCCCTTACCATTGCCTGTATTAACAATAATTAAGCCTTTTTCTGCTTTTTTTTCCGCTAAACGTCGTTCTTGAACCTCCTTGCGACGCTGCATTTTTTGTTTATACTGCTCGTTGCTAATTACTGTTTCACTCATAAATGATTACTAATTACTGATTATTATCCGTTAGCTGGTAGCTCGATCTAGGGCGTTAACTATGGTTCTAGCTCGGTGACCTCATTATTATCTATTGCCAGAGTTAATTTTGAATACAGCTTATTTTAATTTTGTAGCTGCTTTAGTTGTGTACCTTATCAATAATAATCAATAGAAATTCAATATTATTTAGATTTTTACTAGTTTAAACCTTGCTAATATATCTTTGTGATCTTTGAATTATCAAGATAATTTTCAGAAACTAAAGTGTTTATAATAGCTTTTTGTTAAGTTTCATGAGCGATCGTTATCCATTTATCAAAGTAAAAAAGCCCGATAAAAAAGAGTACATTATTGAGCTGGAAAAATTAATTACCGATCGCCATGATATTTGTATCAGCATTGGCAGACAGGAAAGCAATCATATCGTCCTTAGCGATCCGCAAAGAAACATTTCCCGAAAACATTGTTGTCTTTTATACCAGCAGGGCAGATGGTGGATAAGCGATCGCGGTAGTTCCAACGGCACTTTTTTACAGCGTAGTGTTGGACAATCAGAAATTGATGTTCGTAATGAAGAAATAATTCCCCTGAAAAATGGGGATGAGATTCTCATTCTAGGAGAATTAGATACTCTAGAAAAACCTCTATTTTGGCGATTGAAATTTATCGATCCAGAGTCAACAAACCAGATAATTAGTATTCAAAATAGTAGCAGTATTGAATATAGTCTGGATCAACAAAAACTATTTCGAGTTACTCGGCGCGATCGGCAAGAAATTTTCTTGCAGGATAAAGAATTAGCTCTTATTGACTATATGAGTCGGAAAAACTATCAACACAATAATCAATCTTTAATTTGCCAATACGAAGAGTTAATCAAAGCTATCTGGCAAGAAAATGCTTTTGGAGTGGATAAATTAGA
>JAAUYI010033084.1_pt1 | contig 11541 bp, 8 predicted proteins | sample 7278041 | NCBI WGS metagenome assembly JAAUYI01 (sample SAMN14350216, study PRJNA611818) | marine sediment metagenome | isolation source: surface marine sediment (0.6m) | place: French Polynesia: Moorea | collected 2018-08
CCTGGCAGCAACGCGGTGAGCCGTTGCTGCCAGGTCTTGCGGTACAGTGCACGCATCGTATTCGCCAGCGCCACGTGTGCAGCACCGATGATGACGGACAGGCGGATCATCGTGTCGAAGTTGTCGAGTTCGAGGAATTGCAGCCAGCCGAGCAGCGAGTTCTCGTCAGGTGCAACCCCGAAATAGCTGCCGGCGAACACGCCATACACAACGGACAGCGACGTAACGACGGCAAGCAGCGAGCGCATGCGCTTGCCGAGCTCGCTCCCGCCCATACGCTTCCACAGCAATGCTGTCACCGACATCAGCACGAGACCGTAACCGGCATCTCCCAGGATCATCGCGAAGAACAGCGCGAACGAGAACATCACGATGATTGACGGGTCCCAGCCGGAGTACGCAGGCGTCTGGTAGAACGACACGAGATCCGATCCCCCGCCGACCCGGGCCGGGTTCTCCAGCAGCGTCGGTGGCGCGTCGTCTCGCGACGGCTCTTCGACCAGCAGCCCGAGCCCGTGCTCAGCGGCGTAGGACTCGAGTCGCTCCACGTCCGGTGCCGGAGCCCAGCCCTGCACGGCAAACATCTCGGCGTTGTCCAGCGTCAGTTCGCTGGCCCAGCGCAGGCCGGCGGCGTCTTCGGCACGCGCAATGTTCTTTTCGAGCAGATAGATCCAGCGAGTCAGGCTGTCGCGTTCCGCGTACAACGAGTCAAGCAGCACCTTGCTTTCCTCAAGCCTGTCCTTCAGCGTCTCCAGGCTTTCGGCGCCCGTGTGCACGCGCGGCACCGGCAGCACGCCGGCCGGCGGCTCGTCGCGTGCCAGCAGCACAACGTACGCCGACAGGTTGTCCTGGTGCACGATCTGCCAGGGTATGTCGACGTCAGCAAGCGCGCCTTTCTTGCCGACCGGCAGGATGTAAAACCAGAGACGGTAGCCATCCAGCTCGTCACCTTCGAAGAACTCGAAATCGCCCCAGGGTTCCCGGTCCTTGATACGCCGGGCCAGCAGGTCGCGTACGTCCGTTGCGTCGCGGACCTTCTGCTTGTTGTCCAACACCTCGGCAACGACCTCGTCCACGACGAAGTGGTCGTCGTGCATGACCTGGTGCCGTCGCCGCCCCGATGCGCGCAGGTATTTCAATGCCTGCAGTGCCTCCTCCGGTCGTTCGGACGCCGCTTTCTCCGGCGCCTCCGGTGCCGGCCCCAATGGCACGAGATGCAGACAGCCGAGCCTCTGCAGGTTTTTGAGCACCGTCGATTTCTCATCGGCGAGGCCGACGACCGAGACGCGTTTCAGCGGCACTATGCTCATGACGCGAGGCTCATTCTACGCGGCCTGCCGCTTGCGCTTGGCGATCTTGGCATTGACCACGGCCGCCCTCTCGGCGTCTGACAGCTTGATCTGGATGCGGCGAATATTGTCGCGCGTTCTCGGGATCAGCACCTTGTCGAACAGGTTCACGCGCTGCGTGATCTTTTTCACGGCTTCTTCGAGCACCGCGAGTCGCTGCTCGTCGACCTGCGCCTCGATGTACAGCCTCATCAGGCCGTCGAGCTTCTCAACCAGCATATCGACCCACGTCGGCCGCGCCATGAACGAATACTCGACATGCTCGACGATGACATCGGTAAGCACCGGTAGCTTGAGGCCGACCAGGTTCTCTTCGGCGATGGAGACATCCGACACACGCATCAGGCCGGACAGGTTCATACGGCGATCTGCCGCCATCGGAATCTCGGCGCCGATGGTGTCTTCGATATCGTTGATGCGCTCCCGCGTTGCTGCCAGCGAACGACGAGCCTTGTTGCGCTCGGCCATCAGCTGTTTGCGCTTCAGGTCCAGCGACGGCAGGAAACGCTCGTAGGTGCCGAGCAGCTTTGTCTCTCGCGTCAGCGACGTTTTGTTAAGCGCCAGCTGCGGCACTGCCGGCCTCTCTTGCTTCGGCGACGTGTTTCGGGAAGTAGGTGTCGATCAATTCCTGTTTCATGATCAGCTCCTTCTCGTCGAAACACTCGGCCAGTGTCTGCCAGCACAGGTCGAGCGCCGCTTCCAGCGGCATCGACACGTTGATGTCGGCAAAGCGTTCGCGGAACAGCTCGCCGAACTTCAGCAACTTGTAGTCGAACGGCGACAGGTCGAACGCCATTGCCTGCTTCTGCTCTGCATCACGCGCGCCCGAATAGAAACGGATCATCGTATTCATGATCTGCGAATGGTCTTCGCGGGTGACGTGACCGATCACGTGCTGTTTGAGGCGCGACAGTGAGCCGAACGGATCGATCATGCCGTCGTGCAGGTAAAACTGGCCTTCCGTGATGTAGCCGGTGTTGTCCGGCACCGGGTGAGTGACGTCGTCGCCGGGCATGGTCGTTGCCGTCAGTATCGTGACCGAGCCGGCGCCGTCGAAGTTGCAGGCTTTTTCGTAACGCCGGGCGAGCTGCGAATACAGGTCACCGATGTAGCCGCGGTTGGACGGCACGTGTTCCATCGAGATGCCGACCTCCTTCAGTGCGTCGGCAAACGCCGTCATGTCGGTCATCAGCACGAGTACCCGCTTGCCTTCCTGCACCGCGAGCTTTTCGGCGACAGCGAGGGCCATGTCGGGCACCAGCAGGCGTTCCACGACCGGGTCCGACGCAAGGTTGACGAACATCACCGTGCGCGAGAACACGCCGGCGTTCTCGAAGGTCGTACGGAAAAAATGATAGTCGTCGAAGATCAGCCCGATACCGCCGAATATGACGACGTCTGCGTCGGCCTGGATGCCGATTCGGGCGAGAAACGGGTTGAACGGCTCGCCTGCGACGGAAAAGATCGGAATCTTCTGGCTTTCGACGAGACAGTTGAACACGTCGATCATCGGTACATCGGTACGGATCATCTCGGACGCCACGATGCGCCGCATCGGGTTGACTGACGGCCCGCCAATGTCGATCTTGGGCTCGTCGCCCAGGTCGGGGCCACCGTCCATCGCCTCGCCCGAGCCGCGGAATACCCGGCCCATGATGTTGGGCGAATAGACCGCCTGCATCGGGTGACCGAGGAAACGCACGGACGCGTCGGTGCCGAGTCCCTTTGTGCCGGAGAAGACCTGCAGCGAGGCAGAATCGCGGTCGAGGTTGATGACCTGGGCGAGCGAGCGACTGCCATCGGCGCTTTCCACCAGCGCGATGTCGCCGAAGCGTGCCGGCGACGACTCGGGCACCCGCACCTTGATCACCTCACCGACGATCTCCAGGATCTTCGAGTAGCGCAACAGCGACTGGGCCATCCTACGCCCCTTTTCCGGGTTTCTTGTTGTTCCCACGGGACGCACCAAAACGGCGGCGCGCCACACCCGTAAATGATTATTCTTTAGCCAATGCGAGACTTCGATACGCGCACATACTTATACTGCAGTTGGTTGTCCACGCGAGGTACGAGCCATCCGAAGGCGCGCCATGTGCTGGCCTTCTCCAGGCGGCCATCTCTGGTATGGTGTGCCCTCACTTCCCCGGGGCAACACCATGAGTCAGGCGAAATCAGGCGACACCGTGCGCATTCACTACACGGGCAAACTCGACGACGGCACCGAATTCGACAGTTCGGCCGGACGGGATCCACTCGAATTCGCGCTCGGCAGCGGCCAGGTCATCCCGGGCTTTGATGCCGCGGTCGACGGCATGACAATCGGCGAAAGCAAGTCGGTCCGCATTGAAGCGGTCAACGCCTACGGCGAACACCACACGGAACTGGTCCAGGACGTGCCGCGAACGGCGCTACCCGAAGAGCTCGACCCGCAGGTGGGTATGCAGTTGCAGGGGGAAAGCCCTGACGGGCAAATGCTGCGCCTGACGATCACCAGTGTTGCCGAAGCGACGATCACCGTCGACGGCAACCACCCGCTGGCCGGCCAGGCACTGACCTTCGATATCGAACTGGTCGAAATCGTCTAGTCGCGATACGGCCGGTGCGGCGCCTTCAGGTGCAGCAAGACCGCCAGGACAAATGCCACCAGCGCGACGTACATTGACGTGCGCCAGGGATTGTTGCCGGCCTTCAGGATCTCGAAGGACTCGACGTAAATAGTCTCGCAGGCGCCGTCGCCGTCGTCGTCCCGGGTCGTGCTGGTGCCGCGTGAATATCCGCCGGGATTCGAGTACTTGGCAAGATATCCCTGCATACGGATCTGGTCGCCGATCCGGATGCCCTGGACCTGCTCACGAATCACCTCGCGATCGGACAACAGGTGGTTGTTCGACAGCTGGGTCATCGCAAACGTCTGCCACTGAGTCGCACTGTCGCTTTTCACGAAACAGGTGAAGATGCCACTCCAGAACTTGAACTTGCGAAGCATCGGGTTCTGCACGTTCTTGCCCCAGACGACACAGACGTCCAGCATGTTGAGGTGATCGCCACCGCGGGAGTGCATGCGGCTATTGCCGTCATGGTGGCGGAATGAAACAACCAGGCCGGAGATGTCGTAGCTGTACTGCGGTTCGACCTTGTACGGGATGTTGTTGTAGCGAACCTCGAACGGCTGCTTGCGGGTTTTTTTCTGGATGGGTCTTCGAGCAGGGAGGGCAGGTAATCAATATGGCGCGGCAGCGCGTCGCGGTTCCAGAATGAAACCGCGAGCCAGACCAGCGTAATACCGACCAGTATGGTGGTTACCCGCAAATGACCCAGTCCTATTCATCGGCGAAAAAGAACGTCACCGGAATCTCGGCGTAATACGTCGATTCTTCCGCGACGACCGCGACCCGCAGCAAGGAATCCGCTTCGATGCTGCCGTCGACGCGACCGCGCCAGCGCCTGGCTTCCGTGTCCGCGGCAGCCAGCGCGACGGGCGCGCCGTCGTCGACCCCCCCGTTCGCCACGCCGATCGCGGCCTGGCTCAAGGGGAACACCGATGTTAGATCGATCTCCACCCCGCCGGCGTCGAACTGCGTCACAGCCACCACCAATCGGAAATCCTCGTTGACGAGCTCGCAACCCTCGCTAAGCCGCCGGCAGTTGGGCTTGGCCACCATCGGGTACGAGGCGCCCGGCCTGGCAGCATGCGGCCGCTCCGCAACGAAGTAATCGACGGAAAACCACGCGATGATCGCGAGAACGGGCGCAATCAGCAAAGCGAGAATGACGTGTTTGTTGTTCCACATGCGAATCAGCCTAGCCGAGGGTCAAAGGTCGTCGCAAGAAAAAAGGGGGAGCCTTGAGGCTCCCCCCGTTCGTCGCACCAAGGTGGAGTGTCAATGCGCGACGGCTTCTTTCGCACCGGCCGGGACGCGGATGTCCTCGACGAGATGCTGGATGTGCTCGGGCGGTTCCTGCGTCAGGCGCGAGACAATCATCGCAACAGCGAAGTTGAAGATCGCACCTACCGCGCCAAAGGCGTTCGGCTCGATGCCGAGGAACCAGTTCTCCTGCATACCGCCCAGGAACGAGGTGCTCAGCACGAACATGATGCCCTTGTGCTGGAACACGTACAGCAGCGTGACAGTAATACCCGCAACCATGCCCGCGATCGCCCCTTCCTTGTTCATGCGCTTGTAGAAGATGCCCATCATCAGCGCCGGGAAGATCGACGATGCGGCCAGACCGAAGGCAAGCGCCACGGTTCCCGCAGCAAAGTCTGGTGGATTGAATCCCAGGTACCCGGCGAGCGCGATGGCGCCAGCCATGGCAATTCGACTGGCCAGGAGCTCCTGTTGCTCCGAGATATCCGGTTTGAATACCCCCTTCAACAGGTCATGCGAGATCGCCGACGATATCGCGAGCAGCAATCCGGCGGCCGTCGATAGCGCGGCAGCGAGTCCGCCCGCGGCAACCAGCGCGATCACCCAGTTCGGCAGCCCCGCGATTTCCGGGTTGGCCAGGACCATGATGTCGCGGTCGACCTTGACCATCTCGTTGGTCGCGGCATCCGACGTGTACTGGATGCGGCCGTCACCGTTCTTGTCCTCGAACGCGAGCAGGCCCGTCGTCTCCCAGTTGCTGATCCACGCAGGACGCTCGTCGTACACCATGTAGTCACCCGGCGTCGGCTCGATCGTCTCGATCAGGTTCAGGCGCGCCATGGCCGCAACAGACGGTGCCGTCGTGTACAGGATGGCGATGAACACCAGCGCCCAGCCGGCTGACGTGCGCGCGTCTTTGACCTTGGGCACCGTGAAGAAACGAATAATGACGTGCGGCAGGCCCGCTGTGCCGATCATCAGCGACATCGTGTACATGAACATGTTGGTCAGGCTAAGCCTGGCATTGGTCGTGTACTCGGCAAATCCGAGATCGGTCAGCACCATGTCGAGGCGGTCGAGCAGGAACACATCCGATCCCGACATCGTCGAGCCGAGCCCGAGCTGCGGCAGTGGATTACCGGTCAGGTTCAGCGAGATGAAGATCGCCGGAATCGTGTACGCCAGGATCAGCACGCAGTATTGCGCAATCTGCGTGTAGGTGATGCCTTTCATGCCGCCCATGGCGGCGTAGAAAAAGACGATACCCATGCCGATCGACAGACCGATGTTGTAGTCGACTTCGAGGAAGCGCGAGAACGCAACGCCTATGCCCTTCATCTGTCCGATGACGTAAGTCACCGAGGCGATGATCAGGCAGATAACTGCGACGATGCGGGCGGCCTTCGAGTAGTACCGGTCACCGATGAACTCGGGCACCGTGAACTTGCCGAATTTGCGCAGGTACGGTGCCAGCAGCATCGCCAGCAGTACGTAACCGCCAGTCCAGCCCATCAGGAACACCGAACCACCGTAGCCCATGAAGGCGATAAGGCCGGCCATCGAGATAAACGAGGCCGCCGACATCCAGTCCGCTGCGGTCGCCATGCCGTTGGCGACAGGGTGAACGCCGCCGCCGGCTACGTAAAATTCCTTCGTCGAGCCGGCACGCGCCCATATGGCGATACCGATGTACAGCGCGAACGTTGCGCCGACGACGAAGTAGGTCATAGTTTGCAGACTCATGGCGACCCCCTAGTCGTCTTCTTCGACGCCATGCTCTTTGTCGAGCTTGGCCATGCGGTTCGCGTAGAAAAAGATCAGCGCGACGAATACGTAAATCGATCCCTGCTGGGCGAACCAGAAGCCGAGCTTGTACCCGCCGAGACGGATGTTGTTCAGCGGTTCGACCAGGATGATCCCGAACAGGTACGAGACGATGAACCAGATCACCATGCAGATGGCGACGAGCTTCAGATTCGCACTCCAGTAGTTGCTGTTGCCCGACATAGGCCCCCCTTTGTGTAGCGGCTCTTTTGAATTTTTGGACACCGGCAATCTAGCAAAGCGCAGGTAAAGCTCCGTACCGACTTTAGTCTTAGGTCGCCAGCCGGCAGGCATTGACAGACAACGGCAGGCGACGAGAAAATTATTAATAATCAGCGGCTTGTGAGCATCCAACCGGGGCCGCAATGATCCGGCCGGCGTTCGCGGGGATGCGACGATAGTAGTAGACTGACCGGCATAACAAAGCGCCGGCCGGCATCGGATCGGCGCGGCATCCCGGGGGGAACGGGTTTGATCAACTGGTGGACACTGCTGCTGCTGTCAGTCGGCTACGTGATGCTCCTGTTCGGCATCGCGTACTGGGGTGACAAACCGGGCTCACGGCCGTTCTCGGCCCTGTCGCGCTCGCTGATCTACAGCCTCACGCTGGCGGTCTACTGCACGTCGTGGACTTTTTTCGGCGCGGTTGGCAGCGCGGCAAGCAATGGCTGGTTGTACCTGCCGATCTATCTCGGGCCAATCCTCGTATTCGTTTTCGGCTGGCGCATCATCAGCCGCATCGTCGCTGTCAGCAAACGTCAAAACCTGACCTCGATCGCTGACTTCATTGCCGCACGCTACGGCAAGGCTCGTAGCCTCGCGGTCCTCGTAACGTTGATTGCAACGATCGGGTCGGTGCCCTACATCGCCTTGCAGCTCAAGGCAATCGTGGCCGGGTTCAACATCGTGTCCGACTACCAGGCGAGCCCCGGTACCGGATTCGACACGGCGCTGATCGTGGCTGGCGCAATGGCCGTATTTGCCATCCTGTTCGGCACACGGCAGGTTGATGTCACCGAACATCACAAGGGCATGATGCTCGCTATCGCGTTCGAGTCAGTGGTCAAGCTGGCGGCGTTTGTCGCGGTTGGTGTGTTCGCCCTCGCCCTTTTGACCAGCGGGCGTGCGTCGTCGGCCGCGCCGACGACCGCTGGCCTGTTCAGTTTCGAGAGCCTGCCCGACACGTTCATCACGCAGCTGTTGCTGGCCAGCGCGGCGATCATCTGCCTGCCGAGGCAGTTTCACGTCGCGGTCGTCGAAGCGCGAGCCGAGGCCGACACCTACGCAGCGCGCTGGGCATTCCCGTTGTACCTGGTCGCGTTTTCCGTGTTTGTCATACCGATCACGCTGGCGGGGCTGAGCCTGTTGCCGTCAGGCACTTACAGCGGCGACATGTTCGTGCTCGGCCTGCCGATGAACGCCAACCAGGACTGGCTGACGGTGCTGGCATTCCTCGGCGGTTTCTCTGCCGCCACCGGGATGGTCATCGTTGCCTGCGTTGCCCTGTCGACGATGATCTGCAACGAAGTCGTCATGCCCCTGTTGTTCCGCCTGAAGCTGTTCGGCTTGCCGGACCGCGACGACTATTCGCGCCTGCTGATTTACGTGCGGCGTGCCGCGATAGTCGGTATTGCCGCACTTGCCTACACGTACTACCTCGCAACGGACGAGTCGGCGGCACTCGCCTCGATTGGCCTCTTGTCGTTCGCCGCCGCCGCGCAGTTCGCGCCATTGATCCTGTTCGGCCTGTACTGGCCACGCTCGACGCGTCGAGGGGCCATCACCGGCCTCGCGGCGGGATTTGCCCTGTGGTGTTACACGCTGTTCCTGCCGACCCTGGCCCGCTCGGGCGCCTTCAGTGATGCGTTTATCGAGCAGGGCCTGTTCGGCCTTGGGTGGCTCAGGCCGGAGGCCCTGGTATTCGACAGCGGCGTGACTGCCCTGACACACGGTGTCGCCTGGTCGCTGGGCGTAAACGTTGCCGCGCTGGTCATTGTTTCGCTGGTGTCCCGCCAGTCTGTGGTCGAGAAGATCCAGGCACGCGCGTTCTCCAGTTCGCCGGTCAGCCAGGCAACGTCGCGTCGGGCACCGGCCGGCGCACATATCACCAATGCCGACCTGCGAGCACTTGCCGACCGGTTCGTCGGCGAGCGTCATGCCGAACGGGCTTTTCGTGACTTTGCGGAAGTCGAAGACATCGAACTTGCGCCGGCCGCGCGCGCAGACCGGCAGATGCTGCAATTCACGGAACGGATGCTGGCAGGCGCCATCGGTGCAGCGTCGGCCCGTGTCGTCATCACGGCGGCGCTCAAGAAAACGGGCATGCAGATCGGCGACGTGGTGCTGCTGCTCGACGAGACCTCCGAGGCGATCCGCTTCAACCGCCGACTGCTCGAGTCGACACTGGAAAACATTACCCAGGGCGTCAGCGTGGTCGATTCGACGCAGCGCCTGCTCGGCTGGAACAGCCGCTATGCCGAGCTATTCGACTACCCGCCCGAGATGCTGCATGTCGGCAAACCGATCGAGGAGCTGATGCGCTTCAATGCCGAGCGCGGTCGATTCGGTGCAACCGACACGGAGGAGGAAGTCGCCAAGCGGCTGCGTTACCTGCAGGCGGGCTCACCGTACCGTTACGAAAGCCAGTTCGGCGACGGCCAGGTCATCGAGATTCGCGGTGAGCCGATGCCGCAGGGTGGCTACGTCACGACCTACACGGACATCACGGAATTCAAGGCCGTGGAAAGTGCATTGGTCGAAGCGAAGGCCATGCTGGAGCAGCGCGTAGCCGATCGCACGGCGGAACTCGAAGAGACGATGCTTGCGCTGCAGGATGCGAAAGCCGAGGCGGAAGATGCCAACGCATCGAAAACGCGCTTTCTCGCCGCGGCAGCGCACGACCTGCTGCAGCCGCTCAATGCCGCGAAGCTGTTCAACGCCGTTTTGAATGAAAACCTGGATGGCATGTCGGAAGAGCAACGCGCACTCGTCGAGCGGGTCGAGTCCGGACTGGTTGCCGTCGAAGACCTGTTGAGTGCTTTGCTCGATATCTCACGATTCGACACGGCAGCGCCCGTGCCAAAACCCGAAAGCTTCCCGGTCCGGCAGTTGTTCGAAACTCTGGCCGCACAGTTCTCGCCGGGATTCGCGGAAAAGAACCTGGAGCTGCGCTTTGCAGATACGGACCTTTGGGTTCGTTCGGACCCCGCGCTGCTGCGACGTATCCTGCAGAACTTCCTGAGTAACGCGCGCCGCTACACCGACAGCGGTCGGGTGCTGGTCGGCTGCCGCAAACGCGGGGACCAGGTTTCGATCCAGGTGCACGACACCGGCATCGGCATTGCCGAGGACGATCAGCAGGTCGTCTTCGAGGAGTTCCGCCGCCTGTCAGGCAGTGACAAGAGCGCGCGCCGCGGGCTCGGCCTCGGGCTGGCGATTGTCGACCGGATCGCACGACTGCTTGAACACCCGGTGACGATGCGCTCGACGTTTGGCCACGGCAGTTGCTTCGAGGTGCTCGTGCCGCTGGGCCGGCGCGGAGAAGAAACGGCCGCCGCTGCCGGCGAACAGCGGCGTCCCGTCGCGTCGCCGCTCTCGGGCCAGGTCGTGCTCTGCATCGACAACGAGCCGGACATACTCGAAGCCATGGACAGCCTGCTGACCAAGTGGGGCGCTGCGCCGGTGACCGCGACCAATATCGAAGCCGCACTGGAAATCGTTGCCAGGTTGAAGCGCGACAGCGGCCGGATTCCTGCGCTGCTACTGGTGGACTTTCACCTCGACGACGGCGCGATCGGCACCGATGCCATCAAGGCGGTACGCAACGCGACCAACCAGGTCATCCCGGCGATTGTCGTCACCGCCGACCACACGGACGCCGTCGCGGACGCAATTCGGGAGGCCGGCTTCGGGCTGTTGCACAAGCCGCTGAAACCGGCGGCACTGCGCGCCCTGATGACGAGTGTGTTGAGTCGCCGCGACGTCGCCTGATCAGGCCTGCGCCGGTTCGGCCGGCGCCGCATCGTCGCCCAGCCCCGGCGGCTTGACCGTCAGTTTCTGCACCGCCAGCACGGCTTGCGTGCGGTTCGTCACCTGCATCTTGCGCAGGATTGCCGTGACATGCGCCTTGATCGTCGCCTCGGAAACACCCAGCTGGTAGGCGATCTGTTTGTTCAGAAGGCCTTCGCCGAGCATCATCAGCACACGGAACTGGTGTGGAGTCAGCGAGCTAAGCGACGCGGCGATGCGCGCCTCTTCGTCGTCGAGTCCATCGCCGTCCGGGCTGACTCCCTCAGGCAGCCATACCTCGCCCTGCAGTACCGCATCGATCGCGGACTCAATCGTCTGCATCGACGACGACTTCGGGATGAAGCCACTGGCGCCATGCTGGATCGCACGGCTCATGACGCTGGCGTCGTCCAGCGCCGAGACGATGACGGTCGGCAGCGACGCATGGGCTTTGCGGATATAGGCCAGCGCCGAGAATCCGCTGACCCCCG
>JAAUYI010209507.1_pt1 | contig 11536 bp, 8 predicted proteins | sample 7278041 | NCBI WGS metagenome assembly JAAUYI01 (sample SAMN14350216, study PRJNA611818) | marine sediment metagenome | isolation source: surface marine sediment (0.6m) | place: French Polynesia: Moorea | collected 2018-08
GATCTGGTCGCCGAGACGACGTCGCTCGAGCGCGAGCCGACAGATGTCCTGATCCACGTGGAGACTGAGAGAAAGCACCTTAGCATCTTCGATGCCCGGATGGCTGAGTACGGGCTGCTCCTGACGTTGACATTCGACGGCCCGGTGATCTCGATCGTGGTATTCTTGAAAGGCGCTCGTCGCGGGGTCGAGATCCGTGAGGTTAAGCGGCAGGTAGGTTCCTTCGAGCCTGTTTGCTATCGCTTTCTAGCCTTGGGGCTCTCCCAGAGCCTCGCAGAAGACTACGTCGACCGTCCGCAGCCGCTCGCCGCGGCGCTGGCGGCGCTGATGCGCTCCAAGGTCTGGGACCGAGTTGAACAGAAGCTACACTGCCTGCAGGCGATCGGAAGAGCGAAGCACCTGGATCAAGATCGGCAATACGTACTGGTCAAGGTCGTCGAGACCTATCTCAGGCTGAATGAGATCGAAGAACGGCGCTTCCAGGCCGAGATGGAACGGGAAGTCAACAAGGAGGTCCGCGAGATGGTCGTCACCTGGGAAGAGGCTTTGGCCGAACGGGAGGCCGAAGGAGAGAGCCGAGGTCGTGCTGAGGGAGAGGCTATCGCCAAGCAGGACGACATCCTGTTCGTCGCCCGACATCAGTTTCATGACCTGCCGTCCGGTTTCGAAGACACGATCCGGGCCATCTCCGATCTTGACCGACTCAACGGTCTCTTCGAGCAGGTCCTCAAGACGGAGTCGCTTGAAGACGTCGGTCTCGAGTAGCGCACCCCTCCACTCGACCGTCACGACGTTGAGTTGGCGGTCGATTCGTGCCCCGATCCGCGGTGGCGAGACGCCAGAACCGTGGCACACCAAGGCGAGCCCACAAGGACGATGGCCCGCCGATGCGGTCGAGCGGCAGCCGCGACTGCTGCGAAGCCCAGATCGCGCCCCGAGGTCTTGACCGGCTGGACTCTGGGGAGTGCTTCCGCGCGGGTGATGGTGGCCCACGAGGTCAATAGCCCGTAGATTTGGTCGCGCGCCAGTCTCGCGGCACTACCCTGCTCGCTCGTAAGTTGTTGCAAACAAACGCCGGCCGAAGAGGTTGGCACCTATGGGAGGCCGCTCGCAAACAAACGCCGGCCGAAGAGGGTGGCACCTATGGGAGGCCGCTCGTGGCTGACTGCCACTGCATCGCGCCGGGGCTCTTGGTGTTAAGATGGAAGGGGGATCGTGGGAGAAGCCCGGGTCGGCGGGCCTGCTCGCTCGGGCTGACTCCGAACCGTTCATCCGTGCTGGTGCGGCGTGGAGATGCCAGATGGTAGACAGGTTTAGCCCCGGTTTTCGTCAGCTGCTCGATCCTTCCTTGCTCGAAGACGTCGAAAGCCACGCTGGAGCCGCATATGGCTTGTGGCCCGACTTCCGCCTGGCGTATTTCAACCCGGCGTGCGTGCGGTTCGCCCGCGAAAACGGGGGCGATTCCGCGATCTCTTCCGGGGAGTACCTCGGGACCTCGGTCATCGAGATCACCCCCGAGGTTATGAGGCCGTTCTACCGGCTGATGTTCCTCTCCTGCCTGCATCAGACGCGACGCAAGCCGATTCAACATCGCTACGACTGTCCGAGCCCACAGTTGGCGAGGGACTTCGTCATGACCCTATATCGGCTGGGGGACGCTCAGGGGCTCTTGGTGGTCAACTCCCTGGTGGTCGAGGGCCCTCATGATGCGACCGAGAAGCCCCCCATGCCGCCTGATCGGCGATCGTATCTGGACCCGGAAGGCTTCGTTCACGAATGCGCTCATTGCCGGCGGGTGCAGCATCTCAAGGAGCCCAATCGATGGGACTGGGTCCCTGCCTGGGTCGAACGGCATTCACCCGAAATCCGTCACGTGCTCTGCTCGCTGTGCCACGACATCTACGAAGTGAAACCCGCCGGCACGGAACGACGACCGGGCACGGAACAGTAGCCTGGCGCCATCGGCGCAGCTGAAGACCGCGGCGTCAGATCGGAGCTTGCTCCTGGTGAAGGTTTTCGAGACCTATCTCGGACTGGACGTGGTCGAAGAGTGGCGCTTCAAGACCGAAATGGAACGGGAAGTCAACAAGGAGATTCGCGAGATGGGCGCCTCGCGCGCTTCGAGCCACGTAGAGATCGGATTTAAGTGGTGCCAGACACCCTAATCGGAGGGGCTGTCGGCGACAGGCGCTTCGAGTACCTTGACGGTGGTCACGATCTGGCCGCTATGTCGCTGTGCGTGCTCGGCTGCATGGAAGAGCAGTCCGAACATCGTCGCGGGAAGCTTCGCCGTCCCGACCTCACGTCGCGCCTGCAGGTCGTCGACGGAGACTCGCCGCAGAACGTCCAGGCATCGATCGAAGACCTGGTCGATCGTTTCCAGCAAGCGATCTGCTGTCAGCTCGGCACGCCCGGCACGTTCGAGGTCGAGCCAAGCCTGTTGGCGCTCATCGAGGGCCTGGCCATGAGCATAGGTGAACAGTCGATCTGTCGAACCGGCGATATGGAGCAGATGCCAGCCGACGCTCGCTGCCTCGCAGGGCTTTCGCCACAGCCCACCCTCCGGCAAAGTTGGGACTACTTCTCGTAGCTCTTCCCGGGCATGTTCCAGTCCATGGGCAACCGGCATCAGCCAGGGGGAGATGCCCTCGATCGGGCCACGGAAGAATGCTGGGACCATGGTCGTTCTCTCCGTTCAGAAATGGTCGCCCAGATTCTACCTCTGGATCCACCGAACTGATCAGCCTCCGCGCCGTACAAGACCAGTATGTTGGCGGGCTCCCTTGCACTCTTGCTGTTGATAACCGCACCACCAGGCTGCGGCTCCGGAGGCGGAGAGACCCTGGAGCAGGCGATCCTCACCGAGCTCAACGCCGCTCGTCGGCAGTCCGGAGCAGGTCCGGTCGAGCTTCATAACGCCCTGTGCACCATCGCTTTCGACCAGGCAGCGGCGGTAGCGGCAACCGGCGGCACGGCGTCGAGCTCGGGCTACATCACCAACACCACCCGCCGTCTGTATCGCGCCGGCTACGCCGCCCACAGCTGGACCGAAGGCTCACTGATCGCCACCGCGGACGCCGATATTCCGGATCAGTGGCGGCGAGCGCGGCCTGCATGGTGGCGAGACGCCGAGAGCGGAGATTTCGAAGATGTCGGCATCGGTGTCGCGCGTTACCAGGGCCGTCCCGTGGTCACCCTGGTGCTGGCGCTCAGGACGCGCACCGTCGAATGGCGTCAGGCGGCACCGCTCGCAGATCTTGCGAGCGTCCGGGCGCAGGCGCTGGCGACCGTCAACCAGTTGCGACAGGCGCACGGCCGGGAGGCGGTGATCTCCGAGGACCGCCTCGACGACGCCGCCCAGCGACACGCCGAAGACATGCTGCGCCGGGGCTATTACAACCATGCCAGCCCCGAGGGCGAGACGGTCAGAGACCGCGTCCGCGCCGCCGGCTATCGCCGCCCGCGCGGTCTCGCCGAGAATCTGGCCAAGGGCCTCTTCACCCCCGACGAGGTCGTCCGGCGGTGGATGAACAGCTCCGGCCACCGCCGCAACATCCTGCTTCGGAGCGCCGATGAGGTAGGCATCGGCGTCGCCTTCGGCGAGCGCGGGAGAGATTTCGAGGTCGTATGGGTCCAGGTGTTCGCGTCGCGGTGACACCATCTCGGGTCCAATTCAGAGATTGAGGCGGTCGAATTCGCCCTTACGGCCCTCCAGGTGGACCACCTCGAAACAAGTGGTTCTCCTGCAGCAGGTGTAGCAGCCAGATGCCCTGTGGAAGGCGCGGAAAACTGCTCCAGCCCCCGCCCGCCGCAGTTTACCGCCCCTCCCACAGGGCCGGTTACGGCTACTGAGATCGGATGACCGATCTCATTCGGAGGAAGAGAGCTAACGCTCTCTCGGATCGAGGCTCCCGCCTCTCAGAGCCGGATCCGGAGCTACAGCTGATGGAGGAGAGGCAAACAAGTGGCGTGTATCGACAGCAGGCCTGCTCAGCGAGCATTTCGAGCTCGAGCGCCGCGTCCGGGCGTTAGCAGCGCGCCACCGCTGTCGGCGCGGAGTAACGCCGGGCGGACGGCAGTGACTGTTGAGGGTAGCAGGCCGTCCGCCATGTCTAGAACGATCAACTTCGGAGGCATTTCATCATGAGAGACGTTCACCTGAAGGCCCGCACGCTATTGGCACGATCCCCCGTGCAGGACTCATAGGTACTTTTTCTCTGTCCTCGAGCATTTTGCGTTGCTTCTTTCGCCTCAGCAACCAGAGACCTGAGTGTCAGCACTGATTCGGCACTCCTACGAGGATAAGCGGCTCCGCTTTACAAAAGGGAGGCTCTAAGAGCATGAAGAGGTCGGGATCGCGACACGGTGGTGCGAGTCGATCTCCAGGAGGCCGGTCAGATCGAGGTGATCCGGCCGAGACCAGGGTGACGTCGGTGACCGCTGATGCTGTTGGGGGATTTGTGGGTCAGCTACTCAGAGGAGACCCATCGCTACGATGCCGAGGGTCACCGGGCGATGACTCCAGTTTTTGGCTCCATGAAACATTCTGCGCTGTGCATTATGACGGAGTCTGCCCGGGTGGAGAGGTCATTTGCAGTTTCGGCTGTAAATCTCCAACCAGGTAAAACGCGGGAGTAATCCCGCACGCCTTCCCTGCAGCGTTGACCCGCTGTAGAGAGAAAGAAAGGAGGTCTCTCTATGAGACTCTTCTGTTCAATGGCATCCTTCGTCGCTCTCGTTTTTGGGGGCATCTTTTTCATGGCCGTGCCCGCGGAGGCCCAGACCTACTACGTCCCATGTTCAGAGGGGAGGATAGCGTGGATCGAGACGGTCTGCCGGACGCAGACGCAGGTGTATAACCTGCTCCCCTGCGGGGTCACTAAAAAGACACTGCCCACTGGGCAGTGTCGTTACAAATTTACACTTCCGGGGCAGCCTGCTCCGTGTGAGTTCGATATCGGAACTTTTTTGTCCCCGACATATCCCACCCTTCGGTGGTTTACCGGCCCCTATCCGACGGCCCAGAGCGCGTGCAGCGAGCTCGGTGCCGGCGGGCCCGGCGGTGCCGGGTGCAGCGCGCTGGCAAACGCCATCGACCCGTGCGCACCTATTGGGGGCAATGAGTGCCCGGAACCCGACGTGTCGGGCGACGACACGGGATGCCAGTTTTTCTGCGAATTTCAGGAGCAACCCCTGAAGGTCGCAGAGCAGGTCGAGCCGTCCTACGAGGGCCCCTGGCACGAGTGTCGTGCCTACGCGCTGGCCGACCCCAATCTGGCGCCTTTCCAGGCGGTGGATGCGTTTTGGACGATCGGCCGACCGTTCCCGACCGAAGCGCTGAAGTGGCAGTCGCCCACCAAGAAGGGCGGCGGCATGTATTCGGCGCTGGACGCCGAGAATGACCGCAAGAGCGGAGGACTCGGGAAAGTCCCATTCCTCCTTGGTGTGGTCAACAAAAGCCCCTTGTGGGGCAACGAGGAGGACGGGGCCGTCCCGGTCCTTGACCCCGAAACCCTTGCCAGGGTTGGCCTCAGGGCCAACCCCCAGGGTGCCATCCTGGGCTCGCCATTCTGGGATCGCGAGAACCAGGACATCGGGAACTATCCCGTGCTCACGGTCGCCGGCTCTCCCGCCGCGACGGCGGGGCTCGGGCTTTACTTCGCCGCCACCCCCACGGGGTTGAGTGCGGCAGGCGAAGGGGCGGCCCTCGACGCCGTCTTACTCCGACTCCAGGAGCTGGCAAAGCTCGAGGGGAAGCAGCTGCTTTGCTTGACCCCGGAGCTGGCCGACAAGCGCCGGAAAGCCCGGCAGGCCCTGACGGCTAAGCCCGGCACGCTGCTCACCGCTTTTAGCGTCGACTGACTGTGCCCCCCTCTTCGGAGGATTGACCCCCCGGTGCTTCGGTGCCGGGGGCTGTCCTCTAGCGAACACAGCTCTAAGGGCCAGCACCGAGGGCGTGAAGGCGCGCCTCTCGCTAGGCGCGGGACTGAGGCATACCGGGGTCTGTCGCAGGGAGCGTAACACCGCGAGAGGCGATGCATCCGCGCCCGAATGCGGAAGTTATTTCTGCGCGAGCCCTAAGTCGCCTCGTGCTGCCGTGCTACGTGCTGGTGCTGAGCACGCCCATGCGTGCTGACGGTGCTCAGCACACACAGCACCGACTCCTGACTCGGGAAGCTAGAAGAAGCTCTGAAAACGTCTGGTTTCAACGCCTTTCGACGAAAGTCGAGCTCCCGGAGAGCAAGCCGACAGGGTCCAGATGCTCGGATGAGGGCCTTTGGTGCTGCAGGTCGCATTTCGCGCGTTACTCGCCCTGAGAGGAGCTCCAAGCCGACGTGTCCCCGGACTCGAAGCCGTCGGCAAAGATCAGCGGCAGCGTCCGCTCGATCAGAAACGCGCCTTCGCCAGCGGTTGAGAGAGACGCCTCGAAGACCACGAAGCGGCCGTTGTTGCTCATGTGGTATTGGTGTGCGCGGCCCCGCAGGACATCGACGACGTCGAGATCCCCCCCTACGTGGGTCCCCTCCCTCACCAGCAGCTCGAAGTCGACGAAGAGTCCCGTATGGTCAAAACCTGGTTCATCCCAGTCCCCCCACCACAGGACCTCGCCGGAGTCGCTGATGTCGAGCGGACCGGGGCCCGCGGCCCCGGGGATGCTGAACCTGGTGAAGGCGAAACCGCCGACGGCGGGCAGGGTGTCGCCCTCCTGGATCAGCTTTTGGCCGTCTCGGACGATGATCGAGTCGCTGTCGGTCGGACCGTCGAGGCTGCCGAGGAAGACGTGCTGGCCGTTGTCGTTGAGGTCCAGGGCGGTGGAGTTGAGGCTCGCCCAGTTGCGGCCGGCGACCGGCGACGGGTCGCCCTCCTGCGCCACCTCGGTGAAGCCGCCGTCGAAGAGGTAGATGGCGTCGCCGCCCGGGATGTCGACGGCGAAGAGCACGTGTCCGGCGTTGTTCAGGGCGGTCTCGTGGGGTAGGGTGCCGAAGTCGGTCAGGGCGTCGGTCTGACCCGGTAGCACGTCGCCCTCCACCGCGATCAGGGTGCTGGTCACGATGCCGCCGGCGGCGCTGTCGGTGGTCCAGAGGTAGAGCGCCCGTTCGACGCCCCCGGGGATCAGGGGATCGTCGACGGTGGCGGTGACCAGCAGCTGCCCAGCGTTGTTGATCTTGACGTCGGAGAAATTGCTCAGGGTGCTGACGGGCGAGAGGTTCGGCGCCGGGTCGCCCTCCTGCGCCACCAGCACGTTGCCGACCAGCGGCACCACCGAGGTGTCGAGGTAGGCGTGGACCGATTCGTTCTCAAAGCTGGAGGTGCCGTCGAGATCGAAGTTGAAGCCCATCTGGCCGGACTCGTTGAGGGTGACCGAATCGAAATTGTCAATCAGGATGCCTGGCGGACCGGCGATCGGATCGCCCTCGCGCAACACCAGCTCGCCGTCTCTCAACAGCACCGCGCCCGTTCCTGGGGCCGCGTTGGTTTCGGCCTCGACCAGCCATTGCCCGCTGTTGTTGACCGCGAACTTGGTGATCGAGGTCACCGACCCGACGCCGGGGACGATGTCGTCGTCCACTACCAGGGGGGTGATCACCCCCGTGCCCGCCGCGGCGAGCTGCGGCAGCAGGAGCCAGCCGTACAGAAGCGTGAAGGTGCTTGCAGTGCATTGAAGAACGAGTCGCAGCCGACTCGGGACGGGCGCAAGGGAGGGAACATTCAACATGACGATAGACCCCAATGACGTTGGTTAAACTATTGAGCGCTGTACGGGGCTGACGGCAGCCCGCGGCTCAACGGCAAAAGAACTCATGACCTATAAGGTGTAGGGCATGGCGATTCGAGGACAAAAAAGTTGGCGGCAGCAGCGATGACGCCCACCGAGCTGTCCAGCCGAGCTCTCGAGCTGTTCGAGGAGCTGGTCGAGTCCGACGCCGATCCCCGGCCGGGGCTCGAGCGGATCCGCGCCGAGGACCCGGCGCTCGCCGACGCCGTAGAAGAGCTGCTCGACGCCGACGCCAGGGAGGGGTTGGAGTCGCCCTGGACGCCCGCGTCCCAGGGCTTCCCGGAGCCGGCGGGCGGCTTGGACGCGGGCGATCGACTCGGTCCCTACGAGCTGGTGCGGGTGCTCGGCCAGGGAGGGATGGGCAAGGTGTGGGAGGCCCTCCGGGTGGCGGGTGATTTCGAGCAACGGGTGGCGATCAAGATCCTGCGCCAGCTGGAGCCCGATTCGGCCGCCGAGCGCCGGTTCTTCTTCGAGCAGGAGATCCTCGGCAAGCTCGAGCACCCGGCGATCTCCCGCATCCTCGACACCGGCCGGACGCCGCATGGCGCGCCCTACCTGGTGATGGAGTACGTTGACGGCCTGCGCATCGACGAGTACTGCGATCGCCACGGTCTCGACGTGCGCCAGAGAGTCCGGCTGGTGGTGGACATCTGCCGGATCGTCGCCCACGCCCATCGCAACCTGGTTATCCACCGGGACCTCAAACCGGCCAACATCCTGGTCACCGACGCCGGCGAGCCCCGACTGCTCGACTTCGGCATCGCCAAGCTCTCGGCCGACGAGCCCGACCGAACCCGGCTGACCGTCGCCGGACCCGGTCCGATGACGCCGGAGTACGCCAGCCCGGAGCAGCTCCTGGAACAGCCGGTGACCACCGCCAGCGACGTCTATTCACTGGGCGTGGTCCTCTACCAGCTGCTGACTCGCCAGACTCCCTTCGCGCGCTCTCCGAGCACTGCTACCGCTATCGGCCGCTCGACCCGGGAAGCGGACGAGATCACCCGGCCCAGCCAGGCTCTCGGCGATTCCGCGACCGCGCCTCCGAAGACGCCCACGGCCGCCCAACGCTCCCGACCGGCGCGCGAGATCGACCGCGACCTGGACAACGTGACCCTTCACGCCCTGCGCCGCGACCCGGAGAGCCGCTATCCGAGCATCGACGCCTTCGCTGCCGATCTCGAGCGCTGGCTCGGCGGGTTCCCGGTGGCCGCCCGCGGCGACTCCCTGGTCTACCGCGGGTCCAAGTTCGTTCGCCGGCACTGGATCCCCCTGGCCGCCGGCGCCCTGGTCTTCGCGTCGATGGCCCTGGCGACGGGCATCGCGACCTCGAGTGCTCGAGAAGCCCGCGAGCAGAGGATCCTAGCCGACGATCACGCGCAGCGAACCGAGATGGTCAACCGCTTTCTCGTCGACCTGTTGGCCGCGCCCGCGGGTCGCTGGTGGCACGATCTGGAGCACAAAGGGCCGGATACACGGGTCAAAGACGTGATCAAGGAGGCCGCCGACAAGCTCGAGGTCGACCTCGAGAGCGCGCCCCTGCAGCGGGCGACCCTGCACCAGACGCTCAACGACACCTACCTGGCCCTGAGAATGTTCGCTCCCGCCGAGCAGCAGGTCCGCCGGGCGCTGGAAATCCGTAGGCGAGAGCTCGGTCCGTTGCACCCGGCGGTCGCCGAGTCGACCTACTACCTGGCCTCGACTCTGAAGGGGCAGGGTGAGCTCGTCGACGCCATCGACACCTATCGCGCGGCGATCGACCTTGAGCGACAGCTGCCGGAGCCCACCGGAAACCTGCCCCACGCCCTTGTGGAAGCGGCCGGAGCCGCGGTTCGCATCGGCCTCGACTCCGAGGTGGAAGGATGGCTCTCCGAGGCTATCCGGGGCTCGGAAGCGGGCGATTCACGGTTCACCGGCTATTTTCTCTCGATGCGCGCCTTACGCCGAGCCGAACGAGGCCGGCTGAAGAGTGCGGCGGAAGCTCTGGCAGAGGTGGAGCGATGGTTCGCGGTCAACGCGTCAGAAGTGCCCGGTCCCGTCAGCCTCCAGTACGCGCGGACCGGATTCGCCTGGCTGCGGGGAGACCTCGATCGCGCGGAGGCGGTATCCGCCGAGCCGGCCACGTGGGGTATCGCCCAGTGGCGGAGCCAGGTGCTTTTCGATCTCGGCCGATACGACGAAGCGCTCGAGCTGCTGGAAGCATCCAAGGCCCGTTGGACGGGACATCTGCTGCGCCAAGTCCTCCTGGCCCGCCTCGAGCTGGTGCGCCGGCGCGATAGCGAGCGCTGTCTGGAGCTGGCCGAACCCGAGCTGGAGCGCGAGGAATCGTGGTCGAGGGGCCCGAGCTGGTATCTGGCCGAAGCCCGGAGCGCGGTCGCCGCCTGCCTGCTCGCCCGTGGCCGGGCGGAGGACGTCGAGCGCGCGGAGCGCCTGCTGCGGGCGGCGCAACAGACCCTGGACGCTGTTTTTGATCAACCGACCCCTCTGCATCGGCGACTGGCGGTCGCCCGCAGCCGCCTTCCCACATCGGGCGCCGCCCCTCGGACGAAGACGGAGCCGAGACTCGCCTCCGACTGAAAGATCCATCTCGAACCTCGATCTCCCTTGAGCAGCTCACATTCAGCCACCTCCGGAGGCGCGTCGTCCGGCAGGTCAGCGAAGACCGACCGATACTTCCTCGAGGTCTATTCCCAGCTGCGCGCGCTCGCGGGCTCCTACCTCAAGCAGGAAAGGCCCGAGCACACCCTGCAGCCGACCGCCCTGGTCAACGAGGCCTACGTGCGGCTGCGGCACGCCGCCCACGGCGGTTTTGCCGACCATCGTCACTTCCTCGCCATGGCCGCCCGTGCCATGCGCCAGGTCCTGATCGAGAGCGCACGGCTCCGGCGCGCCGACAAGCGTCGCGGTCAGAAGGTCACCCTCGACGAGGGGCTGCTCGCCAGCAATCCCAGGTCGGTCGACCTGTTGGCGCTCGACGACGCGCTCGAAGCACTGTCACGGGTGGACGAAAGGCGAGCCCGCATCGTCGAGCTCCGTTTCTTCGCCGGCCTCTCGTGTGAAGAGGCGGCCGAGGTTCTCGAGATGAGCTCGCGCTCGGTGGTCCGCCAGTGGCGCTCGTCGCGAGCTTTTCTCCTGCAGCGTATCCGGTAAGCCCGTTACGGACTCGGCGATGCCGACGAGCGCGGCCTGCGTGGTGGCGAGACGCCGAGACCGGAGATTTCGCTGCCGATCCAAGTCCTAGCCTTGCCGCTTCAGGGAACTTCGCCAGCACCCAACTTCCTCCGATACTCCGTACAGCGAGAATCGGCTTCTGACGTCGGGCACAGCGGGCAACCGCTCTGATCTCCCACCTCGATGGTCTGCATCATGCCACGATCCTCATGACCGAGGATATGGCAGTGCATGACAAACATTCCCTCGAAATTCTCGAACCGATGGCGGATCACAGTCTCCTTAAGCTCGTCTTCAGGCAGCGCGATAGTATCCTGCCAGATTGGATAGCCGTTGGGATGCTCCTGCCCCTCTCGCGTCCAGACCTGGAAGGGATTGACGTGGATGTGGGCAGGATGGGGGATAGGGCGGTTAACGCCAGGCAGGTTGTCAAACGTCCACTCTTCGGCGGTGCCGAGCGCCATCCGCTGATCGACGCAATTCGCATCGAACTGTCGGTCATCGATAAAGAACTCAATGGAAGGATCTTCACCTCCTGCGGTGCCTGTCATGCTGAACTTGACCCGCCTTTTCGCTCGTATTTCCGATGCC
>JAAUYI010113690.1_pt1 | contig 11524 bp, 9 predicted proteins | sample 7278041 | NCBI WGS metagenome assembly JAAUYI01 (sample SAMN14350216, study PRJNA611818) | marine sediment metagenome | isolation source: surface marine sediment (0.6m) | place: French Polynesia: Moorea | collected 2018-08
AGATCGCTCGGTCTCGCCACGCCACCGACGTCGGCCGCACTGTGCATTCCGTCCGTCTCGGAGACGGGCCGTGGCGTCTGGCAACGTCGGGCCATGAGCGAGACCGTCCCGACGCCGGAGCTGTTCGACCTCACCGGTCACGTCGCAGTGGTCACCGGTGGCGGTCGTGGGATCGGCGCCGGGATCGCGCGGTCCTTCTCGCAAGCGGGCGCAGCCGTCGTCGTGGCCGCCCGGCGCACCGACGAGATCGAGCAGGTCGCTGCCGAACTACGCGAGGCGGACGGCCGGGCGATCGCGGTCACCACCGACGTCACCGACGACGACGCGGTCGAGCAGCTTGCGCGGCGGGCGGTCGACGAGTTCGGGTCGCTCACGATCTGGGTGAACAACGCCGGTGGCTCACCGATGCGCATGCCGCTCGCCGACCTGCCCCGCGAGGAGTGGGACCGCACCCTCGCGCTGAACCTCACCGCGGTCTACGTGGGATGTATGACCGCGGCCCGGCACATGACGAAGGGCTCGATCATCAACATCTCCTCGGGTGCGGGCACGGGGCCGGTGCCGGGTAGCGCGCACTACGGCGTCGCCAAGGCCGGCACGAACTCCCTCACGTGGACACTGTCCGCGGAGTTGGCTCCCGACATCCGCGTCAACGGGGTCGCACCGGGGGCGATCCCGACCGAGGTGATGCTCACGGCGGTCGGACGGACCGAGGACCAGCTCGACCAGCTGCTCGAGGAGTGGCGGATCCCGATGGGTCGCCTCGGCACCCCGCAGGACATCGGGGCGGCCTGTGTCTACCTCGCGTCCGATGCCGCCAGTTGGGTCACCGGCGAGATCCTGCGCGTCGGAGGTGGCGCCAAACCCCGTTGAGCCGGGGGCCGAGTCGCCCGGTCGGCGTCACCCGGTCGACCCACCGGCGCGGGTTACGATCCGGCATCGCCTCCGATGCCGACCACATCGAGGAGGCCGACATCTCGTCGGCCTTCGGATTCACCGGGCTCGACGCCTCTCGGCTCCTCGACCGGCGTGTGCTCCACGTCGTCGCCGGCATCGCGATCGCACTGGCGGTCATGACATGGCCGGAGCGAACCGATCAGATCCTGGTCCGGCTGATCGGGATCGCCCTGCTCGCATCGTTCGCGTCGATGACGTGGGCCTCGATACGGCAACGGCCGCCCGGGTTCACGCGGGCCGGCCTCGGCGTCATCGGCATCGTGGTCGGGGGCTTGCTCGTCGCCTTCCCCGACCAGTCGATCGTCACGGTCGGACGCGTGCTCGCCATCATGCTCGCGGTCGTCTCCTCGCTCGATCTGCTCGGACAGTTCCGCAAGACCGGGAGCGAGCAAGCGTGGTCGTGGCCGATCGCCAAGGCCGCCGCCGGCATCGCGACGGCGAGTCTGATCGCGACCTATCCATCGCAACTGCTCGCGCTCGTCACGGCGGTCGTCGCCCTCGGCTGGGCAACGGTCGGGGTGATCGCGATCATCCAGTCGGTCGGCACACAGGACGATCGGATGTGGCGCTACCAGGAGTCCAGCGACCTGGTGATCGAGTGGCTCGAACGACGACCGAAGGAAGCGGACGACCGCGCCGAGCTCTACGCCAAGATCCTGTACGAGGGCAGTCGCCTGCGGGTCCGGATCGTCCGGTTCCTCGCGTTGATGACGTTCGCCAGCGTCATCGCCGCGATGGGGGTCATCACCGACTCGACCGCGGTCGTGATCGGAGCGATGCTCATCGCTCCGCTGATGACGCCGCTCATGGGCGTGGCGATCAGTGTCGTGATGGGATGGCCCAACCGACTGTTGCGGCACACCGGGCTCGTCATCGCCGGCGTCCTCCTCGCGATCGGGATCGGCGTCGTGCTCGGCATCGTCGCGCCGACGGTGATCGACGTCGCCTCGAACGGTCAGATAACCGCCCGCTCGGAACCGACGATCCTCGACCTGATCACCGCGGTTGCCGCAGGCGCGGCAGGCGCGTACGGGCTCTCGCGGCCCGACGTCTCCGACTCGCTCCCCGGCGTCGCGATCGCCATCTCGCTCGTGCCACCGCTGTCGGTCGTCGGCATCGCCTACTCCCAGGGTGCGTGGTCGGACGGGCATGGCGCCCTCCTGCTGTTCACGACCAACGCGTTGGCGATCGTGATCGTCGGCGGCTTCACGTTCGTCCTGACCGGCGTGACCCCGATCCGCCGGGTGGCCGGGAACCAGCAGCGCGTCCGCACGGCGACCGCATCGATCGTCGCCCTCGGCACGATCGTGGTCGGCGCACTCCTCATCAACGGCGCGGAGATCACGGCGAACACGTTCGAGGCGACCTCGGTCGAGAAGGTCGCGTCGGACTGGGCGGGCGACTCGGAGGAGTACGGCTTCGTACAGAGTTCGATCGCCGGCGACGACGTGACCATCGTGCTCGTCGGCCCGATCCTCGGCGAGCCGCCTGCGGAGGAACTCCACGCACTGGTCGTCGAACGGCTGGGGCGTCAGGTGTCGGTACGCGTGCGCGTCGTGATCGAAGAGGTCGACGTCTTCCCGGCCGAGTGACCCCGGCCGGCGGTCGTCACCCCTTCCACCCCTTCTCACGAGCCCCGGTGCGGGCCCGGTTCAGGAACACCCGTGCCGCGACGCCGAGCACGACGACGTTCAGCACGAGCTGCGCCATCACCGCGATTCGTGCCCCGGACGACAACGCACCGATGTCGCCGAAGCCGACGGTCGTCATCGTCATCATCGAGAGGTACAGCGCATCGATGTGCTCGAGCGGTTCCGTGAACGCGGCCTCGTCGCTGCCGGAGATGATCAGGTACACGGCGGCAGCCGTCACGAGGAGCACCGAGAGCGAGACGCTCAACGCCTCGATCGCCCGCAGCGCCGGAGTGTCCGAGTGGAGCACGGCGTAGGTCTGCCCGATCACCACCGCGACGAGGACGAGGACGGCGATCGTGGAACGCAACGCGACGGAGTCCACGTTCGCGGTGCCGAGCGGCGCCGTGAAGTACACGACCAGCACGCCGACCGCGAGGAAGACCGACCGCAGGACGGCGATCGTCAGCCCTCGACGGTTTGCCTCGATCGGAGAGGGGGAGGGATCGGTCGACGGTTCCACCAGCGATCGGACCGTACCACCCGGTCTCGAGCGGTCGGCGGGAGGCGCAGGCGACGGGTCAGTCGGTGAGCGGACCGACGGTGCAGACGTCGAAGTCGCCCACCGATCGGAGCAGTTCGGCGGCGACGTCGAGTTGGTCGTTCGTCGGCTCACCCATCGGGGGATCGTGCGGGCGTGTCCCGTGGGCGCGGAAACCGATGATCCTCACCCGCATCGTCGGATCGACGTCCGCCAGCCACGACGCGGTTCGCAGCAGCCGCATCGGATCGTCGTTGTAGCCACCGATCAGCAGCAGGCGGACCTCGTAGAGCAGGTCGAGTTCCGCGAGGCGCCGGATGCTTGCGAGCACCCGGGCGTTGCCGACGCCGGTGATCTTGCGGTGCACGTCGTCGTCGAAGCACTTGAGGTCGACCATGGCCCCGTCGAGCACCGGCCCGAGGTCGTCCCACACGTCGAGCGAACACCCACCGTTGGTGTCGATGAACCGGGTGAGCTGGTCGAGGCCGGGTGTGGTGCCGATCCGTTCGAACAGCTCGCGGACGAAGGGCGCCTGCCGCGTCGCCTCGCCACCCGACGCGGTGACGCCGCTGATGAACGGCATCGATCCGCGGATCTCCTGCACGAGATCGTCGACGGTGCGATGCCGCGGGCAGTGCCCCTCGGGCCACCGGTTGCCCGGAATCGTCTGCGGGTTGTGGCAGGCGATGCAGTCGAAGTCGCAGCCCTGGAAGAACACGACGAACCGGTTGCCCGGTCCGTCGACACAGCTCAGGCGAACCGTGTCGGCGATGAAGCCGGTGCGGCGGCGCGTCGCGGGTTCAACGAGGAGCTCGCTCATGGCAACCGATCCGTTTCACGGCCCGCTCGGTGAGATGGAAGGCCTCCTCGGCGCCGGCGGCGAAGTGATCGCTGCCGTGGCGCACCGCATCGCCCTCCGCGATGTGGGCGAGATCGCTCTTGCGGACGAGGTATCCGGTGATCCGGACGAACTCGTTGTCCGCGAGGTTGAAGGTGAAGTCGCGCATACCGCTGCGGAATGCACCCGTGATGACGTCGACCATCGCCTCGGGGTTGCGTACCGCGGTCTCGTCGACGTGGAAGATGTCGCTGATCCCCGCCGGGAAGTGATGGTGGTGAGGCGCACACGTCCGCAGATGCTCGAGCAGGTCGGGCTCGTCCCCGACCGGGATGCGCGTGCCGGCGGTGACGCCGTGGTCGGTGTCGATGCCGCCCTGGCTGTGCAGCGCGCATCGATCGTGCCACCCACCACAGTACGGCATCGGGTGCTCGGACACCATCTCGTCGATCAGCTCGACGATGCGCATCGCCAGGCCGTCCGCGTCGGCGTCGTGGCCGTAGCGGGCATCGGGCTCGCCGGCGCACTCCATCAGGTGGTTGACGCATTCGGCCAGTCCGAAGATGCCGAACATCGCGGTGAACCGCTCGATGTCGACCAGACCTTCCGTCGCCAGCCAGTGTGTGTCGAAGAAGCGCTGCTGTTCGACGAGCGACCGCACGCGAGCCTCGGCGAGCTCACAGGTGAGCTCCACGTAGTGGCGCAGGGTGTGGTCGAAGAACGAGAGGTCGCCCTGATGCTGGTGGGCGACCGCGCTGAGGTCCAGCCGCACGAGGGTGTGGGCCCCACCGCCGATCTTCAGCGAGTTGTAGCAACTGACCGAGGCGTACCGCTCGCCGTGGTCGGCGACCATCATCGGGTGGTTGACGAAGTGCGGCTTGCCGGTCTGGAAGACGGTCTGCACCGCGTCGAGGAGCAGATCGTCGGGAGTGATCGCCGGGTCGACCTTGAGGGTGATGTTCGGGACCGCCTGCCGGAGTGAGCGCTCCACGCGCAGGATCGAGCGGGTGATCCGGCTGTCGTGGGGTCCGAGGTCCAGGTGCACGAACGCGTCGGGCTGCATCCGGTCGATGCCGATCCAGAAGCGGCGGAGCGTGCGATCGAGGTCGGCGTCGGAGAGCGAGTCGTCGACGAACGGCTCGAGCAGCACGTCGAGGTCACCGAGGTACACCGGGTAGGTGGTGACGCTCGGGACGTGGGCGTACATGATCTGGAGGAACGCGATCGCCTCGTCGAGGTCCGCGGGCGGCTCGAGCTCGAGATGGCCGAGCCCGACGCGCAACGCCTGCTGGTAGTCGGGCAGCACGTAGCGCGGCGTGAACGGGGCGTGCCCCTCGTAGAGGTCGCAGATGATCCGTTTCTCGAGCGCCTCGGTGCATGCCTCCGACAGCCCGGGGTACGGCAGCGCATCGGTCGCCAGCGCCGCCAGACGACGCACTTTCTGGTCGTATCCGAGGCCACCGTCACGCACGACGCTCGTCACGAGCGTCTGCAGTTCGGTCATCTCCATCGAACGACGTTCTCACGTGTGGGCCCGGCCGATGAAGGGCCAAAGTCCTTCTTTCGGGCGAGTTGAAACGATCCTGCTCCGACCCCGAACGTTCGTGTCGGGTGAGTTGAAACGTTTCGACTCTGACCCCGAACGTTCTCAGGCGGTGGAGCCGCCGTCGACGACGAGGACGTGGCCGTTGACGAAGTCGGACAGGTCGCTGGCCAGGTACAACGCGGCGCGAGCGATGTCGTCGGGCTGGCCGGCCCGACCGAGCGGGTTGGCGGCGATGCGCTTCTCGATGTCGAGGCCGCTCGCCTTCAGCGGCGCCAGCTGGTCCTGTACGCCCGGTGTGTCGATGACGCCCGGGGCGATGGCGTTGACCCGGATCCCCTGCGGTCCCAGTTCGTGGGCGAAGGCCCTGGTCAGGGCGACCACGGCGGCCTTCGAGGCGCTGTAGGCGGAGATGCCGGCCCCGCCGCCGAGGGCGGCGATCGAGGCGAGGTTGACGATCGCGCCGCCCGGTCGAGGACCGCCGAGCATCCGTGTCGCGGCGTCGCGGGCGACCGAGTACTGCGCTCGCACGTTCACGTCGAGCATCCGCGACACGAAATCGTCGGCTGCGTCGAGCATTGGGCCCGTCGTCGGGAAGATGCCGGCGTTGTTGACGAGCACGTCGAGGCCGTCGTCTCCGGCCGCGAGGTCCAACGCGGCGGCGACCTGCTCGGGACGGGTGACGTCGCACACCACACCCGTCGCGCCGATGGCGCCGGCGAGCCGCTCGACGTCGGGGTCGAGGTCGCCGACCGTGACGATCGCGCTGGCCTCGACGAACCGCTGCGCGACCGCGGCACCGATTCCCCTCGCGCCACCCGTGACGAAGGCTCGCCGACCGCCCAGGTCGATCAGATCGGTCAGCGGCGTGACGTCGGCGCTCATCGCGGCGACCGTAGTGGCGGCACCGTCGTCGTCGACGAGGCAGGATGGGGGGATGGCCCGATTCCTCTCGCCCTCCGAAGCTGCCGGCATCTTCCACACGGTCGACTCGATGTCGGTCCCGCTCGGCCCCGGCGTCCCCGGCGAGCTGATCCACGCACTCGACCAGCGCGACGACTGGGAGGACTTCCGACTCGACGGCGCGCTGCTGCCGGACCTGTTCGGGGTCCTGATGAAGCCGGGAGTGTCGTACCGGTCGGGCTTCTACGGGCCCGCCGAGCGGTTCCTCATCAGTGCCGGGGCGCGCGTCGAGTTCGTCCCGGCGGACTTCCGCGGGTTCATCAGCCTGCTCGAACAGCAGGCGAGCCGCGTCGTCGCCACGATGGGGACACCGCCCGACGAGGACGGCTGGATGAGCCTGTCGTTGCACGCCGGCGCACACCCCCGCGAGCTGCATCGAGCGGCGGCCGATCCGGACCGCCTCTGCGTCGTCGAGACGAGCCCCAAGTTTCCCCGGACGATGGGGATCGAGGGCGAGCACGTCCACGCCTTGCACGTCGACGAGGTCGACGTGGTCGTCGAAGGTGATTACACACCGATCAACCTGGCGGATGCACCGGCCGGCGAGGTGGAGGAGGAGATCGCCCGGCATGCACTCGGGTTCATCCACGACGGCGTGACGCTGCAGACCGGCATCGGCGGCATCCCGAACGCGATCGCCACCGCGCTCGCCGAGGGTCCGGGCGGCGACTACGGGGTCCACTCCGAGATGTTCACGAGCGGCCTGATGCGCCTGCACCAGGCCGGCAAGGTCACCAACGCCCACAAGGGTCTCTACAACGGTGTCTCGGTCACGACCTTCGCCGCCGGCGTCCCGGAGCTGTACGAGTGGCTCGACGGCAACGACGAGGTCCGCTTCCTCCCGGTCGAGCTCGTCAACTCACCGGAGCTGATCGGCAAGAACGAGAACATGGTGACGATCAACGGCGCGATGGCGGTCGACCTGTCCGGTCAGCTGGTCGCCGACACGATCGGTGGCACGCAGTTCTCGGGGATCGGTGGGCACGAGGACTTCATCGCCGGCGCAGCGCTCGAATCGAGCGACCGGTCGCTCGTGTGTCTGCCGTCCTCGACGACGGTGGACGGCCATCTCGTGTCGCGCATCACGCCGCGAGCGGAGGCGGGGTCGATCGTCACGACGCCGCGGCACATGGTGGACGTCATCATCACCGAGTACGGCGTGGCCGAGCTGCGCGGGCTCTCGGTGCGAGAGCGCGCACGAGCGCTGGCCCAGATCGGTCACCCCGAGGTCCGCGACGAGTTGCTCGCCGTCGCCGAGACCTGGCCGGCCTGACCCGGTCCACTCACTCCTCGTCCGACGGCTCGTCGTCCGGATCAACCGACGGATCGTCGAGTTCGTCATCGGCCGGCGACTCCTCGTCCACCACCACCTCGACGTCCTCGACGTCCGGCACCTCGTCGTCCGGCGCGTCGGGATCGAAGCAGTCGGTCGGGACGTAGTCGCCGATGCGCTCGAAGTCCTCGCACGTGAGGAACCTCGGGTGCTCCTCGCCGACGTAGAACCCGATCAACCCGATCGTCACCACGGCGACCGCCGAGATCGCGCGCTCCCACCTCGGCAGGGTGAAGAAGTCGCGGTCGATCAACCGTGCGACGACGTAGATCGCGTACGGGAACGACACGAGGATCGCCACCTGCAACACCCGGGCGAACACCTCGACCGAGGTCAGGAAGGCGACGTCGGCGAGGAGGTAGATGAAGGGCAGGCCGAGGATCAGGCGGCTGACGTTCGAGGTGGCGAACGTGTCGTCGTTGGCGACGATCGTCGCCAGGAGCACGACGGTCGACACGACGAAGACGGCGAAGATGCGGCGGTAGGAGATCGTGTCGAAGGCGCCGAACTCGAAGCCGATCTCCCAGGCGATGAGCGCGCCGGCGATCGTCACCAGCATGAAGCGTCGCGTGATGACGACGTCGTCCTCGCCGACCTCTTCCTCGAGGCCCAGCGGATCGTCGTTCGAGGTCACCTCAGCCGCTCCTGCTCCTTCATCGCCGTCGATGCTCGCACCTCCGAGCGCACGGTTCGGGCATCTCACCCGGGCCCGGGCCTGACCAGCCAGTCCGGCCCGACCGGTACGGTGGCCGGATGGGGACCTCGACATGACCGCCGGCACCACCATCGGCGATCGCCGCATCGATCAGACCTACGACGCCGCACGCCACCGCTTCCTCGACGCGGCTGCGGCCGCCGGCGCCGAGGTGCGCAGCCACCACCACCCGGACCGTGGTCGAGAGGGCGAGGAGCTGGCGATCGACGTCGCCACCCTCGGCCCCGACGACGCCACGTCGGTGCTGCTCGTCGTGTCGGGCACACACGGCGTGGAGGGGTACGCCGGCTCGGCGATCCAGTCGTGGTGGCTCGAACACCGGGCCTCCGACCTCACCGCGGGGATGCGCGTCGTGCTCGTCCACGGCCTCAACCCGGTCGGTTTCTCGTGGGTCCGCCGGGTCAACGAGGACAACGTCGACCTGAATCGCAACTTCATCGACTGGAGCGAGCCACCGCCGGACAACGAGGCGTACGCCGGCCTCGCCGCGCACCTCGTGCCGGCGACGTGGGACGAGGAGGCGCAGCAGGCGTCGACGCTCGCGCTGCTCGGCGAGGCCGAGCGCAACGGCATGGACTGGCTCCAGCAGGCCGTCTCCGGCGGGCAGTACGACCACGCGGACGGTGTGTTCTACGGCGGATCCGGACCGGTGTGGTCGCACCGCTGGCTCGCCGACCACCTCGCCGAGGCCGTCGGGCCGTGCCAGCGGCTCGCGGTGCTCGACCTCCACACCGGGCTCGGCCCGTGGGGCCACGGTGAACTCATCTCCCACGAGGCGAGCGACGGTCCGGGCTACGTACGCGGCTCGGCGTGGTGGGGTGACGTCCGGTCGATGGTCGACGGCGAGAGCGTGTCCGCCGCGCTGAGCGGGGACTGGCTCGGTGCGATCGAGCGCTTCGTGCCGGGGGCGGAGGTGACGGCCGTCGCGATCGAGTACGGCACCGTCGACGTGATCTCGGTGCTGCAGTCGCTCCGCGCCGACGCCTGGCTCCACGCCCACGGTGACCCCGGTGCGCCGGAGGCGGCGAGCATCCGTGCGCAGGTCCGATCGGCGTTCATCGACGACGATCCGGCGTGGCTCGCAGCGATCATCGAGCGCTTCGACGACGTCGCCACCGCCACCATCCGCGCCCTCACCGACTGACCGAGCCACCACCCCTTCCCCAACTCTGCGCGTTGCCGCTCGCTGAGCGAGCCCGAGGGCGCAGAGTTCGGAGAACGGGGTCAGTCGAAGGAGCCGTGGCGGCCGGCGCCCTCGGCGAAGCGGGTGGCGCCGGCGACGGTCTCGCCGCTGCGGATCGTCGCCATCCCCAGCGCGGCCTCGCGCGCCAACGCCTCCCCCAGGTCGCTCCCCCACTGGTCGATCGCCGACCGACGGTCGGAGCGCAGGCACTGCTGCGGGAAGACCGACAGTGATCGGGCGAGGTCGATCGCCGCGGCGAGCGCTGTCCCCGGCTCGACGACTCGGTTGACGAGGCCGATCCGCTCCGCCTCCACACCGTCGACGCCGCGACCGGTGAGGATCAGGTCCATCGCCCGGCTGTGCCCGATCAGCCGTGGGAGCCGGATCGTGCCCCCGTCGATGAGCGGGACGCCCCACCGTCGGCAGTAGACGCCGAGGGTCGCGTCGCTGGCCGCCACCCGGAGGTCGCACCACAGCGCGAGCTCGAGCCCGCCCGCGACCGCATGACCTTCGATCGCGGCGATGACCGGCTTGGTGGTCACACGCCGCGTCGGTCCCATCGGACCGAGCGAATCGACGATCTCCGGCGCGGGAAGTTCGGTGACCGTGTTCCCGCGTCCGGCCGAGATCGCCTTGAGGTCGGCGCCGGCGCAGAAGGTCCCCGACGCACCGGTGAGCACCGCGCTGTCGAGCTCGTCGTCGGCATCGAGACGGTCGAAGGCCTCCTGGAGCGCAGCGGCGGTGGGGCCGTCGACCGCGTTGCGGACCTCGGGCCGGTCGATGGTGACCACCAGGATCCGGTCGTCGATGTCGGTGCGGAGCGTCATGCGCTCAGTCTCGCGCCCGCTCGACCGCACCTCCGAAGACGGTCGGGTTCCCGGCGAGCGAGGCGACGATGCGGCACCGACCACCGCCGACGGCCCAGACTGGGCGGGCGATGGCGAGCGAGCTGACCACACCGGTGCGCACGGACCCGATCAGTCGGATCGTCGCGTCGACGGACAACTCGATCTACCAGATCGTCCCGGCGGGCGTGGCCGCACCCCGGAGCGCGGAGGACGTGTCGGCCATCGTGGCGGAGAACCATCTGGGCGCCCGGCGGCCCATCGTCGCCCGGGGCGGCGGGACGGGGACCAACGGTCAGAGCCTGACCGACGGCCTGGTCGTCGACCTGAAGCAGGGCATGCAGCGAGTGCTCGACGTCGACGTCGCCGAGCGGATCGCCGTGGTCGAACCGGGTGTGGTCACCGCAGCGCTCAACCGACGGCTCGCGCCGCATGGGCTCACATGGGCGCCCCACACCTCGACGATCAACCGAGCGACCGTCGGCGGGATGATCGCCACCGATGCCGCCGGCAAGGGGTCGCTCGTCCACGGGCGAGCGCACCGCCACGTCGCGGCACTCGACCTCTGCCTGCCCGACGGCACGATCGTCCACCTCGCACCGGCGTCGGTCGACGATGCCGAACGGCTGGCCCGAACGCCCGGGGCCGCAGGGCGGCTCTGGTCGTCGCTGCTCGCCCTTCCGATCACCGACGACACGACCGCGGGTCCGTCGCTGGCCCGTGGCTGGACGGGGTACGGCGTCGATCGCTTCCGCCGCGGCGATGTCATCGACCCGACGCAGTTGGTGATCGGCGCCGAGGGCACGCTCGGCATCGTCACGCAGGCCTGGCTCCGCCTGACACCGCTCCCGACCAGCACGACGATGGTCGTCGCCGGGTTCGACTCGTTCGACGCCGCGTTGACCGCATCGATCGAACTGGCGGCCACCCGACCGACCGCCATCGAGACCCTCGACGAGACCACGCTCGACGCGG
>JAAUYI010005087.1_pt1 | contig 11521 bp, 13 predicted proteins | sample 7278041 | NCBI WGS metagenome assembly JAAUYI01 (sample SAMN14350216, study PRJNA611818) | marine sediment metagenome | isolation source: surface marine sediment (0.6m) | place: French Polynesia: Moorea | collected 2018-08
GGTAAATGTAATTGGTGCAGTCTTCACTTCCTTGATGGAGAAAAAATGGAAACTGACCACATCATCCCCAAAAGGGCGGGTGGTAACAATAGTACAGATAATCTTCAGCTATTACATAAACATTGCCATGATGCCAAAACGTACAGTGACCAACTGGTTATAAAGCTTCATAAAGCACAAAAGGAAGGAGAGAAAATCCAAAAATGGTTCAATAACTTGGACTGGCTGTGGATAAACGATATTCCTACCTTACTGTAAGTGGGTACTCATAAAGAGCCTGGAAAGAGAGGAGCGCAGTGAGGTTAAAGTCTCATGCTGCGTTCTGAAGACGAGTCGGGTTGGTGACAACCTGGCTTAGTCTAACGCCTAGAGAGAGGTAAATGCGATACCAATACATAGCATTACGACCAAAAACGTAAGCTAAAGCATCAAATGGCACGCCAAATTGCCTTAAATACATCGGTTTGTCTATTTCGACAGTTTTTGCCACCATATAAGGCATCATGAAATCAGGACGTAACTGATAAACCTCTGAGTTCTCTTTGAGTTTAATTCGACGAAGGGGAAGTTGTTGCTTAGTGGAGAAGACAAAATCATGAAACCAAAAGCCTTGTTCTAACTCAGTCGGAAAAATTTCTGGATGTTTGTTACAAGTTTGAGCTATGTATTGCCGAAAAGCGTTAGCATCTTTGATAATTTGTCGATATTGTTTTTCACTGGTGACTGGTAAACAAATACTTTTATCTCCTCTAACAGAATCTCCCATTCTTTAGTTTAAACCCTAGATTGCTCGATGGATTTAACAGTTTATCAAATCATCAACATTTTGTTATCCAAGGCGATCTCTGGCTCCATTCCTCTAGACCACAAAATCCGTTAGAACCAGAATTGTGTTGTTAAAACCAAGGTAAAAATGAAAACTTGCTGTCAGTATCCTTTGCCACTTCATACTTGGGTACAAAACCAGCCTCTTCAACAATAGCTTGTCCTTCTGGTGAAACCAGATATTTTACAAAAGCTTCAACTCCTTGTTTCTGGAGAGTAAGATAATTTTGGGGATTTTGGAAAATCTCACTATTGACAATCACATTTAAGGTCCTAGCTAAAGGATATTGTCCTGAATCAATATCTTGTTGATTAGTTACTCCTGCCTTTATAACAGGCGAAACAATAGTACCATCATCTTTTTTGATAGATACTACATTTAAATCGTTCAGTTCTCCAACAGCCAGAGTAGCCGACGTATAAAAGATTGCACCATTGGTCTTTTTCAAGAATCTTTTGGCTTCTGAACGATCTCTAATAAAAACGGTATTGGGATTTAATTGTTCAACTAATCTAATTCCCATAGGATTCTGCCACAATCCTGCCACAAGAATTGGCATGATCTTTTTGTCTTCACCTCCTAATTGCTTCCAGTTAGTGATTTTTCCCTGAAAAATACCTTCTAGTTCTTTTATTGTAAGCGGTCTAGTCTCCGTCTTTTTATCAGTAACGTATGCAATTCCATCATAAGCATAAGGGATTCCTGTTATCTGTACGCCTCTTTCTTTCGCTCGTTTAACGTGACTATCTAAATAAGCTTTCTCCGAAAAAGCGATTTGGATTTGTCCTTCAATAAGCTCTTGAATTTGATCTCTATTTGGATCGTTATCTAAATAGCGAATTTTTACCTCGCTGTTGATATTCTTGATTGCTTTGGCAAGTTTTTGATTTACAAGCCTTTGACTACAAGGTTCCCCACCAAAGGAAATTATTCCTCTTGCATTTTTTATTGTGGCATCAGAACTGGCGTTGAGTATCAAAGCAAGAGCCCCCGTTGTCAATATTGCTATTCCTCCTGCTACCGAGAAAACATAGCTCATCTTGTTGCTACGAGCGACTTTCTTTATCTGGTTCTTATTCAGAGTAGTAGATTCTTTATCGCCAATATTGAGACTATTTCCAGCTTTTTGCTCTTTTTTAGGGGTTAGGAGGTGGTTACAAATTTCGCAAACAAAAGAGTTTAGCTCATTGGCCTCATACCCACAATGATTACAAACTTGATACTTTTCTTTGCTTGAGATTGATTGGTGACTGTTTAACGATGAATTATGATTGTTAGTATGATGCATGATGCAAAAAAATTAAGATTTCTGACCAAAGGATTTAACAGCTACTCAAAACTATCAACTTCGCGAGCGAGTTGATGATATGTATCTGAGCAAATCTTTTTGGCTATGGGTTTAACTTCTTCGATAAGTGCATTTTGGACATCATCTATAGTGATGCTAGTGTAACGCCTCGAATAAAGTAAAGAATATCCTAATTTAATCTCTACTTCCTTTTCCAAATTGCCTAGATTAAGTTGGTTAGTTATATTTTCGGCAACCAAGGGTAAAAATAAATAATTTTCTTCTATCTTAGTTTGAGCTAAAAGATTAGCTTTAATTTTTGTTAAAAACCCATAACATTCTTCCAAAGTCTGAATATGCTTTTGATTAGTTTTGCTTAAACTATCAAGCACTTGAATAGCTAGAACACATTTTGCTGCTTTCATTTTAAATTTATACCAATTTATTAAAGACTGTTTGGCTATAGAGATATTATTATGTAATTCATTTAAATCATTATGACGATCTTTGCAGTCGATAGCGGACAGAAATCTTTTGTAAGTTCGTAAACAAGCATTCCCTTTATCTAAATATTTTTCTCGTTCCCGCTGATATTCATTTTCAAAACCGAGTAAAGATCTATTAATTTCTTGAAAAAAACGTAGATTTTCGCGAACCGAAGCTTTCTTCCAAGCAGAAACTAGCTCCTCAAATCTACAGTTTAATTTTCTTTGCAAATTTAGTTGATTCGTCTTTAAAGCAAGTTGACGTTCCCATAGTTTGGTGTTCGTATACTTCTCTAAGTAGTTTTCTAGCTCTCTAAATAAAACGGGTAAAGAATCAATACAATCAGTATCAAACAGGCTTATCTCATACAATTTCTTCAGCCTTATTTCCAGTCCCTGAGATAAATCTTTTACTTTTCCTGAGTCCGACCGTTGCAGAAAATTGAGTAGGTCCAACTCATTCTGCTTAGATGAGCATTTAGTATTTATTCTCAAACCTAGAAATTTAAAAGCTTCTCGAACGTCAATGGGATACTTTGCTCGTTCGAGCCAACAGTCAATTGCTTGAATAGCCAGCAGACTACTCAAAAAGTATACTGTACTTTCTTGCTCGTTCTTATTTCTAGAAATTTTTACTATTTTTCGGTCGCTCGGTTCGGGTTTTTGTTGATTAAACCTTAAATCATCTATTTGGAGTTTTTTTTGTACACTCATGAAAATAAGGAGGAAAAAAGCTTATGACTCTAACGTTTTCTAGAACACCGATTCAGTAATCAGTAGAGCTGTTGGGAAATAAGCTCGAAAATCGCTTCAAACCCTTGATAGGCAAAGCCTAAAGTTATTTTAAAGCTTAAACTACCACACCTCTTTATCAGTAAGAATTTCAGGCATTTAGAATGTTATTTCCCAACAAGTTTAGTTTTTTATATTACAAGACGAAACATTTAATCCAAAAACAAGGGTTTCAGCATTTACTTGATACTCCAATGTTAAGAAATTTTAAATACTGAATCGGTGTTCTAGGTGCAACAGCTGTAATCCCTATTCCATTATTCCATCGTGAAATTCATAATAATCCCTGTAGTCATAAAAGAGGGTTTATTATCCAGCGAAAAAATACTGGAAACAGCTGTGTTATCGTTGACTATTTGGTCAGCAACTAGAAAACGTTAGAGTCAGAAAAGCTTAGGCTTTAGTAATAAATCCTATCTAAAAAACAGCTTTTAAGGAGCTATACCATACAATAATATACATAATTTCGTAAGATCAACCTAGTGCATTTTTCAGAGACCTTTTGGGGAATGTGTTCAGACCAGCTCTGTCTTGGGAAGACTCTATTTCACAATACCTTTGTTGAAAAGGCATTAGCTGGCGATCGCTATTATCTGAGGACCATTCTAAGGAGGAACATTGATTGAGTTATGGTCAAAATAGAAATTATGCTCAAAGACGAACAAGGAAAACAACTGAGTCAGTTGCAATCCATTGATTTAGAACTAGGTACTCAAAGTCTATATGAAATTGAAACAGCCGTAGAAAAATTGAGAAAAAAAATGTTACCAGAGCTATCTAAGCAACTTCTGAGGCAAGCCCAAAGAGAATTTACCCAAGAGAAAAAAAAGAGGATGAGGTAGTATGTAACGGAACAAATACCGTAAAAATTAAGACAATTCATGGTCAATTTGCTTTCCCATTACAAAAGTATCTGGTGAAAGGAGAAAGTTGTAACTACTTTGACTTAACCTCTCAATTAACAAGAGGATATATAAGTTCTAGTTTACAAGAATTAGTGGCATATTATAGTAATCGTCTCAGTTATCAAGAAGTAGAAGATTTAGTCGAAAGAGTGAGTGGCGAGCGGCTTTTGTCAGACCAAAAGATTTGGGAAATTGTGGTGCATAAAGCGGTAGAAGTCTCCTCAAATTGGCAGCAAGAAATTCAGCAAATCAATCAGGAGATAACCTCAGAGATTCAAATCTCGCCGACTGTTAATATTTATGACCCAGAAGCAGCAGAAATTTGGCTCTTCCGATTTGGTTATGCTAAATCAACTATTAAAGTGGAAAGATAATAAACTTCTTGAGCGAAAATTATCAAAGTTTTTGAAGCCAAATCCTTTACGTTTTATCAGCTTTAATTTATTATTAATGCCTTCAACTATTCCCTGAGTAGTTCGATTTTTAAAGTAAGGAATTATTTCACCCAACCATCTAATTATAGTGCCACAACTGTTAGGAAATTTACTGTCAGCATCTCGCAACCAATCAGCCAAATTTAATAATCCTATTACCTCAGAATCGCTGGTTTCAAAAATCTTTCTAAATTCTTCTCTTAAGCAGTGCATAGCTCCTAATTCAGGAAATACTTCTTTAACTTGTTTGAGCTTTTCTTTCTGCTCATCATTCAAATCTTTTTCATTTTTTAATAAAGAATATTTACCTGCCTGAGACAAATCTCGCACTAAATACTCATGATTTTGATGTAAGCGATCGCTTCTATTTCCACAACGAGGACAACGGGCTTTTTTCTCAACATTTTCTACAATCAGGACTAATCCAAATCCGTTAATAAACTGATAATCTTTAACTTTTAATTCTGGTAATTTAATTATTTGATTAAATATATTAAGCTCCGCAAAAGATGGCATCTGAATAAATAAGCAAATATAATACTATTTTTATCTACTTCACAATACAATAACAATTGCTATGAATCAAGCATTGAAAGGCTTTCCAGCATTATTTGCGGTCTGATGTATCTCGTGATCGCGCTTCTTTTAAGCATAACCAAATCGGAAGAGCCAGAAATTTTACTATTTGATGATGGAATTGGAGTCAAAAAACAAAAAGAGACTCGTCTGAGAAATCCAGAGCTGGTTATCGATGAATCCAATGTCTCTGGAAGGAAAAAAACTCGTGCTTCTGTAATTACTGATGTGGTTTTATTGCAAAGACCAAAAGCAAGTTTTGAATATGTCATCAGTCCCATAGATAACCAGGGAAAACCTTTAATTGCCCTAGAACAAAAGACTTGTCCGAAAATTAAATTTATGGGAAAAAAGAGAAGAAAATATCGAGAAGTCCCCTATTAATTAATGGCAAATCCTTTAGAACATATCCGTCAACGCCCCAAATTAGCCAGGCAATTAATTGGTCTGAGTTTACCCGAATTAGAAAAGCTAATCCAGCAAGCGATTGGCGAAGCCAGTGCGCGAAGCGCAATCGCTCTTGATAAGCAGAGGAAAAAAGAAGCGGAAGTCTATAAAATTCGAGTGAATAAAAAAGGAGCTGGTCGTGGGAAGAACTTATCAGCAGAAGAAGAAATTTGTTTGACTCTTTTCTATTTAAGACAGATGCCGATTTTTGAGGTGTTAGGGATGATGTTTGATGTCAGTCGAACAACTTCCAACGATATCTTTCATTATTGGTTGCCAATTTTACGAGATTTACTACCTTGTAGTCTCTTAGAGGAATGGAAAAAATTGACTCAAGATGATGAATTTGTGCAGAAATTATTGACGAGCTATGAGTTATTAGTCGATAGTGCAGAACAGCCTAGAGAAAGACCTAAGAACTATCAAGAGCAGAAGAAGTTCTTCAACGCGAAAGAAGCAAAGACATACTTTTAAAAACCAATTTGTTTCCTTACCTAAAGGTACGGATATTGTGGATGTAGTAGTAGGAGAAAGAGGTCCGTGACCGCCGATGTAAATTTACTGAGAAAACAACAACCTAATTTCTCGGATGAGCAAAGTTTTAAAGGGGATAAAGCTTATATCGGTGCTCAACGCACAACAACTCCTCAGAAAAAACCCCCCAAACGTGAGTTAACTCCAGAGCAAAAAGAGTCAAATCGACTTATTTCTCAGTCACGAATTTATGTTGAACATCTCATTCGGCTAGTCAAAATTTTTCGAGTGGCAGCGGAAAGATTTAGACTTCATTCTCAAACTTATAAACAAGTTATTCTCGTGATTTGTGGATTGGTCAGATTGCGGATAGGAGCTTTTCAGTTTTCATTTTAAAGATTAGAAAAAAGAGAAATAGCTACGAATTAGCTCAACTCTTTTTTCGCTTCATTACTAATATTAACTCTCTCAATCTCTGATGCTACTGTACTGACTGGCACTTTTCCATTCGTGACAACTTAAGCTTGAATGGCAGTTGTCAAGAGGGTTGTAGAATTAGGCGAGAAAAAGAAATCTGGTGAATTTTTCTGTCGTTCAGGAAACGGAGCAATAATGAGTCGCATCCGCGGTTTTCGTATTGATTTAACGATTCCCAAATCTCGATTTTCTGTTGCTGCAAAGTACTTAATCGGATCATCAGTCAACCCCTTGTGATGAGCAACAGAGAAATGATATAAACCACGGTAAATCATCTCTAAAGAAATGCGGTCAACAGGTAAACTTAATTCATCAGCCACCGCATCCCCTAAATCCATCAAAACAGCATAAAATAACCAGGTTGCCCAGATTTGTAACTTAATTCCGTTAATTGAACCTGTCCATAAATAACTCAAACCAAGTAATCTTTTAACAGTATTAAAAGCCTGTTCGATTCGCCATCTTTTGCGATATAAATCAGCAACTACATAAGGAGGCAAAACCTCTGGTTCAAGAACCGAAGTGACATAAGAATGCCAAGTTTTTGAAGAGCGTACTTCGATTAAACGAACTGTGACATAGGGAGTTCTTTTAGACCCCGAACCAAGACGCACTCTACGGTCACGAATTGAATAGCTATCAGTAAATACCTTTTCTACTTTGATAGATGCACCTTTTTTTAAGCGACTAATAAAATGAATTTTATTTTCAATTAGTTGCAACCAAAAACTAAAATGATAAAAACCTCTATCCAAGAGGAGTAAAGTATTTCCTGTGACTAAATTTAAGATATCTTGTTCGAGTTTCGTATCATTGGTTCTCGGATTTTCTTTGAACCAAATTTCGACAGGCAATCGAGTAACTAAATCAATTACTACACCGATTTTACCAGCTAATTGACCTGGGGAAATCTCTTCCAGACTTTTTAGTTTTTTAAATAATGCTTCGAGAACTGAGCTATCTACTATCCATATTTTGTCAAACTTTGAGCGGGTAAATTCAACACTTTCTGGTAATAGACGGCGTTCCCTTTTCTTCCAAGACAATTTTAAATAAGGTAATAAATCTTTGAACACTCTTTCAAATAACTCGGCAGGAAAGGTTAAAAATCTATTGGATACGGCTTGTTGACTTACCTGAGTCGGATTACACCATAAAAAACCTTCTCTCGCCAAAATTCTGGTTAATTCGGTGACTCCTGCTACGTCTCTCCAGAGTAAAGTCAAGACCGCAGCTACCATCAATGGTAAATTCAGTATTCTGTCTCGCAGTCCTAGTTGCCGATAATAATTTTCTTGAGAGGTAATAGCTGGTGTCAATAATGCTTCTAGTTGCAAAGCGATCGCCTTATCTTCCACCATTGGGCGTTGTTTCTTCTTGGCATGATCGCGGTTGGTTTTTCGACTCATAGCTGTCTATCATAGCTTTTTACCGATTATTTTCCCATGAATATGACTTTTCCTTTTCCATTCGCCCTAAATCAATTTGGCACATCCCTTGACACTAGATTGATTATCTTAAGTTGTTATTAATGGGCACTTTTCCTAAAATTTTCAACCTGGGTCAAAGCTAGTCACAGAATTGCATGCAAATTTTCGGACAAGTCTAAAATAGTCAAATCTAAGTTAAATTATCATTATCAAGATTATCATTATCCTTTACCAATTGTTGCGATTACTGACGGAGCTTCCAATATCCGTAAACGTTTAAATAAACTAAATAATAGCTCGGTCACGATTATTTTAGATTGGTATCATCTCTGTAAAAAATTTCGAGAATTTCTGTCGATGATTGCTCGCAATAAGTCAGAAAAAACTAATCATTGCAAGTTTTTATTCTTTCATCTTTGGCATGGTAAGACTTCAGAGGTTTTGAATTATTTAGCCACACAAATTAAACCTCGTAATCAACAGAAGTTAGATGAACTGATTACCTATTTGACTAAACATGAAGGTGAAATTATCAATTATGAACTTCGTCGTCAAGCTGGGAAATCTATTGGTAGTGGACGCATGGAAAAAGGGGTTGACTTAGTTATTGGTCATCGTCAAAAACACAAAGGTATGAGTTGGAGTTCACTGGGAAGTAAAGCTTTAGCTATTCTTAAGGTTCTTGAATTTAATGGTCAGTGGCAGCAAACTTGGTTTTCACAAATGGCTGGTTAATCAATTCATTTTTAGCCGATTATAACAATTACTTAAGGAGTCATCTTGGGTTTAAGTTAGCGTAAAATATCCGCTAACAATTCTCCCTCTCTCATCAACGGAAAATTTACACCTGGAAAGTTTTTCCTGTTAGAGAATGCTTTATTTGAGCAAAAGTTGTTGCTTCTGATCCTGGGGCAATTAGATATGGTAGTTATTTGTTACCGTCATAAGGGTAGGATGTCAATGTAAATCTAGAAATTTCAGTAGAGTGAAAAGTCACGAAATAATGAGGTTTTCAGCCGACGCGATCTACTTCCAAGCTAGCGATCGCAGTCGGATAGTTTGGAAGTAGATCGCGTCAAACGCCGATACCAAAGGATTTTCGCTCAACAAGGTTATCGGCTGAAAACCTCACCCCATAAAGTTTCTAGAAAATTTTTCGCTCAACTGAATTTAGTTAGTATCTATTGAGAATAAGCCATGGATTGTCAGACTCTAAGTCAAGCCTATCAAAAACTCGCCAGAGAAACTGCTTTAGAACCATTATTACTCAAAGCTCTTAGTCTTCTATGCGATTATACTGAAGCACAATTTGGCTGTATTCTAATCGAGTCTGGAGATGAATGGCTAGTTGAAGAGATGAGTTCAGTAGATGAGTATGTTTTACCGTCTAATTTTACCGTAGATTGTTTACCCAAATCGATCATTAACCATGTTGCTAAAGTTCAAAAAATCATCTGCTTGAATAATACTGTCGAGCGGGTTGAATTTAGCAATGATCCTTATTTTGTAGAACAACAACCCCAGTCAATCTTGTGTGTTCCTTTATGCGATCAAGGGTTATTAGAAGCAATTGTTTATTTAGAAAATAGTTCTGCCAATCGAGTTTTTACCCCCAAACACTTAGCCAACTTAGAGCTATTATCTGCACCAATAGCGCTCGCGATCGCTAGTACCCGATATTATCAAAGATTAAGTCGTAATCAACAACAAATTCATCAATTCCTGGAAGTCTTGCCTGTAGGAGTAGAAGTTCTTGATGCGGGAGGGGAACTCTACTACACCAATCGCCGAGCGCAAGAGTTAAGAGCTAAAGGGGTTGTTGCTGAAGTCTCTCCTTCCCCCTTAGTAGAGGCTGAACCTACTTACACGATTCAAGATAATAAACTACCTACAGATATAGTAAACCCAAATAACTATACCAAAATTGATGAGCCAGAAAACAATATTACTCTAGTTGAAAGTTGGAGTAATTCTATTGCCAATGAGCGAGGAGAGATAATTTATACGATCAATGCTTTTCAGGATATCACCGAACAAAAAAAGGCCGAACAGTTATTAGCCGAATACAATTGCACTTTGGAACATCAGGTTACTGAGCGTACCTTAGAACTTTCTCAGGCTCTCGAAAATTTGAAAACAGCTCAAAATAAGTTAATTCAATCAGAAAAAATGGTGGCTCTCGGACAACTAGTTGCAGGAGTCGCTCATGAAATTAACACACCCCTAGGAGTTATTAAGGCTTCTTCTTACAATAATATTAAAGCTTTGTCTGAGTTTCTGGAGCAAATGCCTAAACTTTTTGCTCAACTTTCTCCTCAAGAACAAGACCTTTTCTTTGCTTTTCTGAAAAAATCTATTCAAAATAAATCGCAAATTAGCTCTAAGGAAAAACGTAAACTCAAAAGTAATTTGCAAGGTCAGTTAAAAAAGCAAGGTATTGCCAAAGCTAGGCATATAGTTAATATTCTGGCAGATATCGGCATTTATCAAGAAATTGACCCTTTTCTGCCTCTACTTCAATCTGCTGATGTCGATTTAATTTTACAACTGGCTTATAATCTTGCTCGTTTACATAGAAACACTAACAATGCCATTTTTGCCATAGAAAGAGCCTCTAAAGTCCTTTTTGCCCTAAAAAATTATGCTTATTATGATCCCACAGGAGAAAAACGACAAGTAGACATAACTGAAGGAATAGAAACTGTACTAGAATTACACTACAATCATTATAAGCATGGTATTGAGGTAGTTAGAAACTATTCATCTTTACCCCTTGTCTTCTGCTATCCCGATGAGCTAATCCAAGTTTGGACTAATTTAGTTCATAATGCGATTCAAGCCATGAAAGGTAGAGGTACACTAGAAATTAACGTAAAACAACAAGATGGTCAGATTATCGTCAGCATAACTGACTCTGGTTGTGGTATTCCTCCAGAAATTAAAGATAAGATATTTCAGCCTTTTTTCACAACCAAACCAATGGGTGAAGGAAGTGGTTTAGGCTTGGATATTTCCCGCAAAATCATTGACAAGCATCATGGGGACATCACAGTAGAGAGTAGTCCAGGCTGTACTACCTTTCAGGTTACGCTCCCGGTTGATTCGTAAAGATTTATTTGGGGTATAGTTAAACTAAGCCGAAGAGTCACCCCTCCGACTCGTCTGCAAAACTGGACGTGGGTTGAGTCGATGGAAGGTATGACCCCTCGCATCTCTCAGTGAGATCGCAGCGTGCAGATTTCTCCGCACTGCGCTCCCGAAAACCTTAGTCTTTTCGGTAGTGAATCAAAAAACTGTGGGATAGCTAACAAGCTCGTTCCAGGTCCATCGCTGAGAAGTTAATCCAGCCCTCTGTGCTGCCGTATTCCCCCATCTAATATTTGACCA
>JAAUYI010200054.1_pt1 | contig 11520 bp, 8 predicted proteins | sample 7278041 | NCBI WGS metagenome assembly JAAUYI01 (sample SAMN14350216, study PRJNA611818) | marine sediment metagenome | isolation source: surface marine sediment (0.6m) | place: French Polynesia: Moorea | collected 2018-08
AACTTGACCATGAAATGATTTTAAATAGGGTTTTCCTCTTTCCACCCGAGGAATATTAAAACTAGGCATACTATCAGGGTACGTGAAAGAAATTTGATTGCTGTCAAAGAGCGACAAAGGAATTTTTAACTTAATTGGGTTAGCAGAAGAAAAGAAACCACCTTTTTGAAACAAGTCATCATGCTCTCCCAGAACGAAATAAATAGGATGCCGAAGATATGGTTTTTTACCTTTATTGACAAAATCGTTGTAAAGCCATGCTTCAATTTCGCGTCGTTCTTCAAGATATCCAGGATGTAACCAGGTTCTTTGTCCCGATTCAGATAGATTGGTTAATACTGCTTGTGCTTCAACGTCATCGTAGCTGCAAATATTCTTAAGCCGAATGTTTCCCTCTTCGTAGTAGTGAGTGAGATAGTCAGGAATACTATACATTTCATTTGGTTTAAGTTTTAAATATTATCTCATGGTCAACAAGATAATAAGAGACAGTAAACACAATATCTCTCGTAAATGAAACGCTTTTGGCAGCAGTAGCGAATTAATTGAACACTGGACACTTATTCCCGCCGAATTAAACCTCTTAACCAAGAAAACAGCTATCAATAGTCTAGCAATAGCTTTATTACTCAAATATTTTCAGTATAAAGGTCGTTTTCCCGTATCCAAAGCTGACATTCCCCGCGATGTAATTCATTATGTTGCCCAACTCCTAAAAGTTCCTCCTGACAGATTTGATAACTATGATTAGCAAGGAAGAACCATCAAAACCCACCGTGTTTTAATTCGTAAATTTCTTGGTATCACCGAAGCAACCGTCAAAGATGCAGAAAATCTTACAGCATGGTTAGAAACCCAAGTATTGGCAGCAGATATTGAGAAATTAGGAAAATCTTTTGGCGATCGCGTTAATTTGAGTGGCGTGTCATGCACCAATTGGTAAAGGCAGATTCTCCACTGCCTACTGTTGATTTTGCTACTACATTAAATCCCAAACGCTTATAAAATCTGACGTTTGCTTCTCTTTGAGTTACCAAAATTGCGGGAAAACCAGAAGGATTTACTACTGATTCTAGCTGTTGAGTTAAAAGTTTGCTGCCAATTCCCGTTCTTCTTAGATCGGGGGCTACTACCATATTGTTGAGATACCAAGCGGGAGTATCATCAAGTGCTTGCTTTTTAACAATGCCAATTTTCTCAATTACTTCAAATAGACGAGAGAAACTACCCCAACCAAATCTTATGGGCATAGTTAATAGTCCCTCTTTGACCATAGAGAACAAGCTGACAGAATCACCATGAGGGGGATTCCAAAAAGCCATCGCCTTTATTTTTCGTACTTCTGGTGAGTTTGATTCAACCAAAGCAAAACTTTGACCGATGATATTTTTTCGAGAATTGAGATTGTTGTTAAGATTACCTCTTAGCATCCAACGAATTGCTTTTAGCCTGTTTGCAGGGTTGGGAAAGATATAAACGTGCAAAGGATTATCATAAAAAGCTTCTGCTAAAAGATCGGCTGCGCGATCGAAGTCTTTTGGCGTTAATTCCACTATATTTAATTCTTGGTTTGTGTTGGTCATAATTTATCTAAAAAAGCTAATAGCTAATAGCTACGAACAGAATTATTATGGGATTTATACTTTAAATCAGCAACGCCTAATATCCCTTTTATGCCGTATATCTAGCGTTAGCACCCGCAGCGATATCTATAGTTGTACCTGTGATGTATTTAGCTGCTGGAGAAGCTAAAAATACTACTGTCCCTGCTATATCTTCAGGCTCAAGAAGACCAACTGGAAGCTGATGATAATTGGCTTGTAACCATTCATTTGATTCTGCGCGTTGTTGTTCGGTTTGTGAACCACCTAAGCCAGTACGTACTGCAGTAGGAGCGATCGCATTTACAGTAATACCAAATTCACTCAGTTCAATAGCTGCTGCTTTGGTCAAACCAATTACACTCCACTTAGATGCTACATAAGCTGGATTTGTGCCATTACCCTGACGACCAAAAGTCGAACTAACAATTACAATGTTGCCAGTTTTTCGTTCTACCATCGAAGGAGTTACAGCCCTTAAAGTGTTAGCAGTACCAATTACGTTAACATCAGTCACAATATCCCAGTGATTTTTCCAGGCTGTTTCGTCAGTAGTAGTAAAACCAACATTACTATTAATTCCAGCATTGGCAATTAAAATATCAATTGCTCCTAATTGCTGATTTGTTTGAGCCACAGCATTCTTGAGGGCAGCCAGATCGCGAATATCTGCTTTCAAACTCAAAAAACGTTTACCTGCTTGTTCTACTAGCTGCTTGGTTTGGGTCATATCTTCTGTAGTTGCCATTGGCACAGAATGACCTTGAATGTCTTGTAGAATGTCTACTGCTGCTATATCTGCACCTGCATTAGCTAAAGATACGGCGATCGCTCTTCCAATTCCTCTTGCAGCACCAGTTACTAAAGCTACTTTACCTTCTAGAATATTATTCCTAGATTGAGATTGATTTTGAGCAATAGAGATAGGTTCTTGAGCTTTTACTGATTTGGATTGAGCAAAAACTGAAGTTGCCCCTGCTATAGCTGCCGTACCACCGAGTACTACTCCTCTTCTAGTAAATGAATTGCCTGATTTTTTGTTTTTCATTTCTCGATTTTTGGTTTAGTTTGCAAAAATTAATTTTTATACAGTCAACAATCCAGTAAGCATCCCTGTGGTTACGTCAATATCCGTTCCTAAGATGTAGGAAATATCGCTAGAAGCTAGCAGCATGACAATATCTGCCATTTCTTCAGGAGTGTTAGCGCGATTAACTATATTAGGAGGATCGGGTAAAGGATCGCCTTGAGGTAAACCTTGATTTTCATATGCCGTTCTCCGCATAGGAGTATTAACCGCACCAGGAGAAATAGAATTGATCCTAATTCCTTGTTTGCCGTATTCAAGTGCAGCACATTTAGTCATACCAACAACGGCGTGTTTGCTGGAACTATAGGGACTAATACCAGGAAAGCCGATATGAGCGGAAACTGAAGCATTGTTGACTATTACGCCACGAGTCCCATAGTTACCCCCAGGTTCGTTTTTTAGCAGATGGGGAATTTCGTATTTCATTGCTAAAAAATAACCCGTTGCGTTGGTTGTCATTACGTTTTGCCAATCTTCTAGGGATTGTTCGGCGAGGGGAACTGCTTTAGGGTTAACAATTCCCGCATTATTGAAAGCAATATCAATTTTGCCGTAACTTTGAATGCAACTGTCAACAAAAGCTCGAACTTCATCTTCGATTCTGACATCGGCTTTTTGATAGGTGGCTTTTCCTCCTGCATCAGTAATACTTTGGGCTACCTGCTGTCCTAACTGTTCCCGACGACCACAAAAATGCACCGTAGCTCCCTCTGCTGCAAAGGCTCTAGCAGTAGCTTCTCCAATCCCAGAAGTTGCACCTGTAATTAAAACAACTCGATCGGCAAATCTACCATCAGGATTTACTTCGGGTTGAGATAGTGGCTCGGATTGAACCTGGTTTTGCTTTCCTTGAGTTAGTATGGTCGCAGCTACTCCAGCAGTACCAACTGCGCCTAAGCTTATTGCTTTACGTCTTGAGAAATTAGACACAATCCTAATTTTATCTATATATATTGATTATTCAGATAGCTTTGTTGCTTTAATTGGCTACTCTAGCAGCAGCTTGTTCTAATAAAGACCGATCTCCCTCTTCATAAAGAGCATTATATTGAATCGCCTTAATTTTCCATCCTTCATCAGTCCGTACCAATTCATCGACGTAGTAACCACCGACAACCCACATCTCATCCCCTAGTTTGTGGGTTGCTCGCACATAGGCTAAAACCGTTGCCTTATCTCCATTCACTGTAATTTGATGATTGGTAATTAAGTGTTGTGTGGCATCAAATCCAGGTAAGAGAGATTGCCATTGAGTCATTAATTGTTGACTGGAAATATTCTGTACTTCTCCTTCAAACAGTGAAGTGTAGTCAATTGTTACTTCTTCAGTAAATAGCTCCTGTAGCTGCGACCATTGTCTAAGATCGGCAAGAGTTCCTACACTATTAACTACATCGGTAATTGCCAGGCGATTTTTAAATTGAGTATCACCGATCGCATCAGGATTACCAATCTCAGTAGCGATCGCCGTCGAACTAAGAATAAACATACTGCTGATTAAAATATTTGCTATTTTGAACATAATCAGTTGTTTCTGTAATAGTTTTAACTAGCCAACCAACCACCAGTAACATCCAAATCCATACCGCCTAAAGAGGTCGCATCTTCAGACGCTAAGAACATCACCGCTCTTGCCATCTCGTCGGTAGTGTTAATGCGTTTATTGGGATTATTCGCAGCAGCTTCTTCTGGTGTAATGCCAAAGAAAGATAAAGAGGTACGCAACATAGGAGTATCTACAGCTAGAGGCGAAATTGAAGTAACGCGGATATTCTTATCGGCATTTTCGAGAGCAGCAGCTTTGGTAAGACCAATAACAGCGTGTTTACTTGCCATGTACATTCCTAACATGGGAAATCCAGAATGACCCGATACCGAAGCCATATTGACAATTACGCCATTTCCTTGCTGACGCATTACAGGTATTTGATACTTCATTGAGTAAAATACTCCCTGAATATTGGTGCGGAGAACATCATCAAAATTTGGCAAATCTATGTCTTGAATTTCGGCAGGAGTCATAAAGCTACCTGCATTATTAAAAGCAATATCCAAACGACCGTATTTATCTACAGTAGCCTTGACAAAATTTTCTACCTGTTTTGGGTCGCGCACATCCGATTGAATATAGGTAGCTTCTCCTCCCATATCTCTAATTTCTGAATCTACTTTCTGTCCTAAATTAGCGCGACGACCATTGAAAGTTACTTGTGCTCCTTCTCTAGCAAAAGCCTTAGCTGTAGTTTCGCCAATGCCAGAAGTTGCGCCAGTAATTAAAACTACCTTTCCTGCAAATCTTCCGTTGGGATTTGCTTCACCATTTAAAGGTTGAGGATTGAGAGTGTTTGCTTGTCCTTTATTAGCGATCGCTGCTGCTGCTAATCCCGATAGACCCGCTCCACCATAAAACATCATTCGACGACGAGGGATTTTAGATGAAGATTGAGGCTCTAAATTATTACTCATATTTTTTATAGCTATCTAACAAAAATGTAGAGATTTTCGTACAGTTTAGAGCATTGACAATAGATACACCATTGCAGATATGTCATTTATGGTATTTATCGAACTTATGGTGAAAAAAAACTTACATTCGCTAAAAATTGGCTAATTTGCAGAAAATGCGGGAAGTTTGAAAGCCCAGCGTCTTTTAGACCTGGGATGAAAAAAGACGGGGAAGCTGGTCTAATGAAATGTTAGACCTAAACGCTTGGGGAGATCGAGCCTCTATCTTGGTTGGTAGCGATACCTGCCAAGGTAAGCTTAGTCGCTGAACCAAAGAATCCCACTGCTTTAACGTTAGTGGAGCAGTGGGAGTGTCAATTAAAATGGTCAACATAATGTTTGAGAGGATATTTAGAATGAAAAGCTCTAAACGACAGCGTAATAGGGGCTTTTTGCTTACAGAGCGCGGAAGATCGAAGTGGGAAACGGCTCGTCAAGCAGCCGAAAAGCTCGACAATCAGGGAAATCGCTATACGCTCGAACAACTGGCTCTAATTACAGGACTCGATCTCAGTACCATTACTCGCGTTCTCAGTGTTTCGACTCGAATCGATCGCCGTACCTTAGAACGGTTATTTAAAGGGTTTAATTTAGAGTTAAACCCAGAGGATTTTTATAAACCCCAATTACTATCTAGTTCTCGAAAACAATTACCTGCTGTAGAATTGCCTGTTTACTATCCTGCAAATGATCGTCTCATCTATGGCAGAGAACTAGAATTAGAACGGTTAAAAGAATGTTTATCAAATAGTCAGGTTATTACTCTCTATGGAATTAGCGGAATCGGTAAAACTGCTCTGACTGCTAAATTAGTTGACGAAGTTAAGGATGATTTTCAATATCTTTACTGGCGATCGCTTTTAGATACGGATTCTCTGTCCAAAATTTTAGTAACTATGTTACGCTATTTCTCTTTAGATAATGTTAGTGGCAGCTTTGAAGCTAAAATTGCTCTTTTAATTAGTTTTTTGCAGCAATATCGCTGTTTATTGGTTTTTGATAATGTAGAAGCAGTACTCGACCGTCATACCACTGCTTTTTTCAATTATCTCAGTACCACAGTTCATCGAAGTTGCCTTATTTTAATTAGTCGCCAAAGATTGGATACAGTGGCGTTGACCAAATCTCAATCTCTTTCACTCCCAAGTATTAATTTGGTAGCAGTCAAGAAATTACTTGGCGATCGCCAAATCATTGCTAGGGATAAAACATTAACTGAATTGACTAATCGTTATGATGCTCATCCCCTTTCTTTGCATCTAGCTGCGACTACGATTTTAGATTTATTTGATGGAGATGTTGAAGAATTTTTAGCTCACAATACCAGCGTATTTAGCGAGATCGAAAGACAATTCGATCGACAACTAGAACAGTTATCTGAAGCGGAAATATCTGTATTATATTGGTTAGCAATAAACGGCGAACTGGCTTCTCTATCAGAGCTAGAACAAGATTTAGGGTTATTAATATTCTCTGCTCAAATCGTAGAAGGTTTGAGTAGATTGCGAAACTATCTATTTATCGAACAGAGGGATGGTAACTTTGTCGTATCGCCCTTAATTAAAAAATATACTATTAATTATCTAGTCCGACAGGTTTGTCAGCAAATCGAAGACGAACAGACAGAACTTTTAACAGCTATTGCCTTAATGAAAGCAAATGTATCAGAATACAGACAAAGGCAGCAGATTGAATTTATTCTCAAGCCTATTATACAAAGGCTTTTAGCTAGATTGGGGCGCGATCGCCTTTTAGCCACGCTTTCTAACTTATTAAGTAAACAAAGAAGGAAAACTCCGCGAAAACCTGGTTATTTGGCTGGTAATATTTTTAATTTACTACGTTACCTCCATGTAGATTTCCGGCGCTGGAATTTTTCTCATCTATCAGTATGGCAAGCTGATGGAAGGGGTCTTAATTTACGACAGTGTAATTTTTCCTTTGCCGATCTTTCCCAGTCTCGCTTTACTGAAGATTTTGGCGATACTCTTTCTCTGGTTATTAGTCCTGATGGCGCACAATTAGCAGCTTGCGATACTAACGGTCAAATTCGCCTTTGGGAATTAAAGAGTAAACGACAACAGCTAACCCTAAGGGGGCATTCGGCCTGGACGCAAATGGTAGCATATAGTCCCGACGGACAAACTTTAGCTAGCTGTAGCAGCGATCGCACTATTCGCTTGTGGAATCTTGCTTCTGGTAAATGTATAGGTGTTTTAAAGTCTCATCAGGGAAGAGTTAGGGCGATCGCCTTTACTCCTGATGGTCAAACTTTAGCTAGTGGAGGAGACGACATGACGATCCAGCTTTGGGATGTCAACACCCGAACAGTAAAGTTAACTCTTGTAGGACATACCAACAATGTTCGCTCGATTGTTATTACTCCCGACAGTAAAACCTTAATTAGTAGCGGTGGTGATGGTTCAATTCGATTTTGGAGTTTATCTGGTAAATGTCTGCGAACAGTTAAGGCTCATAAGCAATCTGTGTGGACAATTGCCATTAGTCCCGATGGTTCTCTAATAGCTAGCGGTAGTTTGGATAGTACAGTAAAGCTTTGGAACAGTCGTACGGGAGAAGAAATTACTACTTTGACCCAACATCAAGGAACAGTTTCTCAGGTTGCTTTTAGTCCCGATGGTAAGCAGTTAGCTAGTGCTAGTTACGATCGCACCGTGCGGATTTGGAATCTGGCAACTAAACAATCTAAAATACTGCCCCACGATGATTGGGTTCAGTCCCTCGTATTTACTGATGCGGGTAAAACTCTAATTACGAGCAGTCGCGATCGTACTATTAAATATTGGAATAATCACACTGGGCAAATTGAGACGACGATTAGTAGCTACAGCAATGGTATTTGGGCGATCGCTGTTAGTTCGGATGGCAAGCAAATAGCCAGCACCAATGACGAGCAAACTATTCAATTATGGGATGTTACTGGCAATCAAATCGAAAGAATTTTAACAGGACACAGTAAAAGTATTTGGTCGGTAGCCTATAGCCCCGATAATCTTATGCTTGCCAGTGCGAGTGACGATTGTACCGTTCGGATTTGGGATGCCACTACAGGTGAGTTATGTAACACCATACAAAATGATACTTGGTTTTGGACGGTGGCGTTTAGTCCCAATAATTGTTACTTAGCTGCTGCTGGTGCTGACTGTATGATTCGGTTGTGGAATCCTATTACTGGCGAACTAATTCAAACACTTACCGAACATAAAAAAATCATTCGTCATCTTATTTTCAATACTGAAGGTAATTATCTAGCTAGTTGTGGATTAGATACTTCCGCTAGAGTTTGGCAAGTCAATACAGGAAAATGTCTTGCTATTTTTAACCATCCCAGTCCAGTAAGTTCGGCAGCTTTTCATCCCAAACAGTCACTATTAGCAACAGGAAGCGACGATAATGTAGTGAGACTATGGGATTATAAAACAGGCAGCATTATACAATCTTGGTCAGAACATACAGCTTGGATTCAGTCAGTTGCTTTTAGTCCAGATGGAGAACTTCTAGCTAGTAGCAGTCATGACGGCACGATTAAGCTATGGGATGTCACTCAACAACAAGCAATTGTAACTTTAGTCCATGGAGGATGGGTAAGAGCGATCGCCTTTAGAATTTGTACAACAACCAAACAATTACAGCTTGTTAGTGGTTCTAACAATGGGACGATTAAAATATGGGATATTAGTTCTAGAAAATGTATTAAAACTCTCAATTCACCTCAACCTTATAGCCAAATGAACATTACAGGCGTAACGGGTTTAACTGAATTAGAGCGAGAAACGCTAATCGCATTAGGTGCAGTAGAAGCAAATGTCTCTACTAAAGATAATGTAATTTATCTCAGGCAGTTTCCCCAAATAATAAGTAAACCTCTTGCCTAATCGGCATTGAGATATTCTATGAGTGTGTTATCATCCCCATCCGCCTCCATCTACAGAGACAATTGCTCCTGTCATATACGAAGCCTCGGGACTGCACATAAACATGACTACACGGACTTGCTCTTCTGGAGTAGAAAATCGATTGGCTGGATAACCAGAGGCTAACTCTTCACGGGTAACGTTCCAATCACGAACAACTCGCTCTATCATAGGTGTCTCGACTGGACCAGGAGCGATCGCATTGACTCGAATGTTTTGCTGAGCATATTCTTTGGCAGCCCCTTTGGTAATGGCTTCAACTGCATATTTGCTGGCATGATAAGGACTAATATTCGGAAATACCCGATGTCCACCAATGCTAGACATATTGACAATTAACCCACCCCCCTGCTCTAGCATTTGCGGGATTTCATACTTCATGGCTAAAAAGATGCCACGTACATTAGTGTTCATAATGTCATCCCATACTTCAGTAGTGGTATCTGCTAAAGGCGCGGGAGGACGATCTATACCTGCATTGTTAAATGCAATATCTACCCGACCATAGCGTTTTATGCAGCTATCTACGAAAGCCTTGACCTCCTCTTCATTTCTAACATCAGCCTTTTGATAGGTTGCTTTGCCACCAGATGCCAATTAGCAGCAGCGATAATATCCTGAGTTTTATTGGTCGGATTTTCTAACTGACGCTCATTTCCGCCAGATTCTCCCCAATTACGAAAGTCAAAAGCTAAAACTGCATGACCGCGATCGGCTAATTCTTCAGCGTAGGTAGCAGGCATTTGTTCTTTTACCGTCGTCCAAGCACCAGTTACGACCACCCCAGGTAATTTATCCCCTTCTTGATAGTCATCGGGAAGATAGAGATTGCCGACTAAGTTTTGATTGTTGCTTTCAAAGTTTACTTTTTTAACTTGTGCTGCTTCGGCATCATTTGTTAAAGATAATTGTAGTGTGGCAACGGTAGCGGTAGCTAAAAGGAGATTTTTCATGATTTTTGCTTTTTTGTGTTTGAACCTTATACATTCAATTTACAGAAGCTAAAAACATATCTCTTGAAAGCTTTTGCGCAATTTTTTGAAGATTCTTGCTATTTTTATGCAGCATCAGTTAAGTTAATTATTTACCCGTAATTCCCTTTGTTCCTGTCCAGACACGCATGATGGGGTAAGGTGGTTCTCCTTCTTCTCCAGCATCGTTAAACAGAGGACTGCGATTGAGTTGATTGACGGAGATATAAAGCCATGAATCTAACCCAAAGCGTACACCATCTGCCCAAATTAAGCGATCGTCTTGAACCAGTCGAGTCAAACGTCCTTCTGCATCGATTTGGTCGATCGCATTTTCTCCTAAGTTGGTCAAAAAATGATTGCCATCGGCATCAGTAGAAACTCCATCACAAACTGGTTTATTTGCCACTCTGGAAATTGCTGCTGCAATGCTTCGATCGCTAGCATTTTCGCGAAATAACCTTGCGGGAACGGAATACCAGCCAAGACCGCACATCGGTCCAAAAAACACCGTCTCATTATTACCCGACAAGGTAATCGGATTAATTCCAATGCGTGCAGCAACAAGTTGCCCATTTTCATCGGGAAATACTAGCCGTTTTTCTTCAACCATCAAATCGACATTTTCTGAGATTAGGGAAGAGTGTTCTTCAAAGCGACGAACGCTATTATCATTTAAGTTAACCACAACAATTGCAGGTTGGCGACTTCCACCAATATCGGCTAGATAAGCAAATCCGTTAACTTCATCAATCGCTAAATCTTGAGGATAAGTTCCTGGTGGACAGGTATTTTCTGGTAATCTCAAATTGTAAACGTTTTCTCCAGTCTCAGCATCGAAAGCCAGCAAGCGGGGAGAACGATTAGGTAGAGGAGGTTGACCGTCTGCTAGGGTAGGAAATATCCCGCAGTCAATTGTCCAAACACGATTTTCACTATCAACAAGAATTCCTAAAGGTTGGTCAAAAGCATCTTCTCCCTGCCCAAATCCACGATTCCAGCTAGCATTGGGCCAAGGCTTATATTCGTTACGCCCTGTAATTTCGATTAGTTGTGGTTCTTGGCGATTGAACCAATGCACGGTAGCAAAAATTCGCTCTTGACGATTAACAGTAACTAAAGCAGGTCGAAGGGGAAGTTCGGCAACAACTTCAAGAGTTCCAGGTTCAATTGTGCCAGTTTTTCCTTCGGTGGAAGATGTGGTTAAGCTGCTTTGTGCGAGCGATCGCATAGGTTCAATTAGACTACCCATAATAGCAAAACCAACTGTTTTTAAAAGAATACGGCGCGGAAATAAGAGCGATGTCATAATTCTCTTTCCGCACGTCAAAATGTAATATGTATTGATTATGTTTTCGCCCTGCCAAGGCGATTGCCTACGGCACTGGCGGAGCCAATCGCCAAAACCTAAATTTTTC
>JAAUYI010100720.1_pt1 | contig 11519 bp, 11 predicted proteins | sample 7278041 | NCBI WGS metagenome assembly JAAUYI01 (sample SAMN14350216, study PRJNA611818) | marine sediment metagenome | isolation source: surface marine sediment (0.6m) | place: French Polynesia: Moorea | collected 2018-08
GGTAGCAGGGGTAGCAGGGGTAGCAGGGGTAGCAGGGGTAGCAGGGGTAGCAGGGGTAGCAGGGGTAGCAGGGGTAGCAGGGGTAGCAGGGGTAGCAGAGAAAATGGCAACTAATGACTAAAGACTAATAACTCCGAACTCCGAACTCCGAATTCTGACTCGATCTAGGAGCGATCGCCTAAAGCTTTTCTCGCCTGTTCGCGATCGTCAAAATGGATCTTTTCTGTCCCTAAGATTTGATAGTCTTCATGTCCTTTACCTGCAATTAGCACTCCGTCTCCTGGTTGAGCATCTTTAATCGCCAAGGCGATCGCCTGGGCGCGGTCGGCAATTACAATTGGTTTTACTGTAGCGGGTATTCCTGCGACTATATCTTGCAAAATCTGTTCGGGGTTTTCGGTGCGGGGGTTATCGGAAGTTACTACTACCAGATCGGCAAGTTCTGCTGCAATTTTACCCATCAGGGGGCGTTTGGTGCGATCGCGATCGCCTCCACAACCAAAGACACAGATTGCCTTACCACTAATAAACGGACGAGAAGCTCTAAGTAGGTTTTCTAGACTATCTGGAGTGTGGGCATAGTCTACAATGACGCTAATCTCTTGGTTGGGGTCAACTTGCACCCGTTCCATTCTGCCTGGGACACTTGCAAACTGAGGTAGGCTATTGGCTATTATCTTTAGGTCTACTCCCAAGTATAATACCGAGCCTACTGCTGCTAGAAGATTGGCTAGATTGAACTGACCGACTAAGGGAGAATCAAATTCGATCGCGCCGATGGGGGTATGTAAGATTCCTTTAACTCCTGTGGGTTGATAATCTAAATTACTGGTGTAAAGATCTGCTTCTGGGTTAGTGACGCTATACGTCCAGACTTGAGAGCGATCGAGACTATTAATTAAACGCTGACCGTAAGGATCGTCTAAATTAATAATTGCTTTGCCTTGGAGATATTCACTATTAAATAATAAAGCTTTAGCCTGGAAATAGTCTTCCATATCCTGATGATAATCCAGGTGGTCTTGGGTCAGGTTGGTGAATACTCCCACTTCAAAACTGCAACCTTTGACTCTACCTTGAGCTAAGGCATGGGAACTAACTTCCATTACTGCATACTGATTGCCCGCCTCGACCGCTTGGGCTAGCTGCGACTGTAATTCCACCGCAAAGGGGGTAGTATGGGTAGCAGTCTGACTGTAACCTTGCCAGCGTGCGTACAAAGTACCAAATAAAGCTGTGGGTTGTTGTGTCTGGAGTAAAAAATATTCAATTAAATGGCTGGTGGTGGTTTTACCGTTAGTTCCCGTTACTCCTACAGTTTTAAGCTTGCTGGCGGGATAGTCGTGAAATGCCGAGGCGATCGCGCTACAGGTAGCAATCATATCCTCAGTTTGAATCACACAGGCTTCTTGAGTTGGGGGTTGTTTGTCGGCAGCTTGTGGCGTGACTAAGGCGGCGATCGCTCCTTGTCCCATGGCACTTTGCCAAAATTCACCGCCATCCACTCTTGTTCCTGGCATACCAATAAATAAATCTCCTGGTTGACATCCATGAGAATTGGTACAGACTCGATTTACCTCCAGATCCAAAGCAGAATGTTCTGGTTGGGGAAGATCGACTTTGGCTAATAATTCGCGCAGCTTCATTATGTTTATCTTCAAGATCTAGGAACAGCTTCAATAGTATATTTTGGATATTTTTTAGCCGACAATTATTAAATTTTTCTGTAACATTTGCTCTAGTTTAGCTACAGATGCTCTAGGAGATAGACGGGGTAATGGCTTTTCGCGATCGGGCAACTTTTGACACAGTACTGGTACTTCATACTGATATGCCAACCACCAATCTTCACGGGTAGTTATATCCCTTGTTTCTAGCGTAAAGGGAATGTTTTTTACCCGATCTAGTTTTTCTTGTAGTCCTTCGCAAAGATGACAATCAGGTTTAGTGTAGAGAATTAGGTACATAATGAGTTTAGTTCGGAGTTCGGAGAGACAAGGTATGCCTTATCTGTACGGGAGATAGGGTGGGCGACGCGAAGCTAGTACTTTAGTGTAAATTTTTCTAGCTAGCAACGAGCGCGGGTCAATTATTTTGTCTACCTTACTATATTTTTGATAATTGTTTGAGAATTGCCACAAGTTGACAAAAGTTTATAATAACCTTTCATTAAAGGATACCAGTAGGGGCGGTTCGCCCTAAAGGACTCGCTCCGCATCGCGAACCGCCCCTACTTCCCAACCAATTTTAAATGTTAAATGAAATGACTACATCAACTATTTCTGTCGGGGTAATTTTAGGTACTAGACCAGAAGCAATTAAGCTTGCTCCCGTAATTAGACAACTTAATTGTTTGTCTGGGACTAAAACCCACCTCATTCTCACGGGACAACATCGGGAAATGGTCGATCGCGTCATGGAGTTATTTGACCTTAATGCCGATCGCGATTTGGCAATCATGAAGCCCAAGCAAACCCTCACCAGTATTACCTGCGATAGTTTACAGGGGTTAGAAAAGATTTTTGCCGAAATCGCACCTAAAGTCATTTTTGTTCAGGGAGATACTACCACGGCGTTTTCTGCTGCCCTAGCAGCGTTTTATCAACAGATTCCCGTAGGTCATGTAGAGGCTGGTTTACGTACCGATAATTTATACAATCCCTATCCAGAGGAAGCCAATCGTCGTCTCATTTCCCAAATCGCGCAACTGCACTTTGCCCCTACCGAGTTGGCGGTAAAAAATCTGCAAAAGTCAGGAGTTACAGGCGCGATCCACCAGACAGGCAATACCGTTATTGATAGTCTTTTAACCGTTGCCGAGCAAAAACCAGAATGTTCCATCCCCAATTTAGCTTGGGACAAATATCGAGTCTTGCTAGCTACCGTTCATCGTCGCGAAAACTGGGGCAAACCTCTAGAAGACATCTTGACAGGATTTAAGGCTATTTTAGACCGCTTCCCCGATACTGCCTTGCTCTTGCCTTTACACCGCAATCCCACGGTGCGCGAACCAATTAAAGCTGCCTTGGGCGATCGCTCCAGAGTCTTTTTAACCGAACCTTTAGACTATCCCGAATTGGTCGGGGCAATATCTCGTTGTCATCTATTGTTGACCGATTCGGGAGGACTACAAGAGGAAGCACCCAGCTTGGGTAAACCAGTTTTAGTGCTACGAGAAACCACCGAAAGACCAGAAGCAGTTGAGGCAGGTACGGCCAAACTAATCGGTACTAATCCCCAAAATATCCTTAATTCAACCGCAGAACTACTTGAAAGTAACGCTATCTATCAGCAGATGGCAACCGCAATCAATCCTTTCGGTGATGGTAAAGCCTCGGAGAGAATTGTCAGACTCGCTCAAGATTATTGGTTGGGTTAGAAGGAGCAGAGGGAGATAGGGAGATAGAGAGATAGGGAAGATGCAACGACTAAAAACGACAAACTAATAGTAAGGTGGGCAAAACAATTTATCGTCTTATCTAGGTTAATTTGCCTACCCTACCCACTGAATTGACCGACTAAAAAGAGCTAAAATTTTCTGTAAATAATTCCATGTTAACAACTAATGCTCGCTGTTAGATGATCGATGAATACCAAGTTGGAGGCAGTCTTAATGCCAAGACAATTAATTATGTGATTCGACAGGCAGACAGGCAATTGTACCAAGCTCTGCTCGGAGGCGAATTTTGTTATGTGTTTAACTGTCGCCAGATGGGTAAATCTAGTCTGCGAGTTCGGGTCAAGCAACGTTTAGAACAGCAGGGATATGCTTGCGTATCTCTAGACATGACTAATATTGGCAGTAATTCGATGTCTCCTGGTCATTGGTACAAGAGTACTATTGGGGAAATGTGGCGTGGGTTTGAGTTGTTGGGAAAAATTGAATTTAAAGCTTGGTGGGAACAACACCAGGGTTTGTCTGCAATCCAGCAGTTGAATGATTTTATTAGTGACGTTGTTTTGCCCCAGATCGAAGCCGAGAAGATTTTAATTTTTATCGACAAAATTGATAATGTACTGACCTTAGATTTCTCTACAGACGATTTTTTTGCTTTAATTCGCTATTTTTACAACCAAAGAGCCGAACGCCAAATTATTCTCTGGGATCTCCAGCGGATTTTCGCGCTCGATGAATCTAATTACGCTTGTAATTGGCTGCAAAATCACCTGAAAACTAATCCTGATGTCCCCCAAAGCGATCGCCAGCTTTGCAAGTAGGAGCGGTTCGCTTATCTAGCAGCGTTTCCGAAGGAAATACCGCCCCTACTACCCGAACCACGAACTCACTTAATAACTAACCGGCGAGCATTATCTTGACAATTGACAATTAACAATGAATGATTATTATCAGATAGGAGGAAGTCTTGGTGTAGATGCTTGCAGCTATGCAGTTCGTGATGCCGATACGCAACTATACCAAGCTCTTTTGAGGGGAGAGTTTTGCTATGTGTTTAACTGTCGTCAAATGGGGAAATCTAGTCTCCGAGTTCGGACTAAAAATCGTCTCAAACAACAAGGTTATGCCTGCATATCTTTAGATATGACGAATATTGGCGGTAAAAACATAACTCCGTTGCAGTGGTATAAAAGCATTACTTCAGAGCTTTGGCGTGGTTTAGAATTGATGGAGCGGATCGATTTTAGACTTTGGTGGAAAGAACAAAACGAACTATCTCCTCTGCAAAAGTTATCTCTTTTTATCCAGGATATGCTCCTGTCCCAGATTACAGCCGAAAAAGTTTTTATTTTTATTGATGAAATTGATAGTGTAATCAATTTGGATTTTCCTACAGATGACTTTTTTGCTTTAATTTGCCATTTTTATCACGATCGCACTGCTAATCCCGATTTTGAGCGTCTGGGCTTTGCTTTATTTGGAACCGCAACTCCTAGCGATTTAATCGTAGATCGTACTAGTAATCCTTTCGATCTCGGTCGGGCGATCGAACTAACGGGTTTCACCGTGACAGAAGCCTGCCCTTTGATCGCCAATCTCCAAGATAATTTTACAGACCCCCAAATTGTCTTAAAAGAGATTTTGAAATGGACGGGAGGACAACCCTTTTTGACTCAAAAATTATGCCACTTGGCAGTCAAACGCTGTCAGCATCATCGAAATTGTCTGCTACCAGGAACAGAAGCAGACTGGGTAAAAAATTTAGTCTACGAAGAAATTATTAACAATTGGGAATCACAAGACGAACCAGTGCATTTCAGAATTATACGCGATCGCCTTTTGAGCGATCGCAAGCGAGCGAGACGGCTGCTGAGATTGGGGGTACAAATCTTAAGTAATGGTTTTATCCCCGCAGATGATAGTCCCGACCAGAAATATCTCTTACTATCTAATTTGGTGGTTAAACAAAATGGTCAATTAATTCCCCGCAACCTAATTTATCAAAAAATCTTTGATTTAAATTGGGTTATGCAACAGTTGACCGCTCGCTCGCTCCCCTCAAATTCAAGTCAACGAGGTGCATGACAATAGCCCTATTTAGCTGGAATATGAGAGCGGAGGAGAAGAAGATGGGGCAATAACTAACTACTAACTACCAACTGCCAATTCCCGTACAGACAAGGCATGCCTTGTATCTGCCAATTCCCGTACAGACACGCATGCCTTGTATCTGCGAACTAATTCTATCTCACAAACTGAGGCATAATTTCGGCTGCGGTAAATAAACCAGTAATACCACGACGATTTAATCCTATTCCCGCCTTGAGATAACCAAATGCAGGGCCACATACATTGGCGGCCATACTGGTTTCATCTCCTAGGGTGAAGGTATGGGTAGATATTTTGCCTTCGAAAGTGCGTCCAGTCACTTTAACGTTGGTACTTAGAGGCTTTTTGGGGTTGCGGGTATCGACTACACCACCTACAGTAACGCGATCGCGATCGCAAATACCAGCTAATTCCAGCATAATATCGTCTGCGTGTTCCATATTTTCTAAAGAGATAATACCGTTGGTTTTATCGAGTAAGGTAGCTACCTCGCGATCTGTCATGGCTCTGGCGGTTTCTACGTCATATCCAGGCATATGAGCGATATCTTCCCTAATTGTGGCTCGATAAGCTTCCCAGTTGGCAATACCTACCCCAAAAGTAATCTTGACGCTATGGATTTCGGCAAAACTTTGGGCTGCTACTGCTGCTGCTGCTGTTAATAATCCAGGTGTTGCACCACAACCTGTTAAATAGGTAATACCTGCTTGTTGTAAGTCTGACTGTAATGCTAATAGTTGCTCTACTGCACTAGTGCGCTTGAGGGCATCTACCAATACTCCTTGCCATCCCGACTTGATAAACTGTTTGGCAACATCAGCCATAAAGGTATTCGGCAGGTTAGGCAAAGCCAAGAAGTATCCATCCACCTCAACCTCAGTATCGGCGATTAAATCTTCAATGCTGTTGCTACTCAATCTACCACCACTAGTCAAATGTCCGACAGAATCATGTTTCTGACAGCTAGAGATCAGGGTGTCGGTATCGATACCTGCTGAATCATAGACATAACCTTGTCGATCTGCTGCTGCGACTAAGATCGTTTCTCCCTTGGCAGCTAATATTCTCGCTGCTGCTTGTCCTAAACCACCAAAACCCAATATACCGACTTTTATCGGCTCGGCTACTTTGTTTGTAATCATTTCTGGCTCTAACTTCTAACACATAACAGATTTTATTATCCGAGCTAGTGGGTTCGATGAGATTAAGTGACCCACCCTGCCTTTCGCTCCGCGTGACTACGAGGCTTCTTGGCTCAACCTAACTTATCTAAACAAGAACAACGATGTTGCAAACAAGTCCCCGACAGCGGTTAGTCCTCAAGCTTTTTGCTAGTTTTACAACTAGCCCGTTCCCGACAGCCCATCGGTACGGCTTTAGATCGAAATCTAATTTAACTTCGTGGTTTGAATATTTTACCTGCTCAAACACTCGTGAGCAGAACCCTATATATTCACTTTTCGATGTACTAATCGTAGACTTGGTTTTTGTCTACAAGGTTATTGTACACCAGCTAGAAGCCTTGCTAGATAGAGCTTGGTGAATTGCTTATTAGAGTACTTATTATGGTTTGATTAACGCTCTCTAGTCGCGGGATCTTGTATCCCAAGGGGCTGTCTTTTTGGGGAACCCGAAGAGTTTATACGCCAACTCGCCTTTCGCTCCGCGTGACTACGAGGTTTTACGATCCGTTTTATAAATCCAAAATTATTTTTACTTCCCGCTCAATTAGCGATTATTTTTAAGGATTGTATCTTTTTGTTAATAAAATATTTTTTAGTTTCTACCTCCCCTTGACTCTAAACATAGATTGCGGAAAACTTAAAATATGCAATAGTAAACTATCTATCTATTATTAAAATTTGATAAGATTCTCGTATTAATAAATCAATTGCTCAAAATATCTATATTTGGGGCGATATAACGATAACTAGTGATTCTTTAAACTGAATCTAGTTATCAACGATCACAGTTGAATGCCAAGCTCATAAGCGATCGCATATTACATGGAAACACTAGAATTCATTATTTATCCCGACGGACGGGTTAAAGAGACAGTTACAGGTATTGTTGGTTCATCTTGTCAAGAGGTGACAGCAGCAATAGAGGCGCAATTGGGAGTGGTAATTAACCAAAACCCTACTTCTGATTATTACAGTCAGAATACAGATCGGTCAGCTACTCTGGCTACTCAAAGCAACTATAGCGATTGGTAATTTAGCAGAACAATTTTGTAATCAGTTTATCTCAGTTACATCAAGGAAACTCATGTCACATTTCAGCAATATCAAAACAAAAATCCGCAATTTAGATTCTCTAAAATCCGCCCTTAAAGATTTGGATATAGATTGGAAAAATGGACCAGGAATTGTTAGAGGTTATCAAGGACAAACCCACAAAGCCGATGTAGTAGTAGAGCAAGCCAATAACTATGATTTTGGCTTTAGCTGGAACGGTAGCGAATACGAACTAGTAGCAGACTTACAATATTGGCAACAGCCTTTAACTGTAGAGGGTTTTTTACGTCAGGTAACACAACGCTACGCCTATCACACCGTAGTTAATGAAACAGCAAACCAAGGATTTAACATCACCGAACAAGAAAAAAATCAAGATGGTTCGATTCGTCTAGTCGTTCAACGCTGGAGTGCCTAATGTCGGATTTTGCTCCCGTAGAGAAAAGCGGTTTTGAGCCAGAATTGGGTGGCATTCTGCGGGATGCTGCCGAAAGGAGTGGTTTTGAACCAGAGTTAGGTGGAGTTTGGCGACAAAAAGGAGTCTATGTAGATGAAAATATCTGCATCGGTTGCAAAAACTGTACTCATGTCGCAGCCAACACCTTTTATATCGAGCCAGAACACGGAAGAGCTAGGGTATTCAACCAAGACGGAGATTCAGAAGAACTAATCACAGAAGCAATAGATACTTGTCCTGTCAACTGTATCCATTGGCTTGACTATACCGAGCTTAAGGATATGGAAGAAGCGCGCAAGTATCAGGTAATTCAAAGTTTAGCGATTCCTCCAGAAATGAGGCGATCGCAAGTAAACAGAAAAAGAAAGCTAGAGCGATCTTAGTTTTACTACTAGATCTCCAAGATCGATCTGATTAAATCCCCGATGGCATCAAGCAGTCGGGGTTAATTTTTAAGGACAAAGGACAAAGGACAAAGGACAGACAGAACCTTCTGATTCCTGACTCCTTGTTCCTTACTCCTCCTTCCTCAAAACTCTCGATCTGTGAGAATTTCATAACCGTCTTTAGTGACCAAGACAGTATGCTCGAACTGGGCAGATAAATTATTATCGACTGTAACTACCGTCCAGCGATCGCGCAATACTCTAGTATGCTTAGAACCTGCATTGAGAATCGGTTCGATCGCCAGGGTCATTCCCGCTTTTAATTTAACATTGGGCATCCATTTAGTACGAAAGTTAAATACTGATGGTGCTTCGTGGAGATTTTTGCCGACACCGTGTCCCGTGTACTGTTCTACTACACTATAGCCGTTTGCTTTCACGTGGTCTTCGATTGCACCAGCAATATCCATTAAATAATTACCCGCTTTTACTTGTGCTATCCCCTTGTATAAAGCTTCTTCGGCGACTTTAATCAACTTAGCAGCTTGTTTTGATACTTTATTACCCACCGCAATAGTAATACAGGAGTCACCATGAAACCCATCGCAATAAGCACCCGTGTCTACTTTTAAAACATCACCACGACGCAGGACTTTTTTGGGGTTGGGGATGCCATGTACCACCTCGTTATTAACGCTGGCGCAAATCGAAGCGGGGAAGCCATAATAACCTTTGAAGCTAGGAGTTGCACCCAGTTCGCGAATACGTTTTTCGGCATATTCGTCTAGATCGGCGGTTGTCATACCTGGTTTAGTTATTTCCTGGATTTCTTTTAAGACTGTAGCAACTATCCTTGCCGAATGTCGCATTTTCTCAATTTCTGGCGCGGATTTAATCTGAATACCACGAGGGTTACGGTTTAATGCAGGCAATCCGTTAGCCGATTGTGAATCTGATTTGGGTTTGGATTTGGGAAACAGAAGATTGGTAAGAATATTCATTACAATAAAGTAAAATAAATTTTTTTTATCTTTAAGAAGTATATCGTTTACATGGGTGATAAATTATTTCAGGTTCGGAGCTATTGATTAATCTGAATTTTTTAGCTCGAAAAACAGAGATAAGAATGTAATGTCAAACGAAGAAAAAAACTCTCACCAAAACAAAGATCTCGACGTAATTTTTTGGGACAATCACTCTTCACAGCAGGAGCAGCGATCGCTGCTCCGTCTTGGCTCAATTCCTGTCAAAATGAAAAAAAGCTTGCTTCAAATGCTTTAGTTGAAGGGGTTAATTAACAGAAACTATGATAGGACTAAAAATAAACGGTCAGTTACAGACGCTTGATGTCGAGCCACGAGTAACATTATTAGATGCGCTGCGAGAAAACCTGGGATTAACTGGAAGTAAAAAAGGTTGCGACCACGGTCAATGCGGAGCTTGTACAGTATTAATTGACGGAGAGCGAGTCTATTCTTGTCTTGCTTTAGCGGTGATGCAAGAAGGAAAAGAAATTACAACCATCGAAGGTTTAGCAACGGGAGATAATTTGCATCCAGTACAAACGGCATTTCTCGATCATGATGGATTTCAATGTGGTTATTGTACCCCAGGACAAATATGTGCGACCGTTGCCTTGTTAGATGAAATAAAAAATGGTTCTGTTAGTTATGTTACCCCCGATCTAACTAGCCCTGCTGAATTGGCTGCTTTATCAGAAACTGAAATCAAAGAGCGATTGAGTGGTAATCTCTGTCGTTGCAGCGCATACAATGGCATTGTCGCAGCCGTACAGCAAGCTGCTGGGCAAACTCCACCCTCCCCTGCTGGGTCAATTGAGAATCAGCAAGTAGGGAGAGTGAGCTCATGAAAAATTTTGCTTATATTCGCCCTAACTCCGTTGAAGATGCTGTGAGCAGGGCAACAAGCGATCGCGATGCCGTATTTATTGCAGGTGGCACTAATCTAGTCGATCGCCTGAAAGTGTTTATCGACGAGCCGTCTCAACTTGTGGATGTATCTCGTTTGGCAATGAAACAAATCGAACCAACTAATGAAGGAGGCTTAAAAATTGGTGCGCTAGTTACTAATACAGCCTTAGCTAATCATACCGAAGTACGACGCAATTATCCGCTGCTGTCTCGGGCGATTTTAGCAGGAGCTTCGCAACAAATTCGTAATATGGCGACGGTGGGAGGAAATCTCATGCAGCGCACTCGCTGTCCTTACTATTACGATACAGCTTTTCCTTGCAATAAACGCCAACCAGATACAGGGTGTCCCGCAGCAACTGGGATTAATCGCATTCACGCCATTTTGGGATATAGCGATCGCTGTGTAGCAGTCAATCCTTCCGATATGTGCGTCGCCTTGGCAGCATTAGACGCAACTGTAGAAGTTCAAGGAGTTAAAGGTAAGCGGTCAATTCCCTTGGTCGATTTTCATCGTCTGCCTGGCGATACACCCGAACGCGATACAAATTTAGAACCAGGAGAATTGATTACAGCAGTAATTCTACCTCCCGTATCTTTTGCTAGATCGGGAGTATATCTTAAGCTACGCGATCGCGCTTCCTATGCTTTTGCATTAGTTTCTGTAGCTACTGCTTTAGAAGTTGCGGGAGAACAAATTAAAAATGTGAGAGTTGCCCTGGGTGGAGTTGCCCATAAGCCTTGGCGAGCAACTGAAGCAGAAGAGTTTTTAATCGGCAAGACAGTAAATCAATCTAATTTCGAGCAAGCAGCAGCAATAGCTCTACAAGATGCTCAATCCCTGGCTCATAACGGATTCAAAGTCGAATTATCTAAGAGAGCAATTCGTCGCGCTCTAGAACACCGATTCAGTAATCAGTTTTTTATATTACAAGACGAAACATTTAATCTAAAAACAACGGTTTCAGCACTTACTTCCCAACCCAATGTTAAGAAATTTTA
>JAAUYI010162638.1_pt1 | contig 11515 bp, 9 predicted proteins | sample 7278041 | NCBI WGS metagenome assembly JAAUYI01 (sample SAMN14350216, study PRJNA611818) | marine sediment metagenome | isolation source: surface marine sediment (0.6m) | place: French Polynesia: Moorea | collected 2018-08
AAAATACGGGAAACATGCAGCAACTGGGTCAAAAGAAGCGTCAAAAATCACTCCTTGCTGGGCTGGATGCAGAAACCAGTCCTTCAACGAAGTAAGGGCTGGTAGTTCATTGCAGTAGCTATGGTAAGCGCGCTCGTAGCCAGTAGACTCAACAAACTGTTAGGTTCAGGCACTGAGACTGACCTAGAACCAAAATTATCAAAGGTGGACTTGATGGAATCATCAAAGCCAGACACGATTTGCACTGCAAGACCTGAAACTCCTGCCGTTAAAGTATCATCTGTTGCACTGAGGTTAAACAACTCATTGCTGCGAGTTTCATCAAAGAAACGCCCAGTTAGTTGATTGTCAATAACTTCTAGTTCAACAAAATAGGGCTGATCCAGTGCCGGTAAGATATTGAAAGCCCTAGCGAAGACAGTAATCTCACCACCAACAATTTTACTCAATAACAGTTGCGCGTCTAATGCGTGAGATAATTTCTACCTAAACCGCACGCAGTGAAACCTCGCCATGAAAGAAATCCCCTCCTGCACTTGGAGTCGTCCCATCGGTTTAGGCTGGGACAATCCCTACACAGTCCGCTATGCTAGTAATATCGATGATGGTCCCTGGCAGGGAATGCCTTTAGGTGGCTTCGGTGCGGGTTGTATTGGTCGTTCTTCCCGGGGAGATTTTAACCTCTGGCACATTGATGGTGGTGAGCATGTCTTCAAAAATATCCCCGCTTGTCAATTTAGCGTCTTTGAATCAAATAATACCTCTTCCCAAGCATATGCTTTGTGTACTCAAGCACCAGAAGACGGAAGTTTAACAGCTTGGCAATGGTATCCTAGTTCTAATAATAACGCCATTAATCCAGTCACTACAGGAACTTATCACGCTTTATATCCTCGCAGTTGGTTTGTATATGAGGGGGTATATCAAGCACAGTTAACCTGCGAGCAGTTTTCCCCTATTTGTGCCAATAATTACCAAGAAACTAGTTATCCTATAGCTGTATTTCTCTGGACGGCACACAATCCCACTGATGCACTCATAACTGTTAGTATTATGCTTACCTGGCAAAATATGGTGGGCTGGTTTACGAATGCTCTCAAGTCCCCGGAAGTCAAGCTGCGGGATGATGGTAGTCCGGTTTATGAATACCAACCACGGTTAAATGAAAGTAATAATAATTTTAATTGTTTAAGTGAAAATACTAAATATGTTGCCTGCATTTTAGGTCGGGTGGGTATGGGAGACGTACCCCAGGAAGGAGAAGGAACTTGGTGTATCGCCACTCGCAAACATCCCCAAGTAGAAATATTTCACCATGCCAGGTGGAATCCCGTAGGTACGGGTGAGGATGTGTGGCAGAGTTTTGCCGCAGATGGTTCTTTGCCCAATCATACAGATGAAACCCTAGCCACAGAGGAGGAACAGGTAGGGGTAGCTTTGGCTGTGCGTTTTACTCTCCAACCAGGGGAAACTTTAGAAATCCCCTTTACTCTCGCTTGGGATTTTCCTGTAACTGAATTTGCAGCCGGAATCAACTATTTCCGTCGATATACTGATTTTTTTGGCAGAAACGGTGAAAATGCTTGGGCTATAGCCACCACGGCTTTGAAACAATATCAACAGTGGAGAGAACAAATTCAAGCTTGGCAAGAACCGATTCTCAATCGCCAAGATTTGCCTGATTGGTTAAAAATGGCGTTATTTAACGAGTTGTATGACCTTACCAGTGGTGGTACACTGTGGAGTGCGGCGACTGAAGATGACCCCATCGGTCAATTTGCTGTGTTGGAATGTCTAGATTATCGTTGGTACGAAAGTCTAGATGTGCGGCTTTACGGTTCCTTTGGATTGTTGATGCTGTTCCCGGAACTGGAAAAGACGGTAATTCGTGCTTTTGCCAGGGGAATTCCTCAAAGTGACGATCGCACCCGGGTAATTGGATATTATTATACCATTGGTGCAGAAAGTCCCCTGGCGGTTCGTAAGGTGGCTGGTGCTACACCCCATGATTTGGGGGCACCGAATGAACATGTGTGGGAGAAAACAAATTATACCAGTTACCAAGATTGCAATCTCTGGAAAGATTTGGGTGCTGATTTTGTGTTGCAGGTATACCGGGATTTTCTGCTGAGTGGTGCTGATGATGTGGAGTTTCTGGAAGATTGCTGGAATGCAATTGGACAAACTCTCAATTACCTGAAAGGCTTTGATGTAGATGGAGATGGAATTCCCGAAAATTCTGGCGCACCGGATCAAACTTTTGATGATTGGCGATTGCGGGGTGTAAGTGCTTATTGTGGAGGTTTGTGGTTGGCTGCTTTGGAGGCTGCGATCGCAATTGCTGAGATTTTAATAAATAACCGCACAGACCGCAACGAAAAGTGCGGTCTTGTGGGTTTCCCGCAAGAGCAACTTTTCAAGAGAGAGGACGTAGAGGAGGACGTAGAGGAGTTAGAGGAGCAAAAATCTATCTATGAAGGTTGGTTGGAACAGTCTCGTACAGTGTATGAGGAGAAACTATGGAATGGGCAATATTATCGACTGGATAGTGAGAGTGGTTCGGATGTGGTGATGGCGGATCAACTGTGCGGACAGTTTTATGCCCGTTTGTTGAGTTTACCTGATATTGTACCATGCGATCGCGCTGTTTCTGCCCTGAAGACTGTTTATGAGGCTTGCTTCCTCAAGTTTCACAATGGTGAATTCGGTGCTGCCAATGGGGTTCGTCCTGATGGTTCTCCAGAAAACCCTAAGGCTACTCACCCTCTAGAAGTTTGGACTGGGATTAATTTCGGTTTGGCGGCTTTTCTGGTGCAGATGGGGATGCAGGATGAAGCATTAAGGTTAACAGAAGCTGTAGTCAAACAAGTCTACGAGAATGGTCTACAATTCCGCACTCCTGAAGCCATAACTGCTACTGGAACTTTCCGTGCTAGTATTTACCTCAGAGCAATGGCAATTTGGGCTGTTTACTTGACATTGAATTTAGGCAAAGGGTTTTATATTTAATTTAACTAATACCAATTTCATTTAAGAACGCTACACTTCGGTTAAAGGGGGCAACAGGCAACAGGCAACAGGCAACAGGCAACAGATTCAGATAAGATAATTGATGTGTAGTAGTCTTTTTTGAAATTGGTATACACACATCTTGCACTTGGGTTAAAAAGCTCGGCAGCGCGTTGCTTTGGTTTCCATGCGTTATAGCGACTGCCGGGGTTTCTTGAGAATGACTAATCCTCTTTGCCTAAATTTTGCGTTTAGAAACCCGGTTTTTTTGGTTTTATAAAGAGTAGCCTCCCCTCCCCTAGTTACCAGCGTCACCTTGGTAACCAGAACATAGGAACCTCTGGCTTTTCTTGAAAATGGTGCAAGTTATGTTTATGATACCAATTTGAAAAAATAATGCGACACATGATTGGTTGGTGGGGAATGGGTTGAGCCATTTCCTCGGGTTCTCCACCTATCCCAAACCCGGTTTCACAAGACAGAGTTTTTGAATATATTAAGTTTTTCAAAGTTTTAACGGAATTCAGCAATCGCACCAGAAATGAATGTTCGTATAGGTGTTAGTCACCAGAAATATCAACTCAATTATCTTTTTTTTTGGTAACAATGATAACTAATTTTTTAGTTCTTGTGTTCATTATTAACTTTTTTTATTCTGAAAAAGTGTTTTATGATATTTGCTGGGCTAAGAAGATTATTGATATGCACCGCTGTTTGCTTTAGGGGGAAAATTTCAAGTTGGAGTAGTTGATTGCAGACATTGACTTGGAGTCACAATTTTGCACTAAGAGGGTGTTTATAAAATAAATATAAAACTCCCGTGAGGGTCTAGAAACCAGGTTTATGAAGGCATACATACTCAAATTCTCAGTTCTTCACCTATCCCAAACCCGGTTTCTTTTTATGTATAAACAATCTCTAAGATTGGTAGATTGCGAAATTAGGACGGGCAGGAATGCCTATTCCACAAAGATGTATTTGATAAAGAGTGAAAACCGCTATACACACATCTTGCACCAGGGTCAGAAACCGGGTTTATTGGCAATATTTACCTGTCAAAACCCTAATTTTTCGTTGATAAACCCCGGCAGTCGCTATAACGCATGGAAACCAAAGCAACGCGCTGCCTCGCTTTCTCAATGGTTGCCCTTGAATGGTGCAAGATATGAGTATAGGAATGAAGCCCAGGTTGGTGGGCTAAAATCCTTGTAGGCTGGGTATGCAGCCTTTGTAGCGCTATCCTGGGGAAAGCTAAGGCAATGAGGAAGCAAGCTACCTATACCCCCACCTTTCTAAGGTGAGGGTATTTTGGTGAAGGTATTGTATGGGTGGAGAACCGAGAATTTGACTATGTATGCCCAAAGAAACCGGGTTTCTTTGGGCTTTATCTTTTATTTATAAATACCCACATCTCTAGGAAAATGACATGGATATGTATTGTATCCAATTGATATCAGTTTCAAGAGTTTGAATTAATAGCATATATATTGTATTGCTTGCTACTTAAATATATAAAATTTTGATAACTTCATATAAAATTTACAAGATACTTACAAAATTACAAAAACAGCTTATAAGTAAAACAGTGTCTAATTTGAAAAGCATTGTTTTTTGATGTTTATAGAGACCCTATGAATGGTTGAACTACAAAAATTTAGACTCGAAAATAAATAATTCTTCCAATGTCATTATTTTGAGACAAAAGTACGGTTGTTAAGATAGCCACTCACCATAAATTTTTACAACCAAGTATGACAATATCTCTTATATCTTGCCTTTTCCCCGTTTCCTGTTCTCCGTTCTCCATTTTTTAGCTATACAGGTTTAAAATCTTTATTTCATAAGGGTTTCACTGAACAATATTCATAAACTATTCTTGAATCAGAGTCAAAAAAATTATAAAAATATGTCAAATTTTGTCACTCTCTAAAAGGTATCAATATCAATATAGCCGCAGGAGTGCAAATAACATTTATAATAGAGAATATTCCTAAAAATATGGGGAGGATACAATTATTAAGAACATGTTAAATGAGGGGTGATACCCCACAAGCTCATGCATATGGGATAACAGATAGAGTTTTGCAAAAAATAAGTAAATATCAGAACAGATTCAGTACAATTCAGCAAAAATTTGCTAAATTAATAGATGACATTAACATAAAAAAATAGTATAAATACGAATATAGGGATGATTTTGTGATTAACTATCAAAGACAAAGATTTTTTCTTTGTTAATTACCTGTGTAAGTATTTATACGGTTTTCTTCCTAAAAAATTAGTTGTTTGAAATACACTCAACTTTGTGCTTAAACTAATTAAATTAGGAGGAAAGTGAAATTTTCCAAGGAACTGCATCTACCAAGAGCCAAGGGGAGACTTTTTCATGCCAGTCACATGACATGACATAAGTAAAGAATAAAGGTTAGCTCATGGAAAGAATCATCAGCTTAAATGCAGTGGAAACCTCAAGCCAATCAGACAGCGTGTTGCATCTCTATGACAATCTAGGTGCAACTATAACTGCACAGACTACACATACAGCAATATTGTATAGGAGCTACCTGATAAGGACAGCTCTTAAAAGTCTGGAACCAGTAACTACCAATATCAGTAATCGCTTCTCATCTTTGCAGAGGTTATTAGAGCAGCAGTCCTCATCTCTTTCCTGTGGAGTTTTGTTAAGTAGCGTAGCTTTTTTTCTGATGGTTGTGATTTGGACATGTACTGGAGGTGATTGTGGAAGTCAATTACCTCCAAGGAGTAGTTTTTAAGGAATGTCACTAAAAATCAAACTTGATAGGAATCGAGCAAGGATTTCAGTAAGGGTCATATCTAGTGCTATAGTTTCTCAATTCGATGTCAATAATAGTCGGTCATATAGAGTTGTCGTAGCAGCGGATCGCAATCATGTTAGAGATAACAACCACAGCCTCAAATTTAAATCTGGTTTTACAGCCATTACCAAAGTCATTTGGACTTTTAAGGAATAAGTAAGAAGTCAAAAGTAATAAGTAAAAAATATAAGCGTAAAAATGGTATAAAGCTTTTTTATTACCAACAGACAGAGGTTAAAGTTATTACTTGTTACTTATTAGTTAATAGTTAATACTTACTTTTTACTTATAAACCGATTGCCCCTTTCTAAAAGCGAATCAGCAACTGCAAACACATGGATAGGAATTGATCGAACAGATTTTGAACAACAAGATTTCAACAACTCTATAAAGTCTACTGCACAAAAACTATGAATCACGATAATCTCGGTGTGGCTAACACTTTTGACAATAAAGTTGATACTGAACAATTCAACCAAGTAGTTGAGGCTATTCTTTCAGGCAAGTATTCCTGGGCTTGTGTGTTAATGTTAAGGTTTGCTGGCTACAATCCCTTAGATTACATACCCTATCGCACTTATAACCGATTACTAAAAGATAATTCCCAGGAAAATGTTGTAAATCAACAACCACAGACAAACGTCGAAATTGCCAAGGAATCTTCTGTCAAAAAGTCTGATACCAATCATTCCCAAAACCGCTTAGGGAAAATGAAAAAATTGGCTTATCTGGAAGTAATTGCTCAACAAAAAAACCAAAATTAGCGGAGGTAAATTACCATACTTTATTATCAACATAAATTCGCGATTCTCAATCTATAAAATCGGGAAAAAAGCCTCCGAAACATCAACATTTTCTCTCAATTATTGTGACTTCAAGTAAAGAAGACATCTGGTGAAAAAGAATGTTCCAGACGTAAAATTTTACGTCTGGAACAAGGGTTGTAGCTGACGCATATTTAATTTCCACGCCTATGACTAGTAGTCCACCACACCAACTTTGCGGGGTAAAGGCAGAGAGGGGGAAGAGGGGGAAGAAAAAACTTTGTTCTTTCCTTATTAACCCCGCATAGTTTACTTGGTCGAGTACTAGAGAATATTTCTCTGTTTTTTGTTTATATTAGGATTACTATAGCGGTTTTCACGCTTTGTGCAATACAGCCTGAACCTCACCCCCTTCCCCCCTCCTACCCTCACCCTCTTCCCCTCTCCGAACTTGCGGAGAGGGGTGGCTTTAGCCGGGGTGAGGTAAAATTTGTGTACCACCCGTAGGGAGGTGACCCTGTGCGTCTACACTCAACAGAAAACCGCTATATTTGATTTTTGAGGAACAGGTAGGGGAGGTAGTTTGCGGTGTGGATACTCATCCCGCAAAACTGCCGTTGTGTTATGTGGGGAAAGTACGGCAGCATAATGTAAGGGTTTTGGTGCGTTTGATTGACTGACAAATCTTTTTGATGTAGGTTGGATTGTAGCTTGCTTCCCCGGAGCGGTAGCATGTAGACGCAACAGCGGCTTTGAGCAGAGTAACCCAACAACCGCAACCGATTGCGTTGGGTGGAGGGGCTACGAAATTTCAACACTTCTAAGACTTTTGTCAGTCAACCAGGTGTTAACTGTCACCCGCTTTAATTTTCGTCAAATTTCGGAAGAATTTCATGCAGTAGAATCAAAGTAATGATCGCCAGAAAAATCAATCAATTTGCTTATACATCCCTAGCAGCAGCTTTATTTGTCACTTTAATCGCCTGTGAAAAAAAAATCCCAAATGGGAGTCAATCAACAGCAGGAAAAGTTATCCTAGGGAAAGGAGTCAGGGTAAGTTCTGCAGCCTCCGTTTCCACCTATGCATTATAGCGGTTTTCACTTGGGTGCAATACAGTCTGAACCTCACCCCGTCCGACCGACTCCCCTCTCCTTAGTAAGGAGAGGGGAAGGGGTGAGGTTTGATTGTGTACCTTACTCAACCGAAAAACGCTATATTTGTTTCCGAAATCATTAATATATATTGGTTTAGAAAAGGTTGGTTATCAACCTGCAGCAGTAAAACAATTTAGTATTCCCCTGGCACACATTTCTGTCAGTACTGGAAACTTAGATTTCTACAATGTTCATTGGGAAAAGTTACACACCAAATTCTTTTTACAAAATGATGGTGACAAAAAATTAGAACGTATGGGGATAATTCTTGCTGATGCTTTGCAAAGCTATCAGATTGACAAAAAAACTGCTGAAAAATACAAAATTACCAATTTGGCACAATTCAAAGACCCCAACATTGCCAAACTTTTTGACTCTGATGGGAATGGTAAAGCCAACTTAACTGCTTGTAATCCAGGTTGACAAAAACTCGCAAACAATGGTGAAAATACCCCAAAAGATATCCGCTGTCATGCCGAAGAATGGGTGTAGAAAAACCAGAAACTCTTTGATAGTTGGGTAGAATCAGCAAAAAAGGCAGCCACCAATTAAAAATCTCCTGAAAGAAAGCCAAACCCATACTTGATAAATTAGAGTTTTATGACACTTCTTTCCATGACAGCTTTAGAGGTGAGAGTCTCAATTTAAAATAGCGTTTCTGGGCGTGAAATATCACTTCCTACAGTTACGCTACCATTGCTAGACTGTAAACCAGGTTTAGTAATTGGTTCCTTGTCCCGGAATGACTCAGAAACATCAGAAGAAGTAGTATCTGCCTTGGGAAGAACATCTTGCTTAGTGTTTGCTTGCTGTTGAGACACAAAAGATAATCCTCCTACAGCCCCAGCAATTAAAGCGGTATAGCCAACATATAAATGCATGGGACTAAGTTCCAGTCGCAATCCGTCATTGGATTTTTGCGGTTTATAGGCTGAGGGTAAAACAGTTTTTGCCGGTTCGGATGCAGGTAAAAATGAAGCAGCTAAAGCATTGCCATTTAATCTCAAAGCATTGCCAAGGGTACGGATAAAACCACGCAGGTAAACATCTTCTGGCAATAACTCTACATTACCCTTCTCAAATGCTTGTATATGATGAATGGGTACGTGAGTGTCAGCGTTGAGTTTAGTCACAGAAATTCCTTGGGACTCACGTGCTTGCTTGAATTGTTGACCGATGTGACGCAGTTTCTCTAGACGCTGTTGGGCTGGTGTGGGTTTAGCTAACTCTTCCTCACCAGTATTTTTTTGCCGTTGAAACCATTTAAAAGCTGTTTTTTTTGTTGTGTTTGTTGTAAGTGCGTTTGCAGAATCGGAGGCTGGATGATTTTCTCCTAGAGACTGTGATGGTAGACTATCTTCAAGATGATTGACTTTTTCATTTGCTTGCTGGAATTTAGTAGTTGTTAAGTAAGAAGTTAAGTCATTAGCATTTTCTGGTGTCTGAGTTGATGAAATCAGGGAATTAGAATTATTTCCTGTTTTCTGATGAGATGCTGCTTTTTGTGACTTGTGGGCGAATTGCCGAAATGCTAAACCAATAGCCTCTCTACTTACAGCCTTAAACAAAATCTTGGCTTGTTCGCTTGATTCCCCCAACAGATTTTGTAAATTAGCCAAAGCGCGGCGATAAACTTGACTGCGATGCAGTTGTGCTTCTATTTCACCTAGAAGCGATCGCAACTCATCTCTAGAAATTTCAATAGTAGGAGTTCCAGGAATTGTTATAGAGTATGTAGATGTCATAGTTAATATTTTCTGTGGGAGTAATTTGACTACAGGTAGTTTTATCTGTGTAATTTATTCTACAATTAGCTGGCAGTTCCGGATTTTTATGTATCATTTTTTTTAATGAGTCCCTGTCCTTAATGACCGGGTCTTATGAAGAGAGGAAGTAACAACTTTCTCTTATATGTTCATGTTGCAATGCTCTGAAGATTGTTATATTGTCAGAATTATGATTTGCAACCTGTAGATTTACAAATTTCTTATGAGTTGATGTCAATCAATATATATAAAGACTCAAAGTCAACCATATGAAATAAATATTAACAATAGTTTTTTGCTAATTATTTAATTTTTGCTAAGCTGTTCCACCTTTAAATTGGATATTCAGGAGGGGTGAGACGCCCATCTCACAATAAAGTGATGATTTTTGTTTATGTAAATTAGATGTTTTTTAGCTTACTACATATTATAAATTAATTTGTATTGCTAGTGAATCTGCTATTTCTAAAGATAGAATACATTCAAGTTAATTCCGTTGATTTAAATATACAAGTATATACTATATACGAAATACAAAGGAACCATAAAAATAAATATTCCCATGAAAATTGAGTGGAGATAGGTTGCAAGGACACTGCCCTCCTGCATTATTTATCCACAGGCGTACTTTTGAAATTTTTGGATATATTGTTACTTAATTGGAAGTTTGCAAAAGGCTGATTGTTCCCAAAATATTCATATTTAAGTGAGTAAGCCTGGATCTAGGTTAAGCTTGGGAAAAATTAGGACTATGACTCAATTTTCCCATCTTCATACTCAAGTCCAACCACTTTGACTGGGTAATCGTAGCACTGCTAGAAATATAATCTACTCCTGTTTCTGCCACAGCGCGAATCGTTGACAAGGTCACATTACCCGAAGCTTCAATTTTCACACTACTATCTGCAAGGCGAATCATCTGCACTGCCTCCCGCATCATCTCAGCAGACATATTATCCAACATAATAATATCCGCCTTGTGCTGTAAGGCTTCTTGCACCTGTTGTAAATTTTCTGTTTCTACTTCTATAGTTAGGGTATATGGTATCCGCGCCCGAATTTGTGTAATAGCTGCACCAATTCCTCCCGCCACTGCAATGTGGTTATCCTTAATCATGACTGCATCATCTAAACCCATGCGGTGATTAACTCCACCTCCCACTTGAATCGCGTATTTCTCTAAAATTCGCAATCCTGGGGTAGTTTTGCGCGTATCCACAAACTTAGCAGATAAATCAGCAATCCGATCTACATATTCACGAGTCAAGGAAGCAATCCCACTCAAACGCATCGCCAAATTTAGCGCCACCCGTTCCCCTGTTAACAATGCATCTAAGGAACCCTGTATCCGCGCTACTACTTGTCCCTGCTGACAATATTCTCCTTCAGATGCGATCGCCACAAAACTTACTTTCTCGTTCAAAAGCTGAAATACCCTTCCCGCAATTGGTAAACCAGCAATTATCCCTGGTGCTTTGGCGATCCATTCCGCTTGTCCTTCCCTTGCATTTTCGGATAGTAGAGATTGTGTAGTCCGATCGCCCCGTCCAATATCTTCCTGTAACCAACCTTGCAACAAAGGATCTATAACGAGCCAGGGAGGTAAAACACTAAAATTGCTCACTACTTTAAATAATTACTGCTAAACTTCGAGAAATACTTTAGCTCAAAACCCCTACCACACTAACATTTGAGCTTTTTCAAAAAAAAAATCAAAAAAAGAGTTGACAAGACCAAATAGGTTCGCTATATTAATTGAGTGCCTGAGAGGGAAGCGAAACAAAGCGATGCCCCCGGGACACCGAACCTTGAAAATATTATAGTTTGAAAGCCATTATAAAGCACTTGAAGTGCGTTGTAAAGAATGAAACAGAATCTAAGTTATGAGATTGTAACTTAGAGATTAAAGAGCTAAACAAACTGTTGTAGAGACGCGAAATTTCGCGTCTCTACAGAGAATCCAAAACGGAGAGTTTGATCCTGG
>JAAUYI010099605.1_pt1 | contig 11506 bp, 9 predicted proteins | sample 7278041 | NCBI WGS metagenome assembly JAAUYI01 (sample SAMN14350216, study PRJNA611818) | marine sediment metagenome | isolation source: surface marine sediment (0.6m) | place: French Polynesia: Moorea | collected 2018-08
CATGTACGAGAACTTACCCTTGAGCGTCCCCGCGACCGTCTGTGACGTGGAGATCTCGTGTTTGGCGATCCCAAAGTCGACGATCTTGATGCCGCCGCGCCAGGTGACGATGATGTTGGCGGGCGAGATGTCTCGGTGCACGACGTTGAGCGGATCCCCCGTGTCGGTGGTGAGCTCGTGAACGTAGTGGAGTCCCTCGGCCGCGCTCGCCACGATGTAGGCCGCGATTTCGATCGGGATCTGGCGTCCGAGGCGCAGGCTCTCGTCGAGGATGGCGGCCACGTCCTCCCCCTCGATGTACTCCATGGCGAGGCAGTACTGATCCTCGATGCGGGCGAGCTCGTAGACCTGAATCAGGTTCGGGTGATCGAAACGGGCGGCGAGACGGGCCTCGTCGAGGAACATCTTGACGTGGTTGTCGTCACCCTGGAGGTGGGGAAGGATGCGCTTGACGACTACATTCTTCTGAAAACCCTCGGGGCCTTCGATTCGCCCGAGAAAAACCTCCGCCATGCCGCCGATGGCGAGGCGACGCTCGAGGAGGTATCGACCAAAACGAACGGTCTTCCCCACAATCGCGCCAGTCTATCGTCAAATCGGCTCTGGGGCGAATAGCCATTTTTCCGAGGCTGGCGCACCGACGCGCATTCGGGCTACCCTGGGTCGATGGTACCGTGGTTCACGGCGGTGACGGCGGTCGCGCTCTCGACGGTGGCAGCCCCCGAGGCCGCCGCCAAGGGCAATCGCTATCTCAAGAAGGCGAAGAAAGCCTACGACAACCTGGACTACACGCGCGTGACGCCGCTCTTGAACCGGGCGCTCAAGACGTCGAAGACCGACGCCGAGAAAGTCGAGGTCTATTTTCTTCTCGGTACCATGCATGCCATCTACAGCCGCGACCAACTGGCCGCCGAGGCATTCGCCGAGGTGCTCGAGCTCGACCCGTCGTTCGAGCTGCCGCCGGACACGTCGCCCAAGATCCGGTCGGCCTTCGCCGACGCCCGCGCCTCGGTCAACGGGCGCGCCGTCGGCGGCGGCGGCGGGCCCGACGAGGAGACCCGGGCGGCCGTGGACGACGAGCTACCGCAAGAGCTGTTCGGGGCGACCGACGGCGGCATGCCCGGTCTGGCCCAGCGCAGCCGCGCGCCGTGGTACACGAAGTGGTGGATCTGGACCCTCGTCGGGGTCGCGGTGGCGGGCGGAACCGGATACCTGGTCTACTCGCTCAACCGGGACGACACCCCCGACCACGACTTCGGGCCGATCCCGCTCCGATGAGGTCGCTCGCCGCCGTCGCCCTGGGCCTCGCGAGCGCTTGCGGGCCGTCGTACATCGTCTTGGAGATCGACGCCGAGCTCTCCGTTCCATCGGACGCCAACTCCCTGCAGGTGATCACCCTCGACGCGAACGACCTCGACCGCGTGCTCGCCAACGTCGACCTGCCCCTGGAGGAGGGTCAGAGCTTTCCGGTCGAAGTTCTGCTCGAGCCGTCCGGCGACACCCCCGCGCTCGTGCGCCAGCGGGTGACCGCGCGCCTCGACGGTCTCGCGGTGGCGCGCAACGAGGTCGAGCACCGGTGGCAATCGCACCGAACCAGCCGCGCGAAGTTCGAGCTCTTGCTGCTCCGACCTTGATCCGATCGTACGTGGAGCATCGTCATGGTACGGAACCCGTTTCCTCTCGTCCTGCTCGTCGCCGGGTGCGCCGAGAGCGACCCGGTGGTCGAGCCCGGCGACGTGGTCGACCAGCCGGTCACGGGCGCGAGCTGTGCGCCGTCCTACACCGAGGACGTGTCGTCCTGCTCGCCGGCCGCCGACGACTACCTCCCCCGAGATCCCGGCGCCGATGCCTGGCCGCCGTGCATCTCCGACAGCGGCACTTACGAGCGCATCGAACCGAGCGTCTCCAGCATCGCGCGCGTCGAGGCGTACGAGGCCATCGGCGCGCTGCTCTGGGACCAGGTGCCGACCCATGACGACTTCATCGCCGCGCGTGTGATCTTCGAGGAGGAGCAGGGTCTCGGTTCGCGGGTGGCACGCCGGTACGACGTGCATTACCCCCCGCCCGCAGCCGGCGAATGTGACGAGGAAGGGATCGCCGCCGCCCACCCCCACTACTGCGTCGGTCCCGCTACCCTTCAGCCGATCGTCGTCGGCGCCTTCGCCGGCGGGGCCCTCGGCTCGGATCGGGTGGTCAACGCGGCAAAGATCGGAGCCGCTCTACAGTGGTTTCTGTATGTCTCGGCCATCAAAGAGGCGACGACGTGTACGGAGAAGCCGAAGGACTGCGACAGCTCCTGGGCGTACTACTCCGGCGGCACACCGCGGGCGACACCGGTCGGCCTGGCCCTCGATATCGACAGGTACGCCCCACAGACCCACGACCGCGCCTACGACGCCGTGCTCGCGGTGCGGTGTTGGCGCGATCTCGATCGCGCGGTCCCGGCCGAGGAGCTCGACACCCGCGACCGCGCCATCGCCCAGCTCGATCGGGCGTTGGTGCGCGGCATGGCGATCCTGATCCGACAGCGGCTGCTCGCCCTCGAGTGTGCCACCGGCGACTATCTGCGCGCCACCCTCGCGGGCCTGCAGATCCTCGTACCGCTCCTCGACCGCGAGACCCGCGACCGGGATCCGGCGGCGGCAGACCTCCTGCTCGCCCTGGTGAACGGTGACGCCGGTTCGAGCGTGGCCGACGCCGTGGCCGCGGTCGACTCGGTCTTCGCCTGCCCGTGAGCCGACGAGCGTGAGCAGAACCCCGGCAGTCGGCGCACTCCTGATCGCCCTGGCGAGCAACGCGATCGCGGCCGACGCGGATCCCGCGACCGACGGAGCTGCAACCACCGGGGAGGGAGAGCCGCCGCTCGACTACGAAACCGTGATCGTCGGAAACCGGCCGGCGACGCCGAGCCTCCCCGCGCACCGCGCCGGCAGCGAAGTGACGCGGGGAGACCTGGAAGCCCGCCTGCCGCGCTCCGCGCCGGACGCCCTGCGCTACGAGCCCGGAGTGTTCGTGCAACAGACCGCACACGGCCAGGGCTCGGCGTTCGTCCGCGGTCTCACCGGCCAGCAGACCCTGCTGATGTTCGACGGCATTCGTCTCAACAACGGCACCTATCGCCAGGGTCCGAATCAGTATTTCTTCACCCTCGACTCCCACACGATCCAGTCCGTTCAGGTGGTGCGCGGCGGCGGCTCCACCCGTTACGGCTCCGACGCCCTCGGCGGCGTCATCCTGGCGCTGCCGATCGAGCCGGAGCTCGGTGAAGGAGGGATCGACGCGGAGCCGCACCTGGTGTTCCGCGGAGCCACCGCCGACGCGGAGCTCGGCGGCCGCGCGCAGCTCGGACTCCGCCTCGGCGACCGCGTGGCGTGGATCGGCGGCGCCGGCGCGCGTCGCGTCGGTCAGCTCGAGAGCGGCGGGGTCGTGAACAATCCCGAGGATGGCGAGCAGCCCCGGGTGCCGCGCTTCGCCGACGACGGTCGCACCCAGCTCGGCACCGGCTTCGACGAGCTGACCGCGGACGGGCGCGTCGCCGTGCGCATCGCGGACCATCACACCCTGAAGCTGGCCGCCTACATCTACCGGCAGCTCGACGCGCCGCGCACCGACCAGTGTCCGGCGGCCTACGCGCCGTTCGACGAGTGTCTGACCTACGACGAGCAATTTCGTACCCTGGCGTACGCGGCCTGGGAGGGTCTGCCCCGTCAACCGATGATGAACAGCGTGCGTGCGACGCTGTCGTGGCAACGGCAGCACGAACGCCGGCGCCTGCGTCGGCCGTCGGCAAAGGTGGTCAACATCGGGCGGGACACCGTCGACACCTTCGGAGCCACCTGGGTCGCGCGCAGCGCCGTGGCGCAGGTGACCCCGTGGTTGCGCTCGAGCTTGCGCTGGGGGGCCGATGCCTACCGCGACCAGGTGGCATCGGCGGCGTGGATCCGCTTCACCGACATCGAGGTTACCGAGCAGCGCAGCCGGGGGCAGTACCTGGACGACTCGAACTACACCTACGGCGGCGCCTTCGCCGCGGCGAGCGCTCAGGTGCACGAGGCGTGGCGGCTGCGTGTCGGCGGCCGTGTCTCGTGGATCGTTGCCGAGGCGGCTTCGGACGCGGCGTCCGGATCGGCGGCCGTGGATCGGGCATGGTTTCCTCTGGTCGCCAACGCCGGCGTCGAGTGGCGGCCGTTGCCCTGGTTGTCCCTGTTGACCCACGTGGATCGCTCGTTCCGCGCCCCCAACCTCGACGACATGACCTCGCGACAGCAGACCGGGCCGGGTTTCCAGTTCGAGAACCCGGACCTGGCACCCGAGATCGCCACCACCTACGAGCTCGGGGTCCGAGCCGACGGCCGGGTGCGCGCCGAGCTCTGGGGGTTCTGGACCGCCCTCGACGGCGCGGTGGTCAAGAGTCCGCGGGACGTGAGCGATTGCCCACCGAGCACGCCGCGCTGTCAGGCCTCCTGGACCCGTTTCCAGTTGGTGAACGCGGCCGGCCGCTCCATGCTTCGTGGCCTCGAGGTCTCGGCCTACGGCGAGCTGCCCTGGGGCCTGTCGGCCCGGGGCACGCTGGCGTGGACGCGGGGGGAGGGGCCCGACGTCACCGGCGGCGACGAGCCCGTGCCGCTCTCCCGAGTGCCGCCGCTCAACGGCACAGCCGAGCTCGGCTGGCGCCACACCGTCGGCATCTCCGCCGGCGCGGCGTTGCGTTGGGCGAATCCTCAAGAGCGTCTGGCTCTCGCCGACATCTCCGATGCTCGCATTCCTGCCGGCGGCACGCCCGGTTTCGCCGTGGTCGACCTGCGGGTGAGCTACCGTCTCGGCTCGAGCCTGCTCGCCTCCCTCGCCCTCGAAAACCTGTTCGACGCCGCCTACCGTTACCACGGCTCGAGCGTGAACGGCCCCGGCCGCGGGCTCTCCTTGCTCCTGGATGTCGGTCCGTTGTGGCGCGAGCTGTGAGCCACCTCCGACGCCGTCTTCGCGCGCACGCGACCTCCGGAGCACGCGGCCCGCGGACCTCGGCGCCGACGGTCGCCGCGGAAACGGCGCGGCGACGTCAGTAAACGTAGCCGACGGAAATCCAGGCACCGAGGGTCAAACGGGTCTCCCGGGAGGCCTGAACCGTCTCGGTGCCACCCAACGCCTGGCGGGTGCCGTTGCCCTCGTACTGAATCCTGAGATACTCGATGTCGGCTCGAACGTCGGCAAACAGGCCACCGGCGGAGCCGAACAGGTCGGTGAAGGCGTAGCGGACCCGAAACCAGCCCTGGCCGCCGAGTACGGACGATGACTCGCCGGACGTGCGCGGACTCTCCTCGTGGACGGCGAAGGGCACGACCGCGCCGCCGAGCTCACCGCTCAGGCCGCTGGTGGCGAGGTTGCCGTAGCCGAGCGCGATCCCGCCGAGCAGGCTCAACCGGGTCCACGATGGCACGAGCACGGCGACGCCGTCCGCGACGGCGCTGGTGGTGAGGGTCTGTCGATCCGCGGAGAACGAATCGTAGGCGACGCCAGCGCGCAGGCCACCGATGAGCGGACCGATCGGCATACCGCTGCCGAGGAGCAGGGTGGTGCCGATGCCGGTACAGCCGATCTCGCGGGGCTCGACCAACGGCTCCTCGCGAGCCGTGCTCGGGTCGTCGCCTTCGTAACCGTGGCCGATGGTGGCGCCGTAGTAACGAAACCATCCCGAGAAGACCAGCCAATCGTCGTACTGCAGCTCCACGCCGGCGGTGGTCAGCATGGTCATGCCGACGTCGATGGTGAGCTCTCCACCCTGGACCGTGGTGGCAATGTCGTTCTTGATCAGAAGGCCGCCGGCCCCGCCGTGCACGGCGGCGTGAAATCCGTCCCGGCTGCGCCGGCGCGGGCGCGAAACGGCGGCCGGCGGTTCCTCCGTCGAGGGCGTGACGACCGGAGCGGGCGGGGCCGAGGTCGGCTCGGCCGATGTGACCGGCTCGGAGATGGTCGGGATGGTCGTGCCGGTGTCCGCGACCGTCATCGGCTCCGGCCCGGCGACGGGCACCGGCTCCGGCTCGGGGGGCGACGCGGCGCGCAGCTCATCCTGCACGGCGCGTGCGAGATCGCGCATCACCGCCTTGACCCTCTTGTCCGGCCTTCGCCGGGGCAATCGGATTGTCTTGTCGAAGATGACGCGGCCATCGGCGCTGGCCACCACGAGCACCAGGGAGAGCCGGCGGCGTCTCTTGATCACGGAGCTGGCGACCCCGAAGGCCGCATCGCCGGCGTGCACCGCCTGGCCGAGCTTTTTGCCCAGGCGAACGTGCGCGGTCCGGAGAAACGTGGGTCGGGATTGCAGGGTCACATCCAGGTCCGGCAGCTCTGCGCGCAAGACCTCGAGGATGATGTTGCCGGCGCGGTCGCCCCTGGGGCCGCTGGTCTCGAACACCCACACCTCGGTTGCCGACGCAGGGGCAGCAACCATCACCGCGGTGACACACGAGAGGGCAGCGACGCGACTCACCGTGGAGATGGTTGCACGCTGACCTGGTGCGGTCAACTCGGGCGGACCTACCGACCCACGAACGCGGCCCGCACGCGCCGGTCTGGCGACGGACGGACCGGACACCACGGCCGGCGGGCAGGGTGTGATCCAACCGACATCGCCGGAGCAACCGCCCGGCGCGCAGATGTTCCCCGGGCCGGGCCCTCATTCGACCTTCCCCGACGGTTTCGTTTGCGATCTCAACCCGGGCGCTCTCGCAGGCTACGCGGCTGGCGGCGACCCCCCCCGGCACTGTAGATTGCCCCGATGTGGTCGCGCCTGATGGACAGCTTGTACCACACCCGACCGGGCGTCGTGCTCGCTACGCTCAGCGGCGTTCTCTATTTTGTCGGTTTTTGCGGTTTCGATCAGTTCTACCTGTCGTGGTTCTGCCTGGTGCCGGTGATGTGGGCCCTCGACGACCGGCACCTCGGCCCGTGGGAGGCGTTGCTGATCGCCTGGGTGTTCGGACTCGTCACTCACCTCGGTGGCTACACCTGGATCACCGGGATGTTGCGCGACTTCGGCCACCTCCCTTTGGTCTTGGCGCTCGCCGGCTACTTCCTCCTGTGTCTCGCGCAGGGCACGCTGCTGGCGGCGTGGGGTTGGACCGTCAACCGCCTGGTCACGCGACTGCACCTGCCGGTGGTCTGGGTGGCGCCGGTCGTCATGGTGCTCGCCGAGTGGCTGTGGCCGGCGCTGTTTCCCTCGTACTTGTCCAACTCGCAGTACGAGCAGATCTGGTTCATCCAGACCCTCGATCTCTGGGGCCCGCTCGGCCTCACCTTCATCCTCGCGCTCGCCTCCGCGGTGTTCTACCAGACACTCGCGTGGTACGTTCGCGGGCGCGGAGCGCTCCCGAGAGCTGGTTGGTTGGTGCTCGCAGGGTTGGTGGTCGCGGATTTTGGCTACGGTCTCGGCGCGATCACCGCCACCAACGACGACGTGTCGCTCGCGGAGCGCCGGATCCGGGTCGGCATCGTGCAGGCCAACATGGGCATCTATCAGAAGATGAGCGAGCCGGCCGAAGGCCTCCGGCGGCACCAGGAGCAGAGCCTCGAGCTCCAGGCCCAGGGCGCCGAGCTCATCGTCTGGCCGGAGTCGGGCTACGCCTACGGATTGCCGAGCGAAGTGACCAACGTGAAACGCCCGGTCATGGGCGCTCTCGACATCCCGCTGCTTTTCGGCGGCATCCGTCGCGACGGCGAAGACATCTACAACACCGCCTTTCTCGCCGACCGCGACGGCACCCTGCTCGGCTCCTACGACAAGACCTACCTGCTCGCCTTTGGCGAATACGTTCCCCTGGGAGAGACCTTCCCGTCGATCTACGACCTGTCGCTGTTCCGTCACACGAGTCACTTCATGCGCGGGACACACACGCGACCCCTCGAGCTCGACGGCATACGCTACGGAGTGGTCATCTGTTACGAGGACATCCTGCCCCGTTTCACCCGCCGGGTCATGGAGAGCGCTCCCCACGTGCTGGTCAACATGACCAACGACGCCTGGTTTGGCGAGTCGCGCGAGCCGGTCATCCACCTCGCGCTGTCCACCTTCCGAGCGGTCGAGCATCGCCGCTACCTCGTGCGCGCGACCAACACCGGCATCAGCGCCTTCGTCGACCCTACGGGTCGCATCGTCAAACAGACGCCGATCTTCGCGCGCGCCAATCTCCTGCGTCGCGTCGCCGTGCTCGACGGCCAAACGGTCTACGGCCGCTTCGGTGACTGGGTCGGCGTGGTCTGCGCCCTGGTCCTCCTCGTCTGGCTTCGCGGCACCCTCCTCGCTCTCGGCCGACGGGCGCGCCAACGCCTGCGGCGCAGCTGACCGACAGCTCGTGCGCATCGGCGCGAGGCCGGCGCTCAACGCACTCAACGGGCCGGGGTCAGGCCGACCTGGGTCAACACGCGCTCCGTCTTGAGCGCGCGTCGATCCCGCCGGGAGCTGGAGAGCTCGTCGGTGGCGATCTCGCTGCGGGTGACCGCGAGCAGATCCCCACTGTCCAACCAGAGCGCGACGAGCTCACCCGCCCCGAACTCCGGCACGTCGAGCGTCTTCATGTCGGCCACTGTGACCTGATGGCCCGACGCCACCATACGCGCCAGATGCATCGGCACGTGAATGCCGGGGGCGTCTCGCAGACCACGCGCGATCGGGAGCAAATGCTTCTCGACCTCATTCACGTCAGCTTCGAGCGTCTCGAGCGTGACCGCGTCCTCGTCCCGGAACGGCCCGGCTGCGGTGCGGCGCAACCGGTGCAGATGGCCACCACAGCCGAGCGCCTCTCCGACGTCCTGGGCGAGCACCCGCACGTACGTCCCCGCGGAACACCGAACGTCTACGGTCACGTCAGGCAGGGTCCACTCCAGCAGATCGACGGCGAAGACCGTCACCTTCTTGGGCTCACGCTCGACCTCGACCCCCCGGCGCGCCAGCTCGTACAGTCGCTTGCCGTCTTGTTTCTTGGCCGAGTACATCGGCGGAATCTGCTCGATCTCTCCGACGAAGCTCGCCAGGACCTCGCGCACGCGCGCCTCGTCCACCTCCACGGGCCTGTCGTCGATTACCGCCCCCGCGCCGTCGAGCGTGTCGGTCGTGGTCCCGAGGCGGAAGGTCGCCCGGTAGGCTTTGTCTCCCCCGGTCAGGTAACGCGCGATCTTCGTCGCCTTGCCCAACACCAGAGGCAACACACCGGTGGCCACGGGATCGAGCGTGCCGGTGTGCCCCACCTTCTTCTGTTTGAGCAGCTTGCGCACCTTGTCGACGACGTCGTGCGACGTCGGACCGGCGGGTTTGTCGATGACCAGAATGCCGTCCACTATCGTCTCCGGCGCTTGCCACCGCGCCGGCGCGGGCGGTTGCGACGGCGCTCGCGCGGAGGCTCTTGAAATTGCTCCCGTCGCTCGGCGAGCTCGGCGCGGTCGGTTCGAATCGGGACCGACGGTTCCCGCACCACCGGCGCCGGGGCGTCGGTCTCGCCCGCCGAGATGGCATCAAACATCTGTTCGAGACGCTCGGCACGGTCGAGAGTGTCGTCGCGAACGAACGCGAGCTCGGGGGTGTACTTGAGGCGCAGGCGGCGAGCGAGCTCCCGCTTGAGGAAACCCGAGGCCGCTTCGAGGCCGGCGAGGGTCTCGACGCGCTGGTCCTCGGTGCCGTAGACCGAGACGTACACGCGCGCGCCGCGCAGGTCTCCGGATACCCGGACCTCCGTGACCGTGGCAAAGCCGATACGCGGGTCCTTGAGGCCCTCCACCAACATCTGGCCGAGCTCCTCCTGAAGCAAGCGCGCGACCCGATCGCTCCTCTTGGCTTCCGAAGTCATGGCGAAGTGGGGTTAAATCGCTCGCGCTCGCTTGTCAAGCGACCCTGCCGGCTGTAAAGCGCAAGCCGTGAAGATCATCGGCCTCACCGGCGGCATCGCCAGCGGCAAGAGCACAGCCCGCAACATGCTCGAGGAGCGCGGGGCGTGCGTGCTCGACGCCGATGCCGTCTACCACCGGCTCATCGCTCCTGTAGAGGGGGAGCCGAGCCCCCTGGCCCGACAGATCGAGGCTCGTTTCCCCGGGGTGCTGTCGCCGGACGGCCGCATCGATCGCCGCGCCCTCGGTCGGCGCGTGTTCGCCGACACCACCGAGCGCCGCGCCCTCGAAGCGATCACCCACCCCGCGGTCGCCCACGCCGCGGGTCAACGCCTGGAGCAAATGCGGCGCGACGGCTGTCACCTGGCGATCTACGACGTCCCGCTCTTGTACGAGCGAGGGCTGGACGGTGGCATGGACGCCGTCATCGTGGTCTGGGTGCCCCGGGAGGTCCAGGTCTCTCGGCTCGCGAAGCGCGACGGTCTTCCGCCCCGCGTCGCAGAACAACGCCTCGCGTCTCAGCTCCCGCTCGACGAGAAGCGCCGCCGCGCCGACTGGGTCGTCGACAACAGCGGAGACCTGTCCGCCACCCGCCAGCAGATCGACCGCATCTGGGAGGCGATCACCATCTAGTCACGCCCCGCTCCGCGCGGAGCCCGGGCACGCATGCCGTCGAGCTCGCAGGGACGCCGGCGCGACCCGCGCCGACCGCGGTGCTCCTCACCGACGCGCCGCGAGAGTCGCCGGTGCGACTTCGTATGGCTTCGGCGACGCGTCGGAACGCTTGCGCGGGCCACCCCATGCTCCATACTGTGAATGAATGCGGTGGGTCCTCCTCCCGGCCGGGTTGGTGGCGGCCGCCTGCGGGCGCACGGGGTTCGAGCCGCGCTGCGTTCCCGGCGACTGCGACGACGGCCTCTTCTGCACCGGTGAAGAGCGCTGCGACCCGGTTACGGACACATGCACCGCGGGTGCGCTTCCGTGCCCGGCGCAGCGGTGCCTCGAAGCTGCGATGGCGTGCGAGCCGGGGGTTGTCCTGATCGACGAGGCGTTCGATGACGACGACATGGCGAGCCGTGGTTGGTACGACGCCGCCAGCATTGCCACCTCGACCACCGTGACCGCCCCGGGCAGCTCCAGCTCCTTCGAGTGCCGTTGGTTGCAGGGAGAGACGAACTGCGAGCGCGGCACCGCCATGCGTCGCGAATTCCCGCCCACGGAGACTCTGTACGCCCACCTGTGGGCGCGCCACGAATCGGACTTCGCGTGGGGCCCGTACGCCCACAGCCCGTCCCAGATCAACGTGTTCACGACCGCCGACACGCGATTCCACCCGCCCACGGACGCCCGTTTGCTGGTCAGCTTGAGTCAACACGACGAGCGCAGCGTGGTGCGCTTTCAGGACAACCCGAACGTCGACCCCGGGTGTGTGTTCCTCGACGACGGCACCACGGTCGGCTGCGGCGGCGATCCCGCTGCGTACGCGTTTACCGAGGAGCGCTCGGTCTGTGCCTGCAACGGCTTGGTCGGACCGGTCGATGGCTTCACCTGCAGGCCGTTGTCGGTCGACACGTACGAGAGCTCGCGGTGGTGGCGGGGCAGCGCCCCGGCTCCGCGCGGCGTCTGGCACCGGATC
>JAAUYI010234417.1_pt1 | contig 11506 bp, 9 predicted proteins | sample 7278041 | NCBI WGS metagenome assembly JAAUYI01 (sample SAMN14350216, study PRJNA611818) | marine sediment metagenome | isolation source: surface marine sediment (0.6m) | place: French Polynesia: Moorea | collected 2018-08
AGTTGATGAATGTCCTTACAAATGGGCCTGCGCACAGCCGTGACGAATACAACGATCTTGGAGGCTTTCGTGACCGCCACCGAGTAGAAAGGTCTCAAAAGCTTTGGGAAGCGATAAAGAAACTGTCTGACGACAAGACGGAACCGTTTTACGGGATTGATTTTATTCATGTTAAAGCAGCTCGCGAGAGCGCTCCGGCCAAGTACAGTAAGACTTATGAGCGAAAGCAGATGCATGAACTGATCGCCCGGAACCGCGACTGGCCCACCAAACCCCATTGACTGCAGCCGTACCAATAATGGGTCCCATTATCCGAACCTCTTCTAGCCGAGGACTTAACCTTCGGGACAAACTCGAAGCGAACGAGCCGCTACCAGAATGTTGGCACGAACATCGGGCCAGCGAAGTTCAATCAATCAGCGTTCATCTGAGGTAGTAACGGGCTTTGAGCTAGATGCAGTTGCGCTTACCACAGCTTAACGCGGTCTAGGAATGACCTTCGCCACGGCAGGCTACACCTCCTTGCGAGCCGCATACGATCCTACCATGCGACCGGCTCCAATTTTGTCCGCGACAATATCTTCGTAGTTCGCGGGCCGCTGCGGGTCAGACTCCACCTGCCTTGCAGTCGCCGATAGAAGATCGGGCAGTCCTGCCGCCTCTTCCGCGCCGGCCCCGAGATCGTGTGCCTGCCAACCGTTCAGAAGTTGGCTGACGATCCACCGTGTGGCTTGGGGCGCGGCAAAGCTTGTGCCTTGCAACCGTACCCTTCCCCCGGCATGGACGCCCGCGGCCAGAATGCCCCGCAATGTCGGCACTTCATCGACCGGGAAGGACGCCGTCGGCGCTGTGCGGACTTGATCCCTCAACACGTCCGGGATGCGCCGGAATGGATAGGACGTGGCCGAGAAATCGGCGGGCCGTCCGTCTGAGACCCGATACCCGCCGACAGCGACCACCCGGCGATGGTTCGCAAGCGAGTTTTGGGTCCCCTTGCGCTGCACGGAGAAATACTCATCGGCTGGTTCAAGATTTCCGCCGGTCCCGGGGTTCTCCGGGTCGGAGGACGCCAAGCCCCATTCATGCGCACCATACGCGTAAGTATCCATCTGGCGGCCAGAGGGCAGATGCGTACGGTAGCGCTCTTTGTCGAAATAGGATCGGAAGTTTGTGCGCGAGTTTTGGGACGGGTCCTGATCGACCTGAACGTTGACATAAACCTCGCGGTAATCGTCGCCATTCTCGAAAACTGCACGCTCTGCCCATCGCAGCAGGATCGTCCATTTGCCGGCGGGCGCCGCAGCGGTGGGATCGGCATGATCCAATGTCGGTTTGACGGCGATGACCCATCTTTGCCGCTCCAAAAGGAGCGAACTGTCCTGCCGCTCCTGGCCATTTGAGGTCGTGTTGCCAGTAACGTCGGGTACCGGCACCCGTTCCGAATAGACGCGCAGAATGTCGTTGGGCTCCCCTTCCGGATCGCCTTCAGGGCGAAAAAACGAATAGCCATCCGCCGACCCACTGTATTTCGGATCATTGGGGTCAATCCAGTCGACATCATCTGCTTGTTGCCCAGGCTGCAGGATCTTCAACGCGAGCGGCATCACGCCGTTCTCGGCCTCAACCGGTGTCAGGTCTGTCCAGACTTCCACGAAGTTCGACGATTGATCCTGCGGCAAGATCCGCCAAGGTACTTCGAAATCGGTCGTTGTCTTGGACAGGTTCCAACGCGCGTTGCACCGGGTGAGGTTGTCGTTTCCCGCGGGCATGACGAGTTCGAGCGGTGCGCCGCCTGGGCGGCCCTCCTGCAGTTGCAGGAACTCCTTCTCAATCAGGCTGGTGCCCGTCTTCGTTCCCGCCTGCTGTCCGTAGGACAGGTTGATGACGATGGGGAACCCGCCCTCACCCAAGTCATTGGCCTGCCAGATCTGGTCGGCCAGTTCCACAATACGGCGCATCGCGTAGACGACGTAGTATTCCAGGAATGTACCCGCCATTCCGACCGAACTGCGGGCGGGCAGTCCGACGGCGATGACGTTCACCCGGTCGCGATCCGCGAGGGTGCCAATGGGCGCGGTCGGGTCCTCGCCACAGGCCAAGTCCGTGACATGCGTGCCGTGGCCAATGTCCGACATCAAATGCCGCGCTGTGACCGACATCCCCGAAGGCTCATCCTTCGGCGCGGGGAACAGGTGGCGATAGATGTCGGATGGCTCACCCGTCCCGTTCAGGTCCGGCGCATTCAATGCCGCCTCGATCTCGCTGCGGTAAATCTCCCGTCCGCAGATCTTGGACCGTCCGTTGAAGTCTCCGTCCTGCTGCCATGCGGCAAGGATGCGGCTTTGCCATGTGCCATCCTCGCGGAGGAACTGGAATCGTGGATGGGCCAGCGCAATGCCGTCATCGATGATCCCGACGATGACCGTATCGGCACTGACCTCACCAAATGGGCCAGTTCCCGGGCCGACTGGTTGCGCGGGTCGCGTAAGGGGCCGTACCTTCGCGTGCTCAGGCAGGGCAATGATGTCGAGCGTCCCGTCCTGTTCGAACTGCGTGCCGAACCGACTGTCAAACTCCGACGTGTTGCGGAAGAAGGACGGATCGAGGCCAAGGCCTTTGAGCTGCTCTACGAGCTCGTCCAACCGAGATCCAGAAAACAAGGCTTGGAATTCCGCCTCCCGAGGGACGCTGGCCACGCTCACCGTGTTTCGACTGACAAGGCTGAATGTCGGCTTCAGCTGCGATCGCGATCGCAGCAACGGCTGCTCATGGTCAATCCACCAATGCACGTAGGGCGTCGCAAGCGAAAAGGCCTCGTCGCCCATCTCGATCCGGGTCCATCCTTGCATCAGTCCGTCTCCACCACAGGCGGTGTCACATCTTCCCATTCCTTTTCAGCCTGCGCCCAAAGCCAGGCAAAGGCAGGCGCGGTGAGCGTGCCATCGTCTGCCAGATCCGTGTTCCCGCTCATGTCCTGCAAGGTCTTATCGAGGTCGCGCAGCCGGAAATCCTCGTCGGGCAGTGGGACCGCCGCAACCTCCGCGCTCGGCACAAGGACTTTGCCTTTGGCCAGCGCGTGGAAAGCCTGCGCCAACCGGCACCCCAGAACCGCGCCGCTCATGTTGTCGACAGGGAAATGTACGCCGGCAACAGTCCGGTTCACGGTGATCCGCGCTGCCACGCGGTAATGCATCGGAAAGCCCGGGAAATCCGACACCGGTGTCCCGTTACCCGGGTCCTTGGACACGAACCCGAGGTCGAAATTCGAAGGATCGCTCCGTTTGTTCATCAATATGTCCAGCACGGCGGCAATCGCGAAGGACTCCGTCGCGTGCCCGGCCGGAAAGGCGGAATGATCGGGCGTCTGAATGATTGGATTCACCTGGTCGGACAGATCAATCGGACGTGGTGCACGACAATAGTGCTTTGTCCGGTATCCAACCCGCACAACTTGCCGCAGCATGGTGTAAAGCAGTTCCAGCGTGTATTTCCGGCGGCTGCCATTCAAAAATCCGACTGCCCCGAAAAACGACAAAAGATCGCTCATCTGGATATGAATTTCATTGATCCGATCGGCACGTAAATCCGCGTAATTGCGCAACCACCGCAATTGGGAGGCAAAAACACCCGGATCGGGGCGATCAAGCCGCACCAACGGCAAGGCAGGCAACGGAGTTTCTGTATCGGGCGCGTTGGGGCGGGTCTGAAAGACAGTGGCGGAACCGTTTTGCCCTCGCGTCGAAAAGCTTTCGCCCAACTCGCAATCCAGAACCCAGGCCCGCGACTCCCCCAACAGATAGTCAAGGTTGCCGTCGTCATCTGTGCCAAGCGGTCCAAGGTCATATCGTTTCGCGCCGGACCAATGACCGACGGTGCCATCGTGGGTCATCGCAAGGGCGAAATTCAGCATGGTGCTGGATGGCCCCCCCGCGTGCCCTGCCCCAAAACCCTGACCGTTTCCCTGGCCATTCCCCTGCCCGTTTCCTTGCCCATTGCCCTGACCGTTTCCCTGGCCATTGCCTTGTGCGATTCCGAAACTCATCATGTCTTCCCCCATCTGCGGATTGCCATTGCGAAACGCTTGACGGACTTCGAAATTCCGTCAACTGGCTTCTGCCTGAATTTGCAATAAATTAACGATGGCAAAGAGGTGACTGGACCGCCACACGATCTTTTTTATGGCTTTCAGACTCTTTTGCAGGAATGCTCGATGCAAACTGAAGATCTTGGGCCGTCTGCCAAATGACCCATGACGTTGAACTCAAGCTTTGGGGGACTTTCGCCGCCGTCCGCCCCGACGGCACGGATGCCACCCCGCATCTGTTGAAGTGCCAGGCGCTCCTGGCGCTATTGGCGACGGCAAGCGACGGTCGGCGGTCGCGCAGTTGGCTTCAGGCGCGATTGTGGAGCGATCGCAGCAAACCCCAGGCCAACGGATCGCTCAGGCAGGCCCTGGCTGTCGCCCGCAAGGCGTTGGGGCCCGCGCGTCGTTGTCTCAGCTCCGACCGGAAAGTCGTCACACTTGATCTGTCCCGGATCAAACTGCGCGACCCGGCGCCCGGCGATGAATTTCTTGCCGGATTCGACCTTGCCGATGAAGGCTTCAACGATTGGCTGCGACAGGAGCGTGCGGCACGCTCCACGGACACCGCAGAGCGCCGACCGGGCTCCGCGGCTCTGTTGAACGCGCCGCTCGTGCAAGCGTCCCGCGCCACAGAGATGCCGATCTTTCTGACCGGTTCGGGCACGACCGAAACGCTTCTTGGGCCTGTTGAAACCTTTCTGATCGACTCGACCGCCCGCCATCTGCGCGAAACCTACGCAATGGCGGTGCACACGGTAGACAAGCCCGACCGGTCTGTCCCGTCGATCATGGTGTCGCTGTCGGCGCGCCAGTCCCCCGACAACACCTTACTACTCCGCGCGCAATGCACGGATCGGACCACAAGTGAACTGATCTGGTCCGGCCACCAGGTCGTGACCGCGAATGGGTCTGCCCTGTTCAAAGATCTGAATGTGCTGGCTTGGGTCAATGACCTTGTGGCCGCCATCGCCGAACACCTGCGCCGCAGGGCGCTGCGCTCGTCCGAGCAGCAAAGCGCCACGACACTCGGGCTGACGGCCCTTCGGGAATTGTTCACGATGCGCCCGGACCGCGTGGTGGCCGCCGATCGCCTCCTGCGACAGGCCCATGACATCGACCAACGCGGCATTTTCCAGGCCTGGCGTGCGCAATTGCGCGCCATCCAATTCGTGGAACGCCATACCTCGGATGCTGAAGCCTTGCGCGAAGAAGGTCTTGAACTGGCGCGCGAGGCGCTTGTGGCCGACCCGATGAATTCCTCCGTCCTGGGCACGGCCGCCAACGCCAACCTGATCCTTGACCCCGATCTGGTCGCTTGTGAGGAACTGTCGCGCCACAGCCTGCAATCAAACCACGCCAACCCAATCGCTGCGCTGTCACGGGCCTTTGTCTACCTCTATTCAGATCGTCTTGAGGACGCGATGACGGCCAGCGAGTGGGCGTTAGAGCTGTCGCGCGGCTCGCCGCATCGGTTCTTTTGGGACCTTCAACTGGCGATGGCGGCCTGTGCGACACGGCAATTCGACAAGGCTATCCTGTCGGCCGAACGCTGCGCGGTCTTTGGCCCCGATTGCCGCCCACCCATGCGGTACCTGATTGGTCTATATGCGCAGAAGGGCGAAATCGACCGAGCCGTGAAATGGGCACGGAAGCTCAAGGCGTTGGAACCGGATTTCGAAGTGACGCGGCTCGTGACGGACACAACCTACCCGTCTTCCCTGTTGCGGCGCCATGACCTGGTCAGCCTCGATCAGCTCAAACCGGTCGCCGAACGCGTCTGACCCGAAACCGGACGCCTTTCTTCAGAGTTTGCGGAATGCCCATGCGCAATTTGCGCTGAGATAACGCATGCCTGTCACCGTCCTCGCGATCCGCTCGATTGAGCTGCAACCGGAAGAGGACACACCCCATGTTGGCATCATACAAACACGGCCAATACATCCCCCTGACCGCTGGCCAGGACGAAGCCGCCTGCGGGAATTTCGGATATTTCTTCGCCGATGCTCCCGAAGCGCCGTTCCACGACTTCACGCTTGCCGCGTTGGAGGCACTTCACCGCGACATGGTGGAGCCTGACGCAGACCCGGAAGGTGACCACGCCTCCCTGCCCCCGATTTTTGCCTATTTCGGGCAGTTCGTGGACCATGACATCACTGCGACCAGCCCCGCCCCATCTGGCGATACGCTCCTGCCGATTGACAACGTCGCGCTCGCCCCCGTCGCGCGGGCAGACGTGGTCCGGAGCCTGCTGAACGCCAGAACGGGGCAGTTCGACCTCGACAGCCTTTACGGCGCCTCCGACGCGACGGGTAATGATGCGCTCGACAAATTGAACAGCTTGCTGCGCTTCCCGCAGGACCGCGCCAAGATGTGGATCGGCACCTTTGGCGACCTGGACCGGCGCCCGCCCTTTCCCAAAGACCCCGCGGGCGATCTCCTCCGCCTAGAACGCGTTTTGAGCAGCGGCCTCTTTACGGAGGCCGATATCGACGCCCTGCCCGACACCCATAAGGGCCTGTTTCGCCGCAAGGACGGCACGCTCAACTTGTCGCGCGCGATCATCGGGGATGCGCGCAACGACGAAAACCTGTTCGTCGCGCAAGTGCACCTTGCGTTTCTGCGGTTCCACAACCGTGTTGTCGACGCCTGGCCCCACCCACGCCGCTCCGGCGATGCAGATGAGGTCTTTGACTGGGCCGGAACCCAGGTGCGGCGCTACTATCAGTGGTTGGTTCTGAATGTCTGGCTGCCCGGCATTTGCGACCCCAAGATCGTGCGGAGCATCCTGTCCGACGGCCCCAAGCTTTATGATGAGTTCCTGACCAACTGCAATTGGGCCCCCGGGGATCACCTGCCGGTGCCGATGGAGTTCGCGTCCGCTTGCTTCCGCTTTGGCCACTCGATGGTGCGCGGCAGCTATGACTGGAACGCGAATTTCGGGCGGGGCGACGACCCATTGGTGCCGCAAGCCGATTTCATCGAGTTCTTCAACTTCACCGGGTCATCGCCTGTGCCGATGCGTGGGTTCAGCACGCGTTTGCCTGCCAATTGGGGCGCCGATTGGGACCGTCTGGCCCATCCGATCAGCACGTTCGGCGACCGGTCCGTGCGCCTGATCGACACCCGCCTGGCCGATCCGCTTACCAACATGGTCAATGAAGACAACACCCCGATCAGCCGCAACCTGCTGGCCCGCAATCTTCGGCGCGGCGTTCAACACAACCTGCCGACGGCACAATCCGTCATCGCGGGGCTGAATGCGCTCGGGATCGCAGTGCCGGTGCTGACCAAAGCCCAGATAGCCAGCGGCAACACCGCTACCGAGGTCATCGCGCACAGCTTCGATGAGCACACGCCGCTTTGGTTCTACACCCTGAAAGAGGCCGAGATCCTGGGCCGCGGGCAACGCCTTGGCCCAGTCGGCAGCCACATCGTCGCCGGCACCATCATCGGATTGATCCAACGCGGCCCTGACCCGGTTTGGCAAGCCGGGGGCAGCCATGAAGGGCGCTGGCACCCGGTCGATGGGCCGCGCGTCTCAGGTCAGTTGGTCGACAGTTTCCCCGCCCTGCTGCGTGCCGCGCTGCTGATGGAAAACCCCGACGTCTAACCCCGATCTAAGACAGGAAAGGAAACACACGATGCCCAGGATGACATCCAACATCCCCGCCCGGAAGGTCATGGCCGGAAGCGTTGGCGCCGCGGTCGGCACCATCGCGATCTGGCTTCTGACGGAAACCACCGGTCTGACCCTACCACCAACGGTCGAGGCCGCCCTACTGACCGTCATCGTCTTCGCGGTCGGTTATGTCGTGCCGCCTTCGGCCAATGACACCGTCGATACGAACGATGGGGGGGCGACGACATGAGACACCCTGCCCCACGCACGATCCGAGGCGTGAGCCAGATCGCGATTGCAGGTCTTGTCTGCGCCTGCACGTCACCCGACATTTCGTCCTCACTTTCAGCATCGCGTACCCTGCTCGATACGACCATCGCCGATCTGGATGCCCCGATATCGACCCGGGCCGGCCGTGAACTTGCGGCGGCCGAGGCCGAGGCCGCGCGCAACGGCACGGTGATCGTGTCTCTACCGCCCACCTGTATCGGGGCGTTGCCGATACCGGAACAAGACGTCTCGGCCTGTGAGGTCATTCCGCTTGTTCTGCCTCTTGATGGGGCGGTGAATGCGACCCAATTAGCCAATGCGCTCGCATCGCTCGACACCTACTTCACCGCGCTCAATGAACTGGCCACGACCCAATCTCCGGCCGTGATCCAGACCCGAACCGCCGGGCTACTATCGGCGATCGGCGCGCTGGACGACGACATCAACAGCCAAAGCCTTGCCCAGCTCAGCACGCGCGCCGATGCCATCGGTCCCGCCGTTGCAGCCACTGCAGGGTTTGTCGCCGACCAGGTCCGTATCAATGCCCTGCGCCGCGTCACCCGCCGTGCCGATCCGGTCATCGAAGAGATCATCGATCTGGCCAGCGCCAATTTGCGGGCAACGATCGACCCAATTAACGAGGCGCGCGACGCAGTACTGGATGCGCAACTTGCATACCGTGAAGCGCATGCTCGCGGCGATGCGTCAGGGCAATTGGCCGGTGCCGCTACGCTGAGGCGCAGTGTCACCGCACTGCACCGGGCCGAGGCCGCCTCGCCCGCTCGTCGCCTGCATGTGCTGCGCGACCTCCACGGCGCCATGACCCGTCAGATCGCGGCCGGCGGTGACCTTGAAGAAATCGACCGCCTAATCACGCAAACCACTGAAATCATAGCCCTATGGGAGGCCGCAAATGGCAACTAATCGACAGATCGCCTTGGCGAAGATCCGCAGCCTACAGCATTCGCTGTTCACCGCGATCACCGAACTTGAAGTCCTCGCGGCAGAGGCCGCAAAGCGTGGCGACGACGCCTTTTCCAGTCAGCTTTCGCTGCAATCAGTGGCACTCGCCAAGGAAAGCGTGCGGCTACGAGACGCTGCAGATGACATCCGGGCCACCATGCCGCTGACCCCTGTTGTCGACAGGCTGAACACCATTGCGGCGGATGCCAGATCGACGGTCGAGGATATGGACAAGATCGCCGAGGCGATCGGCAAGGCCACCACCCTTTTGGGGATCATCCGCCGCATCGTGACGCCCTTCGTCTGATGGCCGTCGCTTCGGAACATCAAACCAAATCGGAGGCCCCATGGACCCCGTAGCGCTTCTGACCAGCATCCTGCAGCAAATGATCAACCTCAGCCTGCTGCGGGTCGATAACGCCGAATTGTCTGTTTTCCGGCTTTCGAACAGCACGGTGAACCTTGGCTGTATCAATGCAGACAACTTGTCGGTCCAGTTCTATCTCGACAGCGCGGGCGGCAGCGTGGAGGCGTCCGGAATGCCATCACCAGTCCAGGGGCCAACGGCCATCGCACCCCGGCAGGACCTCGCGGAAGCCGCGGTCCCGCCGCCCGTCGCGCACACCTTGACGGATCCCGTTTTCAGCATTGACCGGACCTTTGTGTTCGACACCATCGGAGACGGCGACAGTTACCGCACCCATTTGAACGGGGTTCAGATCACTGGTGTGCGCCACGGTGGGCGCATATCGGTCCCGATCTTGAACGGCGCGACCGACCTGGATCTGGACCTCAAAGGTGCCGCGCTTCAGGCCCGCTATACGCTTGTCTCGCCAAAGCGTTGCCCAAAGGGGTTCAAGGTATCCGGCCCTAATCGACGCCTCGTCAACCGGCTGAACCGGTGCGCTCTGCCGGACCTGGTCAACGGGGGTGGTCGCGATGACTTCGCCATTTTCCAGCTTGGCGCTGGACGGCGACTTCCCGTTGGGCCTGACACCCTGGTCTTCAGCAAGACCATCTATCGCGACGCCTTCGCCGTCTGTCGGCTGACCCAGTCATCAGAAACCGAATTCACGCTCAAGTCTTACCACCTCTTGGCACTACGGAAGGACCACAGACCATGACGATCGAATTTTCGGGCGCCGGCCCTAACAGTGGCGTTGTGCATGTAACCCTTGAAACGGAAGACGCCGCTGCATTTGACGACCAACCAATGCCCAAGAAGTTGGGCGATGGAAATTTCGGCGCGGTTTTCGCGGCAGAAAGTTCCAACGCTCAATTGGCGATGAAGGTCATCTACGCCCACCAAGCCCCCGAGATCGTGTCGGAGGATGTCCTGCAAACCGGCTTCACAGATATCGCCGAGGCGATCAGCTATAAGAATGCACGCGTGAACGAAGAGCTGACAGTCGGCGAAAAGATCTACCAAAGACTTGCCGAGCGCAAATCCGAGCATGCGGAATTTGCATTCCTGCTGAACAACTTCGCACAGCATCTTGTTTTGCCGAAGTACTACACTTTCGAACTGGACAAGGCGAAGGATTTCCAGGTCTTTGCGAAGCGCTTCAAAGCCGCCGATGTTGAGTTCTCCAAGTTCGCCTATGTCATGGATCGCTTTGAATGCTCTCTAAAGGACCTGATGGATTACGGCGGTCGCAAAACCGATGATGAAGATGCGATCAGTGGCTATTCTCGACTGGCGAAAGTCCCCATGCGCGAACGCGAACGGTCGGCGATCCCGGTCCTCAAACAGGTCGCTGCCGGGTTGCGTGTCTTGCACGCCGCGGGCTTCCGACATCAGGATATCAAGCCCGCCAACGTGTATTTCAAACGCAACGCCGTGCTGAACGTCGAATTCAAGCTTGGCGATCTGGGTTTCCTCAATCCTCGCCCGACTGCCGTTGCCGGTAGCGCCATGGCGTCGACCGAAAGCCTTGCTATCGGCACCAAGCACTACCGGTCAGTTGAGCAGATCGACTTTTCCGACACGTCCGAAGTGACTGTTCGTCCCTTGAAAGGCGAAAAACTGGCTGCGGTCACATCGAGCGATCCGAAATTCGCACATACCAACATCGCAGCAGGCGATCTTGTCGTATTCCCCAGATCCGCCTCCAAGCGACAGTTCGAGATCAAGACGTTCGAGGTCCTGGAGTCCGATGACAGAAACCCATCGAACGCAAAGACCGTCAGGATCGAGATTCCCACCGACGGCGTCAACGAGGGCACGATCCTAGAGGAGGATCTGACACAGGCGACGTTCATTAAAAACCCTACAGCACGCACGGATTTGTTCGGGCTCGGGGCGCTTCTGTTCGACATCCTGACAGCGGGTGACTCCCCCGAACGGTTCTATGACCTATTGCGCAAATTCGACGTCAAGGGCACCTCCATCGAAAGCAGCGTCCTGAATTACTATGAAAACTGGATCGCGGAACAGCATATAGATTCAGACATCGCCGCCATCTTCCACCGCGTGACCGGGGCGGCGGACCGTGACAACGTTTCAATCGATGTGTTGACCTTCCTGCTGCGCTGTTGCGCCTCAGATTGCGAAGACAGCTTCTACCACA
>JAAUYI010098628.1_pt1 | contig 11497 bp, 6 predicted proteins | sample 7278041 | NCBI WGS metagenome assembly JAAUYI01 (sample SAMN14350216, study PRJNA611818) | marine sediment metagenome | isolation source: surface marine sediment (0.6m) | place: French Polynesia: Moorea | collected 2018-08
CGTTTTATTCATATTTGACCAGAAGTCTTTCGAGATGAGGTTTAATCAGGCTAACAAGCCCCTGATCCCGGTTGGTACCTTCCGGCAGGTCGCTCTGAGCAGATTCGCCATCCTTGAAAACAGTGGCTGAATTGCCGTCCACTTTCACCATCATACCACCGGGCAAAAGATCGCGTGCCAGGATCTCCTCTGCATCCCAAGGGTTATCCAGAACGACCATATCTGCACCTTGATGCCAGGTGCCAAAATCGAGAATATCGTCGTTGTTGTGGGCAATCAGGGCAACATCGAGCCGGGGATTTCTCAGAAGAATTTTGACATTCTGATCATGATCAGCGTTCTTGCAGAACGCTCTACCATTGAAGCAAACGCCTTCGGCCGTCAGACTACCGAATTCGATATCGTCTCTAATCTCCTTCAGGGCCGCGTAGATCTGTTGACAAAATTGCGGTGAAAATTGGTTGCCAGCGATGATCGGTATGCGGGCGTGCTGCGGTTCCGGGTAATATACGCGCATCACTTGACCAGGTACATCGATGGAACCGCCGATGGCTGGGGCCAGGTGCATGAAGACGCCGGGTCCGGCGTTGATCTCGATGATCCCGAAACTGCTTTCGTCCCACGGTGCCGATATATCTTCGGCCAGCACATCGATTCCCAGACAGGTCACATCAAAAAAGCGGGCAATGTCTTCCACCAATTGTACATTCTTGGGATGAACCTTATCAGTGACATTGATGGAAACACCGCCTTGGGAGATATTGGCTACTCGCCGAAGATAGATCTGTTCGCCCTTTTCAGGTTTGGAATCAACCGATAGGTTCTGAAGGGCAAGGTACTCCTTCAGATCATCGTCGATATGAATTTTGCACAGCGGTGAGCGGGCATTATCCAGGCGGACCTCCTTGTCATTTTCGACCTGAATCAGCTCGGAGATGGTACTGGTGCCGTTGCCCTCTACATAGGCGGGTACTCGCTCAAGGCCAGCCACGAATTTCCCACCAACAGAAAGCAGGCGGTGATCCGTACCCGAGATCTCATTCTCCACAATAGCGCCTTGAAACGCCACGCCCTCAGTCTCGGCTCCTTCGACCACATTTTTGAAGGCCGCTCGTAGCTGTCCCTCCGAAACGATGCCGGTGGTCACCCCCTGCCCCTTATGCCCGGCTAGCGGTTTCACCACCACCGGCCAGCCCAGCTTTTGGGCCTCGGCCAGGGCCTTCTCTTCGCTCATGCAATTCTTACCCACTGGTGTCGGAAAGCCACACATGAGCAGGAAATCCTTGACGATATCCTTGTACATCGTAAATTCAGTATCTTTGATGCTGTCGGTATGAAAGGTCGTGGAACGACCTCTGAGCTGTTTCTTACCATATCCCCATTGGAACTGATTCTCCTCAAACAAAAAATTGACCGGAATCTGACGCTTTAACCCGGCTTCGATGAGAGAGTAGATGGTGGGACCACCGTAAAGAGTGCGGTCAAATTCTGCTTGAAGCTTGAGGAATTGGGCCTCAAAATCAAATTCCCGCCCAGCATCCAGGGCTCGAAACCAATCGCGCACCAGATAGACCGAATCCTCGGCCGACCACTTGTCCAGGTAATCGATGGCCAGCACGAATTCATCACCATCTCGGCTGATGGCGTACTCACCGATGTAAAGATCGATATCCATTTTGAGGATCATGACCAGCACTTCAGCAAACAGATCGGCAACCTGGGAAGCCTGCTTGGCCTGGATCTGGGGAAAACGCTGGATCATCTTGGCTTCATAGAAATCCACCGGTTGCCCATCGGGTTCGACATAAAGGTTGAAAACCATGGCCTTTCGATCCAAGTATAGATTCGGGCCATTATAGAATTTGAATTTTCTAACTTGAAAATCTTTCATCTTGTTCCTTTCGCGCTAACTCTAAGCGGATTGCTGATCTATTTATACCCGATCAGTACCGCCAAGATCACAAATACCGACCCCATACCAAAGAGTAAGAGCTGAAATTTGATTTGAAATTTAAACCAATGGGACCATTCCAACCGCGCAGCACCCAGAGAGCCCATCAGTGCAGCGGAAGTGGGCACGATCAGGTTCATCAGTCCATCGCCAAGTTGAAACGCCAGCACGGCCACCTGCCGGGTGACGCCGATGATATCCGCCAGTGGTGCCAGCAAGGGCATGGTCAAGGCGGCTTGGCCCGAACCAGAAACGACGAAGAAATTGAATACCGATTGGATCAGGAACATCAGCCAGGCTGCGATGGTGGCATGCAATCCTTCGATGGTATTACCGGCCCAATAGAGCAGTGTATTGAGCACGGTGGGATCACTGGGAGAGTCCCCGCCTAACACCAGCACGATTCCCTTGGCCATTCCCACGACCAAGGCGGCTCCGACAAGATCCCGTACCCCTTGCTGGAAACTGGTGGCGATCTCATTGAACCCCATACCGTTGAGTTTGAAAATCGCACCGATGATCCCGGCAATGATGCCGATGACGAAGAACTGGGAAGCAATTTCAGGAATATAATAAGCATGTTCAACCACTCCCCAGATAATCCAGATCACCCCGAGTAAAAGGGTTACCAGTACCAGGATATGGCCGATCTCAAACTCAACGTTGAGCTCTTCTTTATCTTTGATATCTTCTCTGAAACCCGCATCCGATTCATAGGCCACGGAAGCGGTCGGATCCCGCTTGATCTTCTTGGCATACATCCAAAGGAACACGATGCTGACCACGGTAAACACAAACCACATCGCTATACGGTAGGTCCAACCCGACATAACGGGTATTTCCGAGACCCCCTGGGCAATGGCGACGCTAAACGGATTCATCCAGGAGGTGGCAAAACCGATTTGAGTGGCACCGTAGGTGATCATCACCCCCACAATACTGTCATACCCCATGGCGATGACAATGGGAACCAGAATCATGGCAAAGGCGATCGCTTCTTCTCCCATTCCAAAGACGGCACCACCTAAGGAGAATAGAAAGAAAAGCACCGGCAACATGAGAACCTCTTTACCAGCGGTTTTTTGAATCATGGCCATGGTGGCCGCCTCGACCGCTCCAGTGTGCAAAATGACACCAAAGGCGCCGCCGATGATGAGGATAAACGCGACAATGCCTACGGCAGATCCCCACTTATCACCGGAAACCAGCCCTTCGAAGACATAATTCATCAATCCGGTACCACCGCCAGCTTCAAAGAGACCGATTCCTTCTCGCACCGAATTGCCCTGATCGTCCTTGATAATACGGAAACTCTCAGCCACAGGTACGGTCCTTGAATTCTCCTTTCCCTGGTAAGTATATTTTACTTCCTTTGTGTCAAATTGACCCAATGGAATCAGATAGGTCAACACAGCCGCCAAAACCACAACCAAAAAGATGATGATATAGGTATCCGGTGTCTTGAAGTTCTTCATATTCCCTCCGTCTGTAAGAATGAGTTGCCAACCATCCAGGAGTGTTTCCAATCGTCGAAGCAAACCACCTGTTTGAGTTTTCCGCTAACCAGCTCGTTTTCAGATCAAACGACCAGTGACCGAGGTTTTACCACACAACCCGATTACACCGCCAAACGCTCGTGGATCAGTTCGGCCAGAGTCGGCGCGCTATTATCCTTGTATCCGTAGCGAATGCGAACGCTGGGTTTATTGAGGGTGATCAACCGCGTCAGATCCACTGGCGTTGCCAGCAGCACCAGATCGCATTGGGTTTGGTTGATCGTGTTCTGTAAGTCTTCCATTTGCTGCTGCCCGTATCCCATGGCAGGGAGCACCGTGCCAATGTTCGGGTAGGTTTGAAAGGTTTCTTGAATCGATCCGACCAGGTAAGGTCTGGGATCGATCAGTTCGGCCGCACCAAATCGCCGGGCGGCAATCACGCCAGCGCCATAGGCCATTTCACCATGGGTCAATGTGGGGCCATCTTCCACCACCAAGACGCGCTTTCCTTTGATCAATTCTGCATTTGCGGTGGTCAGCTCTGAATCAGCTAGAATAATCTGGGCCTTGGGATTGTTGGCAACAATCGCCTTGCGCACCCGCTCCACATTCTCCGGAACGGCACTGTCCACCTTGTTGATTACGGCGATATCTGCCAATAGGAGATTGGTCTCACCGGGATGATAGGCAGTCTCGTGACCCGGACGATGCGGGTCGAACACAACCACATGGATATCTGGCTTGAAAAAGGGCGTATCGTTATTGCCCCCATCCCACACGATGACGTCGGCTTCCTCTTCTGCCTGTCGAAGAATCTTTTCATAGTCAACGCCGGCATAGACAACGGCGCCCATATTGATATGGGGTTCGTACTCTTCGCGCTCTTCAATGGTGCAGTTGTGTTTGTCAAAATCCTCGTAGCTAGCGAAACGTTGCACCACCTGCTGAGTGAGATCACCATAGGGCATGGGGTGCCGCACTGCCACGACGCTTTTACCCATATCCTGCAGAATCTCGATAATTTTGCGGCTGGTCTGAGACTTGCCGCATCCAGTGCGGACCGCGCAAACCGAGATGACCGTTTTGTTGGAGCTAAGCATGGTGTAAGGGGCACCAACAATGCTGAAATCAGCTCCTGCGGCTGTCACCAGGGATGCTTTGTGCATCACTTCTGCATGGGGAACATCGCTGTAAGAAAATGCCACCAGGTCCACCTGGTTCTCTTTGACCAGTTCGAATAAGCGCTCATCCGACTCTATGGGAATACCCTCCGGATATAGTTTTCCGGCCAACTCCGCTGGGTACTGCCGCCCCTCGATATCCGGAATTTGCGTTGCGGTGAAACAGACCACCCGATAGCGTTCATTATCCCGGAAATAAACATTGAAGTTATGAAAATCGCGACCGGCAGCGCCCATGATAATGACATTTTCGACCATTTAATCCTCCTGTTTTACGGTGTCAAATTGGATTGGTGATATCAGTTGATGGGTGCAGATATGATCCGCATCCAAGTGAGAAAATGCGTGTGTTAATTAAAACCATCTCAACGGGTTTTATTGATTAAGTTGGGGTATTTAAAGCTTGCGAGGAGATGATTCCTGAATCTTCTCAATGTTCAAATCCAGAGAGATTCAACCTGAATCAAGAAAAATCAAAATTCATGCCAATTCAAAAAGGGAATAAAAGGTGCGGAAGAAAAACCAGAAAATAGCATAAATTTAGGTAATTGAGACTCAATTCGCCTCTAAGGTGATGCACTGATGAAAGGGACAACCGGCGGCATAATGGGTCATCTTGACACGGCTGAATATGCGGAAGATAGGAAACCCTCTGAAAGGCAAGATGATTTGATAAAGGGTCAGATTGACCCAATGGGTCACGATGGCCCATTGGTGACATTTAGACATCCCCCCCTTCTCGCCGCAGCCGGTAACGGCGAATCTTTCGATATAAGGTTTTGCGTGGGATCTTTAACTGAGCAGAGGTCTTTTCGATGTGACCGTTGGTCTGCAACAGAACAGACTCAATTAACTGCTTTTCAAAAGCTTCCACGGCTTGCCGAAAGGTGGAATGACCATTGAGGATCGAGGACCCGACGTTGGGATCTCCCTGATGAGCATGGAGATGGTCATTACCGATAAACTCGAGGCGTTGTTCGGCAAGATAGCGTTGCAACTCGTTTTGCAGTTCGCGCACATTGCCAGGCCAGTGATAGTTGCAGAGGGCTTCAACGACTGCGGCCGGCAATTTGAACGGCCCGGTGTTGCCACCATACTCGCATAGAAAATGATCAATCAGCAACGGGATATCTTCCCTACGATCCCTGAGCGGTGGGATCGCAATGACAATCACTCGAATTCGATAGAAGAAATCTTCTCGCATTAGCTTCTGGTGTAATAGCTCCTTCAGATCGATATTCGTGGCGGCGATGATGCGGGCATTCACCGACCGCTCCCGGGTGTCTCCCAGCGGTCGATATCTCTTTTCCTGCAACACACGCAGAAGTTTGACTTGCATTGCGGGACTCAGCGCGCTCACCTCATCCAGAAAGAGGGTTCCTTGGTGAGCGTGATCCAAGTAGCCAGGCTTATCCATGCCAGCATTTGTAAAAGCACCTTTGCGATGTCCGAAGAACTCGCGTTCAAACAGATTTTCCGGTACAGCGCCACAATTGACCGCCACAAACGGCCGATCTTTGCGCCGACACCGCTGGTGGATGGTCTGGGCGATCAGCTCCTTACCCGTTCCCGATTCTCCGTAGATCAGAACTCCGGCATCCGATGCGGCTGCGTTGACAATTTTTGCATAAATCTGTTGCATCAGATCGCTCTTGCCAATGATTTGGTCGAATTTGAAGCGGTCCTGAATGGTGGCCCGGAGGGTCAAATTTTCACTTTTCAGACGCGCCTGTTCCGCTTCCATCTCTTTGCGCTGGGCAATGTCTCTGAATGCCGCCACGTTGAGCGTGTGGTTCTGCCACGCCATCGACTTGATCTGGACCTCCAGCGGCAGCACGTTACCGCCTTTTCCAAGGCCCTCCACTTCATGAGCGCTATCTTCGACTCCGGAACTTAAAAGTTGCTTCATGGTTTCATGCCAGTCTGCCGGAAAAAGATCCAAAAGATCCCGACCCATCAGCTCCTCAGGTCGGTACCCCAAGATGTCAATCACGACTTGATTCAGATCACAGATTCTCCGATGCGGCATTTCAAACAAAACAATTCCTTCAAAGGTCGCTTCGGCCAAACGCTGGAAACGCTGGTTCTCCGCAGCCAACGCATTCCTCAGGTTGCAAATGGTCAGATGGGTTTTGACCCGCGCCAAGAGCTCTTCTGTCTGGAACGGTTTGGTAATGTAATCTACGGCACCGGCATTAAACCCTTCAATTTTCTCATCCGTATCCGAGAGAGCGGTCATGAAGATAACCGGAATATCTTTGGTCACCTCATCCTGCCTCAGGCGCCGGCAGGTTTGATATCCATCCATTCCCGGCATCATAATGTCCAACAGGATGATGGACGGTCGCACATACCTTGCGCGCTTCAAGCCCAGGGCACCGTCAGTGGCGACGATGGTTCGAAATCCGGCTTGCTCCAAATAGTCAACCACTATACTCAGATTGGTGGGATTGTCATCAACGATGAGAACCGTGCTACCCAGGGACGACTTCTCGGATGGGACGATCGTATGCATGCTCATAAACCAGAATCCATGTACTGTTCAAACAGGGCCAATATCTGTTTATCCTGATAGTTTCGGGATAGGTGATATAATTTTCGGGCAAATGGCCCATAGGGAGAATCCTGGATATCCATACGGCGAGCACGGTCCTGAAGGCTACGCATGTCTCCCATTTTGGCCATTTCAAATAGCGCTTCCATTTCAGCTTGCGGTAGTGGAATCAATGGGGGTTCCTCATGTAGATGGGAATCTGTGCCATTGCTGGTGACGTGTTGATCTGATGGATCATAGGTCCATTGAAGTTGAAGATGGCGCGCCAGAAGCTGAAAAAGCAGATCCGCTTTGACCGGTTTGGGCAGGAACGCATCACAGCCCGCCACCATACTCTCCTGTTGATGCTCTTTGAACGTATTGGCTGAAATAGCGATGACGGTCAGATCTTTGCCATGCGATCGTTTCCGAATTTCGCGCACAATATCAACACCGGACATCCCCGGCAGCACCAAATCGACCAACACCGCATCGGGGAGCGCCTGTTGTAGCATTGCCAGGGCGTGCTCGCCATCACGCGCCTGAAGGCATTGAAATCCAATGGGCTCCAGCAAATTACTCATCATGGAACAGGTGGTAGCGTTGTCGTCAATAATCAGGAGGGTCCGCCGCTTGCCCTTATACCCGGAGATGGCTGAACTGCGTGCCCCCGCATCCTCATTTTGCAACCCCACGGTTACGAGCTTTAGGTCAAACCAGAAGCGGCTCCCTTTACCAATTTCACTTTTGACATGGATGTGACTTTGCATCAGTTTTACCAGGCGATGACTGATGGCCAGTCCCAATCCGGTTCCGGTGCTGTGTGCCGCACTGTGCCCGGCTTGTTCAAAGGGCAGAAAGATCTTACCCAACTGATCCGGCGCAATCCCTGGCCCAGTATCGTCGACCTCAAATCGGATGGTCACATGGTCGCTGGAGGTAACGGTGTCGGGAATCACCGGCATCGTCGGCCGACGTCTCTCCGTGGTTCCCGGAGGGCGCATATCATCAGCGTCGGAAGGGGTCGACGGATAGACCCGAAACACCACCTGTCCCATTTGGGTATATTTCACGGCATTACCGAGTAGATTCAACAGCACCTGGCGCAGGCGTTTTTCATCGATGCGGACCCCACTGGGCAATGCGTTGCGGTGGATGTCGCAAAGAAAGGCGACGCCCTTCTGGGTGGCCTTCATTTGAATGATATGGGCAATCTCGTCCAGAAAAATTTTGAAGCGACATTCGGTCGGTAAAAGCTCTAATCTACGGGCTTCGATTCTGGATAGATCCAGAATATCGTTGATCAAGGTGAGCAGATGTTGGCTGGATTGACTGATCTGGTAAAGCCCCTCCCTCTGGTCGTGGGTCAGGGCCTTTTCTCGCCTCAGGATCTGAGCATACCCCATAATGCCATTTAACGGGGTTCGCAGCTCATGGTTCATATGGGAGATAAACTCACTCTTGGCCTGACTGGCGGCCTCGGCATGGCGTTTGGCTGACTCTGCTTCCCTGCGGGCGATGTCAAGTTGATCACTCTGGGCCAGGAGTTCATCCTGGGTGTTACGAAGCCGCTCCAATGTGGCCCGCAGGGTGATTCTTTTACGTTTTAGTTCTTTGGTGTTCCCGGCAATTTTCTGCTCCAGGTGTCGGTTCAACTCGGTGAGCTCCTGGTATATCCTGGCTTTTTCAAGTGACATCTGGTTGAACGTATGCGCCATCTCACCGATCTCATTGCTCACACTCAGCGACACCTGCTGACCGAGGCTGCCCTCCTTGACACTGCGCATGACGTCGATGATCAGCCCCACCGGTCGGATCACGGAGCGGGTCAGGAAGGTATGCAACGCAATCGCCATGGCGAGTAGTATGGTCAACAGTAGCATGGAAAAGATCAGAATTGTCCAGCGGGATTCGCGCAACACATCCGCCAAGGAGTAATAGACCTTCACATATCCGAGCGTTTCACCAATCACCAGGATCGGTATGCTGTAAATGGCCACGGCCTGATCATCTGAGCCCTCTACGTAAAAGTGATGGCTTTCTGAAAAAGCGCTTCGCTCCATTTCCGATAGGTTACGCAGCGGCATGCTACCACCAGCAGCAAAGATCGATCCATCTTCGCGAAACACAATGATACCCGAAACACTATCGATTTTCAAAAGTCTATCAATAATGAGACGAACCGCTTCCTGATGATCCAGGTAGAGTTCATTGGCGATCAACTGTTGGCGCTGTTCAATGATGGCATGGATATTGGATTCTATCTTTTTGACCACCGTTTTGCGACGCTCTTTTTCGAAGAAATAGAGGATGAGAATGTAGATGGCAGCGATGGACAGTAGGGTCAGTCCGATGGTGACGTAGGCTTGAAAGCGAAGGGTATTTATCCTGCCAGGTGTTTGGTTGAACATGCGCAAACCTCTCAACCCGACGTCTGCTTCAGGTTTGCAAGGGCCGGCAATATTTGACACCTTACCCGTCGGATGGATCGGGCATCATCGCTCAGGATCTGGTTGAGCGTAGATTGATTCATCGGTTTTATTCACCTCAATAGTCTTGACATAATTCAGCCCACTGCGACCAAATTTCACGATAACAACATTTCGAAGGATGGGGTCTCCCTGCGGATCGAAAGTGATATCTCCGGTAACCCCTTCATAATTCTTGGTACTTGCCAGAGCGGTTCTGATGCGCCGACGATCGAAAGCGTTGGCTCTGCGGATGGCATCTGCCAGCACCATCACGGCATCGTAGGAGAGTAGCATGGATGATTCGGTGAATTCTCCATATTTATGCTGATATCTTTCAACCACTGGCCGGCTTTTGGGAAAATCACCCTCTTCGTGCCAAAGATCTGCCATAAAGCTGCCATCCATCTCATCGGCTGAGAGGGCATAGATCATTTTGGACCAGCTGCCACTGTTGATAAAGATTGAATCAATGCCTTTTTTTTGAGCCTGTCTGAGGATCAGACTACTTTCTCTGGAGTATCCCGGCAAAAAAATCACCCGGGGATCACGTCGTTTGACTTGGTCAAGCAGGGCGGTAAAATCGGTATCCTCCTGCTGGTACCTGCCTTCAAACACAATGCTGCCGCCGCGCTGCCGGAAGGCGGTTTTAAAATAGCGTGACACACCGATGCTGTAGTCACTGTTGAGATTGGTCAAAATCACCGCTGACCGAGCCTGCAGATCCTCAATGGCAAACCGGGACATCACCTCTGCCGCCAAGGTGTCCACAAAACAGATTCTGAAGATATAATTTCCCTGCTGGGTCACCTCAGGGTGAGTGGAGATGGGAGTGATCATCGGAATCCCGGCGTTTTGAAGGATTGGCGCCATGGCCAGGGAATGGGAACTCCAATTGGCACCGATGACCGCCAGTACCTGCTGCTGAATCGATTGATTCGCGGCGATCCTAGACCCCAGTGCGGTTCCTTTGTTATCCAGCTCAATCAGCTCCAGATCTCTTCCCAAAACACCACCGGCGGCATTCAATTGATCCACCGCCAAGCGGACCCCTCGAAACAGATAGGGACTGACAAATTGCGCATCACCGCTCTTGGCGAAAACAGCGGCGATTTTAAGCGGTGGGGCGGCAATTAACGGATGAGGGGCAAGCACCGCAAACAGAGAGAGAAACAGCTTGATCAAGCAGATGGTTTTCTTCATGGGATACCGTCAAATCAGTGGAATTATATGCATATCAGCGATCAATTGAGTAGATAGCGCGGGCAATGGATCCATGCTTTAAAGCCGCTGAATTTACCTCGTGGCATCGACGTTGCGAGCTAGCTTATTAAATAACATCTAAAATGTACAGCCGCAATTCCAACCCCAATGCGCTACCTGAGATAATTGCATCGCTGCCGTCAGATCGCTTGACCCGATCTGACCGGCCCGGCCGCCACCCACTCTTTTGGTGACACCCGGCTTGACACTTTCCGATCGGTTGACTCCCAATTTGTCTACTTGCTTTACATGCTTAGGCCACCACAGAAGTTCTTCTAGATCTGGTCTAGCGCAAGGCAACTCAGAAACTGCCTGCATCGACAGCGTCAATTTAATCTTTTTTTTGAAAATATCACCCACCGACAGTTACTGGTACGGCAATTGTATTTATCTGTAGTCTAAGTGCTCCATTGAATAGGTTCATTACCGATGACACCGAAACAAAGGAGAAGAAAACCGATGAGTATATCCCGATCCCATCCATCCCACCGCTTAACGATGTTCACGTTGCTGCTGATGGCCATTCTGGCCGGTTGCGGTTCCCAAGGCGGCAGCAACGACTCTGGATTTGTGCTCCCATGGAAGACCATCACCATCGATGGTGA
>JAAUYI010222490.1_pt1 | contig 11491 bp, 9 predicted proteins | sample 7278041 | NCBI WGS metagenome assembly JAAUYI01 (sample SAMN14350216, study PRJNA611818) | marine sediment metagenome | isolation source: surface marine sediment (0.6m) | place: French Polynesia: Moorea | collected 2018-08
GCAATATGATCGTCAGTATTATCTGAAGTACCAATTTCCAAAGTAGTTGCTTCTTCCTTGCCCTCTCTTATGTAATAACGTATCCAGGCTGCATCACCACTACCACCACCAAGATTTTTGGGGAACATAATGCCGTTGCTCCCACTGTCTCCTCTGCTGGGGGTAATAGCACCCGTTACATTTAAACTGCCTTGAAAAGAAGAAGTTCCTGTTCCGTTTACTGTTAAATCACCATCAATCTTTAAACTACCCGTTAAAACCGCCAAGTTGGGATTCGCATTTCCCCCAGAGCGAAGAGTCAAAGCTTCACCATTCGCGTTAGGTAAAGATATTCCTGAATACATCCGTACAGATTCATCTTTCTCGATTTTGCCATCCTTGTTGCGAGTTAATTTGACTAATTTTACAGGAGGAAAATCTTTACTTATCACCTCAGAATTAAACACAATCTTTGGTTGTTCTTTCCATCTTCGAGAGGTACCACTCTCCCCCTCCTTTTGTTCTGTGGTTTTATCTAATTCGGATGAATATTTAATGTATATAATTCCATCTTCTTTAAAATATATAATTCCATCAGTAATTGAATTAACATCGTTCGATTCATTCAACTTAAAACTTTGGGCTTTTGCGAGTATTATCAGATTGCCATTATCGTCTATTGCTGAACCATTGCCGATGGTCACTTCTTTGCTATCTTTAACTGTTACTTTCAGTCCTTCAATAATTCCTGAAACATGAAGACTCTTCTTATAGTAGCGTTGGCGATCGCTTATATATTTATGTTGTAGTTCAAAGTCCTCTTCCAGTAAATATTGCCCTGGAAAATAGTTAGGTCGTTGGTTAGCTAATTTAGTGAAATCAGTCTTTTCCATTATTAACTTCTCTTTGATAAATTATCGTTGAATATTTGCCTATTACTTATTTTTTCTTCACAAAAAAGGCCTTATATTTGGTCTGTTGTTCCCAGAATTGTGTTTCCAGAATAGGTTCCATCTGAATCTTTTTGACAAATTATTAACTGTTCTGAATCGTCTTTTGATAGTGGTATTCTCATCGTTGGTACCAGGATTTTTAGACTATAAAAAGTCTGGGCTGGCTTTTCGCGATCGATAATTGCCTGAGCTATTTTTGCCTGTCGCCAATACTTATCTGGATCGCGATCGTTTAAGGTTAATTGTACTTGAAAATAATTGGGAAAATTTGTAAATTGGTCATAGACTTTTACTTTTTTACTAAATCCTGCATTCTCCAAATAAATCTCTAAAATTTTTATTAATCCTGCTTTTGTTCCTCGTAAGCGATAGAGTCCGACAATTTGCTGGATGAAGGCTCTTTTAACTTTTGGTTTCCAATCATCCCGTAAACTTAAAGCTACCCATCCTGCTAACCAAGGTAAAAATTCCTCTGGTGTTTGTTGAGGATTAAAATAGACATCAATATTATCAATAATCTCTTCTAATCCAGGTGAATTTTTAGTCTCGGCTGTAATAATTTTTTCTTGACTGGGCGTTTCATTTAGTCCGCTGAGAATCTTTTCAAATGCCAGCAAAAATTGACCAATAAAAACATCTTCTTGGAGAATTGCAGGTAAATATTGTTGATAGGTACTTACGGATTCAGATTTCTTTGCGTTCATTGCCAACTTGTACCACTATTTTAAATTTACTATTGTGTTTGTCGAGCTCGACTAACTGATTTTCTGTCAAAGTAATTTCAGATTGAGATCGATCATTTTCATTTTGAATTTTCAGACTTTCAACAAAATCTACTCCTTCTAAATCATCTAATAATTTATATAATTCTGATAAATAAACACTTCTACCAAAAGGCCATCCTTTTCCTTGCCAATACTTGCCTGAATTACAAGGGTGAAAAAACAACTTTACTTCTGTCTTTGCTTTATCTCTAATATCTTCTGGTTTATAACCATCTTCAATAATTAAATCTCCTTGAATATTGACTGTTATGTATTCAGGTTCGACTATGTGTAGGCGAGTAGTTAAAAGTTTTCTGGGTTCTAGAAAATCAAATAATAGCTGAATATTCTTTTGAATATTATCTTGAATATTATCTTGAATATTATCTTGAGGAACAACAACTACTAAGCTGATATGTCCTTTAGCAAAAGTGTTCGCATCATTATTTTCTAGATCTCGTTGTGGCAAACACTTAACTCTAGCGATTTTTAATTCAGTACAATTTTTTGATTTATTCCAATCTTGAAGCACTAATTGTTCGTAATCTTCCGTTGTAACTGCCCGATAACGCTGGCGTAAATCTAATAAAGTTTTCTGAATTTCTGCTTGCAATTTTTTTGCTCTTTCTGTTGCACTAACATTTGGTAAATTCCATTGATTTCCTTTAAGTAAACTGACAAAGTTAGTATAATTATCATCTGGAACTTGATTAACTCGATAAAGGGTCATTTCGGTTAACCAAGCTAACAATTCAATTAAAATAATTCCCGTATCTGTAGGATTATGATCTGTCCATTCTGGATATTCAACAGGAATTTGAGAAATTGCTTCTTCTACTAAGTCGGCATAAGTGCGATAGTCTAGATTGGGTAAGGGTAAGTTCATGTCGCTTTGCTCCGAATTCAAAATTCAAAATTATCAATTCAAAAATGGGAAATAGAGCAAAAAAATCACTAATAACTGATTAGCGTTCCCTGCTTTTATCTCCTCCTTGGTGATGTAACAGTGACAATATGATTGCCAGAATAAATTAAAGTATCAGCCATAAGGGATAAATCATTGTTGTTGTTATCTTCTGATGCTGATTTGTCCGACGAGAAAACTACTTGAGAATCAGCAAAAACTTTTAGAGAATCTACCCAATCTACTCCTGGAATAGATTGGATAATAGAGTAAAAATCCGAGCCGTGGGGATGACGACCAAATTCCCAACCTTGTTGTCTTCTTCCACCAGTTAAAGGATGAAGAAAAGTTTCTAATGTTTGTTTGACTTTATCTTTAAGCAGATCGACTTTTTCTAGCGATATGGGAACAATAGTTGTCTCGACTGTGACTTTTTTCCATTTGGGAGCGGTAACTACTAAATCCATCGTTGGCGGACAACGGAAACGAATATAATTTTCGACTTGCTCTAATAAAGCCAAACTCGGGACTGGTTGGCGTTCGCTACTATTATTAGGCAGAATTATTAACTTAACTTGCCCCGCATTATTGTTAATGTCATCTATTATCTTTTTATTATTAGCTTTCTCCTTCTCGTTCATAGTTTGCCATGGCTGGCTGGTGAGAACGTCATCCAAGGAGATATTCGGATTATTAGGAGCTAACCAAAAGTTTGAATTTAAAGCACTAAATTCAGAAGTTAGCAAATCTGGTGTAACTACTTTGACTCTAGCAACATCTGTGGAAACTTCGTAGGCTAAATCTTCCATATCATCAACAGTAACAGCGCGATCGCGATGACGTAATTCCTTTGGCACTCGTTGTTTGAGACGCTCTAAAGATTCTTGTTCGGCACCTCCTGCTGCTGCTTCGAGGTTAATTACGCGATCGATATAGGGAATAGTAGTTTTAAGCTGACTGATAGTTTCTGAAGAAACATTTCCCTGTTTTCCTCCTCCTGTTCGATAAAAAGACAGTCGAATATTATTGCGTCCTCTGGGGGGAATCTTCCCTGCTAATCCATCCCCAAAGCAAATTTCTCCTGTTTGTCGATCTAAAGTATAGTGGCGATCGCTTGCGACCGAACCATAAAAATCTCTTACTTCTTGCCAAAGTACCCAAACTGATTCAATTTCTCCTAAATCATCTCGAATTACTTTGACTCGATTCGATTCTAAGTCAGGGGGAATTTGTCCTTCTTCAACTTCTAACTGCTGTCCCAGTAAAATCGGGCTATTGTTGGCAACAAAAACCTGATGGCGATCGGAGTTACTCGAACCTAATACTTCTTCTGTGAGAGTAGTTGCTTGAACTGCCCAAGTGGTATTAGTTAATATGCGACGCAAACGGGGTGAAACGCGAAAATTACCATCTTGCCAACGAACTCGCAACCAATATAATTGTTTGCCAAAGGTTTCTCTTTGGTGGAAATCTACTGGAGCGATAAATTGAATTAAACCCCGTTGAGAAAATGCCTTAGTTTCATCTTGTACTCCCAAGATTTGCCAACCTAGAGGACTGGAATATTCCCAAACTAATTTGGGTTGTGTAGTAAGACGAATAATTTTGCTTCCTTGCTCGTACTCTTGTCGTAAAGGTGGTGAGATTGTTACCTCATCTCGATCGATATCGATATTAGTAATGGTGTAGAGATCGCCCTGATTTTCGTTTGAGTTAATTTGGATGCGATCGCCTTGTCTCCAACCTGTGATATCGGCTAGTTTCAGCGTTGTTTGTCCTTGATTAGCTTTTTCTGAGAGGGAGACTTCTGTTGTAATATCAGTTGCTAATTCATCTGGTGATGGAGGTTCAACCTGGACATAGAGAGTAACGGTTTTATTATCAAAAGATTTATCGAACCCTAGATAAAGTGTAGGGTCTTTGTCTACTGTGGGCGTAAAGGGTCGAAAATGATAATTAACGGGGGTATTTGGCTCATATTCTTGGCTAATTGCTGAAGTGAGGATAACTTGATTGGTTGCAGAGTTTATGGTTTCTATTTGATAATTTACGGAGTTAATTGTCAAAAATTCACCCACTGTCAACTCTTTAACTGACTCTAGAAGTAATTTATCTTCGTTGGTAGCAGCTTTTTCCTTTAATTTAGTGATGATACTTTTTGGTTCGTAATAGTTAAAGTCATTATCAGCAATATAAATAGCTTTTTCTTCAATTGTAAATTCATAGGATAACTTTAATGATTGAATCAGAGGAGGATCGTAAGTTGGAGGAATCGTCTCAGAAATAGATAATTTCTTGAATATTTTAGTTCCCGATTTCCCAGCTTCCTCCGTCACTTCTTCTGCTATTGTCAACTTACCGTCCGTAATTACTATTTCATATTCATTTTCTAGATCAATTATTGTTGTGTTGTTATTTTGTTTTTCCAGGTATATAACATCTCCTCGAATAAAAAAATCTGCTGCATTTCCTGCTATGGTTATAGTAGTGGTGCTCTTCGATCTATCTATTTGTTTTACGATAGCCACATAGTTATAATTAACATATTTCCTTTTTTGACTTGGTTTACCATAATGACCTTTCGTAATCCGAGCACGAATCCAATAACGAGTTTCTCCATTCACAATGCTGGGGGAAGGCATATTTTCTTGAGTGGGAAATTTTAATTTGGCTTGAATATTATCTGTAAATTTAATGGCTTTGTCTGGATCTTCCCATCTCAGTTCATCAGTTTTATCTGTTACCTCTTGCCATACTTGACCATTCCCAATTTCCCAGGTAATTTCTAAACTATCTCTATCTATATTTACAGGTTTATGGCTGAGTTTAATCTCAATAGTAATAGTTACATTTGGTTTAATAAGAGTATCGTGTAAAGCGATATAAAACGAATCATTTAGTTGAGGCTGTTCGCCAAAAGGATAAAAATCCTTACTGAGGTCTAAAGGCGCATTATTAAATAAACAAACTTCTGGAATTAAATTAGATTGTTTAATATTTATACTGCCTTTAATATTAGTGATTTGAGGTAAATTTGCTGAGATATTGGAATCTATATTAGTTAATTTTGCTTGCAACCATCTCGCTGTTTTTCCGTTAATCTCAGAAGCCTTCAGAATAGGTGACTTGGCAAAAGTAAATTTATCATTGTTGTATGTTGGAGGATTAGTTAGTCGATTCCATTGCGAACCATTCCAATAAAACCACTCAAGTTTTTCTTGTAATCTTTGAATATCTTCAGTATCCCCAGTAATAATTAAGTCTAGATTTTCTATTGCTGGTAAATCAAAAATTTCAGGACAAGTTAGATAAAGATAATGGGGAATAGAGCGATCGCCAGTAAAAGCCAGGAAAGCTGAATCTTTTTGTCCCATTGCCTCCAAAGTACAGTCTCTATACTTATCTTGACTGGGTTCACGCACAAATACAGCCTGTAATTTTGCTGTTGTCACTACCAATTCGCGATCGGTTTCAAAGACAATTTCTTCATCTGACCCCTCTGCTGGTGGTGCAGAAACTTGGGTATGAAGGGGAACTAAACTATCTACAGAACTTCCTGCTGCTAAATAGAAGGTTAAGGGTACTTTTGCTGGTTGAGGTGGTTTGAGTTGTCCCCCAATTAAATCGAGGAAAGCGAGGAAATTTTTCTCTGGGACTTGGTTGAGGCGATCGCTTACCGTCTTTACCATCCGCGCAAAAATACGAATTAACGCACTTCCTGCATCTGTTGTTCCTTTAGTTGCAGGTTTCCAATCGGTAAATTGTTGTGCCAAATTCTCAGTTTGCGCGACAATTTCCTCATAGGTACGCTGGTCAATTTTAGGAGGTAAAGAAGCCATAAGCTATCACTGTAAATAAAAAGGATAAACCAAATTGAAAATATTATTAGTTGTCCGAATTTGATAATTTACTTGAATTAAAATTACATTGGGTTGACTGCGATCGGGAATTGTATCTACTTCTAAAACATCAATACGAGGTTCCCATTCCACCAAGGCATCTCGCACATCACTAACAATTTGTCCCACTGTTCCTGAATTGTTCGGAGAAAAGACCAGTTCGTGAATATCACAGCCAAAATCAGGACGCATAACTCTTTCTCCTTTAGCAGTCCCCAAAATCATCCAAATCGATTGACGGACGCTGTCTTCATATCGTGCCACCTCGATTTGACCATTTTCATCGAGTGCAACAGGGGAAGACCATCCCACCCCCAAAAAATCAATATCCATCACATTACCTCTAATGAACCATCATTGACTTTTACTCCAGCCGAACATTTGATTCCCAAGCCAGAGTTAGCCTCCAGTTCGTATTTAGCTTTAGCTTCAACAGTACAATTTTTACCTGCTTCTAATTGATAATTTTCTTTAGTTTTTATTGATAAATTTTTACATTCGATAGCCAAATCATCATCACTACTATTTAAAATAATTTTTCCTTTGGCTGTAATAGTCAGATCGCCTTGTACATCAATAGTCATGTTGTTATCTTTAGAATCGATAACGATTTTGTTCTTTCCAGTTTTGTCTTGAATAACTATCTTTTCTTCTCCTTCCGTATCATCAAAAACAATCTGATGACCGCTGCGGGACTTAATCATTCTCTGATTATTTTTACCATCATCATTTTTTGCTGGGGGTTTATCTTGACCATTCCATAAAGCACCAAGAACATAAGGAAAATTGATATCACCCTGTTCAAATGCTAGTAAGACTTCATCATCTACTTCGGGTAGAAAATAAATACCGCGATCGCTCCCTGCCATCGGGGTTAATACCCTAGCCCAGCGACTTTCTGCTTCCTCCGATAGCCAAGGGTATTTAACCTTAACTCTACCTAAATTTTCTGGATCTTGATTGTTGGTGACAATTCCTATCGTTACACCATAGAAATTAGTATCTGGTTCTTTTGGCATTAATAAATCGAATCCCATCATGTAGCATTTCTCCTTACAGTAAATGAAGTTTGATAACCTTGTGTCGATCCATAATGATGTTCAGTAGCGGAGACATAATATAAACCACTAAAGCGTTTACCAACTCCAGCAATTTCGATCGTTTTACCAATCCGCAGCTCGGGAATTCCCTGACAAGTTCCTTCTCCAGTAATATAGGCGATCGCCATATCTTGAAACTGTCCTAGTGCCATTTGGTCTGCTTCTGCTTTACTAGATAAAGGTTGATTGACTACTGTATGGCTAGATAAGCTAAAGGCTTTTTGTACTGTTTTAGCCCCAGAAGTTGAACCTCCCATTTTGTTGCCTTCATTTCCAGCAGCAGCTTTACCAAAAACTGTTTGCTTTGACTGGGGCAGCCATCCTTGTACTCTGACTTGGGAAACTTGCGTCATCGTACTCAAACGAGGCAAAAAACTAAATAAATCGTCGCCATAAGTTAGGGTAACAAGCTTTTGTTGTCCGTTATCGTGAGGGCGAAAATACAGAGTTTTACGATCGACTACAACTTCGTAGCCAATACGAGCAGCTCGTTCTTGCAAAAATTCCCAATCGGTTTGATTGTGCTGCAAAACGTATTCCAACTTGACCTTCGTATCTTTGACTTTACTGGTAAGTCCCTTGTCACGAGCAATTTGACTGACAATATCACTATCTTTCATTTGAGTGAAAGACTTTGTCTGACGACCTCGCAAGAGACGATGACGCAGATCGTGACCCCGTACAACTAAAACTGGCGTGGTATCTTGCTCGAATTCTGGTTCGAGTCCTGTAATTTCCCCAACCATGACTGTTTTGAGGTCTTTCTGGTATCCCATCTGAATTTCAACGCGATCGCCTAACTCGAACAGATCCTCGTCAATCCACGTAAATTGCTGCTTTTCTATATCCCATGTGGCAAATTGCAATTCAAACATACTGGGGGCTTCTAAATCTTCAGATACTGTTGCCGATATAAAATCTGCCTCCACTGCTGGATCGAGAGTTTTACCTTGGAGCAAAATTTTAATGTTGGGACTTAGAAGAGCCTCTCCACTAGGTTTTTTAGACATTTTCACCTCCTCTGAGTAACATTAGCTACGTTCAGAGGCGGAATAGTTAATACTGTTCCAGGTTTTAGTTTTCGGGGATCGATCAAACGGTTCTCTTCGGCGATGATCCGCCATAACGCAGGATTGCCAAATTCTTCAGTAGCAATGCTACTTAAAGTCTCTCCTCGTTTAACGATTCTTACTGGGTCATCGATCGGATTTTCAATTTTTTTCTGTTTTTTTGGCTCTTTCCACTCTTTAAAAGAACAATCTAAAGTCGCTCTTACAGGTGTTCCATCTTCCAGGAAATGAGTTAACTTTTTCGTGACCGTTTCTAAAAAACAATCGGCCAACAGAACACTATATTTACCCGATATCGTCCCCCAGATAAGTTTGCAACGAGGAGGTCTTTTTTTATCTTTACCAATCCGAGGTTGGGTTAAACTAACAATCTTTTTAGTGTAGTTTTGGACATTTTCTGGTGGATATCTTTGGAGAGTCGTATCAAAAAATAAATTGAGACTTAGGCTAGTATGACTATCGGTCGTTACAAGTCCATTTTCTGTCATTTTCCCCCCAGGAATAGTCATGGTAATTTCACGGGGATTAAACAGAACTTTGATTTCATCTTGAAAGTCTCCGGAGTTGCTTTTTTCGGCTTTGATAGTTAATTTTTCTAGTGTCATCGGATTTTACCTCTGCGTTCACTTTCAATAACCAAACGTCGCATAATTTTTTTTTCAACTCGACTGGTAATAGCATCTAGATCGATTTTGGGTTGAGTTTCCATAGCAGAAACGAAGGTTTGGGTTGGGGGTGAGGGGCTGGCGAAGATTCTGGGAGATGAAGAAGTAGTCGTATTTGACACTCTTGAATTCTGGTTTGCTTGATTAGGTTTTTGTTTAATATTGTTTGATACTGAGCTATTGTTTGCTAGGGGTAACGGCGAAGAGCGATTTTGTGAGCTGGAATCAACTTGAGAAGTAACAGGGACAATGGGCAGAGGAGCAATATGTTGATTACTATTACTTTGATTAATTTGTGAAGTTAGAGGTTGAACAGTCACGATGGGAAATTTTTTCGATGAGATTGTAATTTTTGAATTTTTATAGTTTATCGATCTTGATTTTTCCGAATCATAATTACCTGATTGTGTTTGTTTTGGAATCACTAAAGTATTTGAAGGATTAACAATAGGAACAGATGATCGCGATCGCGAAGAATTTTGCTGTTTTGCTTGAATAATAGGAAGTAGTTGTTGAGCAGTATTAGTAAATTCTTGTACTAAGGACATTTCTTCATTTTCTGCCAGTCTTTCAGAGATAGCTTGAGGTGAAACTAAGGGCATTTCCTCCTCAGCAGCCGTTTGATTAATGAGCGTTCCTTCATCTGGCTGCGATCGCGGATTGGAATCAATCTGGGATGGATTGACTGAAGTTGTTTGCGAGTCACTAAATTTAGCTTGTAGCGGCAGTTTTTCTGTTGACTCTAATTCCTCAGAGATAGCTTGAGGTGAAACTAAGGGCATTTCTTCCTCAGCAGCAGTTTGATTAATGAGCGTTCCTTCATCTGGCTGCGATCGCGGATTGGAATCAATCTGGGATGGATTGACTGAAGTTGTTTGTGAGTCACTAAATTTAGCTTGTAATTCCGCAGGGTCGCTTGTCAATTCTGGGGGACTTTGAAATCGTTTTTCCCGCAAAATTGAGGGGTTAGGGGGGCTAGATTCAGCATTTTGGATTTGAACTGGTAAAGCTTGAGAAGAATCTATTTTTCTCTGGATGAGAGGAATTGAAGGCTTATTCTGAACAACAGTCGGTTGAAAATTCTGGTCTCTACTTTCTTTTGTTCGTTCTTGTGCTAATGAAATAGGGTGGGCATAAACAATGGGAACATCATCAGATGAGAAGGTAATATTATTACCCCAGCGTTGCATTTGTTGGCTTAGAAGAGGTAAGCGATTTAAAAAGCGATCGCAACGATTAATTATGTGCTGACTCATCGCCATTTTCATCATTCCTGGTTGACGTAAGGGACGAGTCAATCGATTTACCAACCCTGAATCGAGGTAATTTTGCCAATTTGAGGCTACATTTGCCATAATTCTATAACTTAGAAATGCCTTGATGCACTAATTCAATTTTTTCTACGGCGATGTTGTCGCTACTAGCGTTTAATTGCGGTCCTTCCCACTTGACAGGATATGCATTCTTAAACATCCACCACATCACTGTAATTTGCCGATCATTAAGGAGGAGAATAGTACCGTTTAATTGTTGAATCCAACCTTGACTCGTTGCTTGATACCAGGTGTAAAACAAATCAATATTGACTAATCCTCGACTTAAAACCAAATTCGGATAGGTCGTATGTTTAGGAAATTTATGAACATAGTTATTTAATCCTCCTTCCTCATAGGATTCCAAATTGATTTCGCTACTTAAACCACTAACTTCGCTAAACCCACCAACCACAACACCGCCAATTTCGACAGCAAAATTGTAAGCCATATAAGGATCGTGTCCCAATGCACTAAGGGTAGAACCTGCTGCTAAAGTCGTATTAAGTCCGATAAATTTAGGATTCATAGCATTTTCTATAGATTGGCAGAGTTGTTATTGCGATCGTTTAATCGTTCATTAATTCTTGCTACTTCCCTCACCCATTGCTGACGTTCTCGATGTTCCATGGTCATAATTTGTTCGTAAGACCAGTGAAAATGATAAGCAAGATAAGCTACCTCCTCTTTAAGTCTTTCTGGGGGGTAGCAAGTTACTCCCCCAAGGGAATGTTTTCTACTTCAAACTCCCCTTCACAATGGGGACAAACTACCCGAAGACGACTGTGACCATTTTGGTTAATTCGTTGATAAAAATCCTGCAAATAGACTAAATCTCCGGAAA
>JAAUYI010044239.1_pt1 | contig 11475 bp, 8 predicted proteins | sample 7278041 | NCBI WGS metagenome assembly JAAUYI01 (sample SAMN14350216, study PRJNA611818) | marine sediment metagenome | isolation source: surface marine sediment (0.6m) | place: French Polynesia: Moorea | collected 2018-08
CAGGGCGCCGGCGCGGATCGCCACCAGCGATTTCAGGTCGGCTCGCCGCCCGATCGGCCCGTCGAGTCGCAGCTCGATCGCGCTCACCGGCCGCCCGAGCCCCGAAACTTCGGCCTGGATCGATTGACAGAGGGCAAAGACGACGAACAAAGGGGCGTATGCAATGGCCCTGGGCCTAACCAAAACACGCGACAGGCTCCGTAGCCACCAGCGGCCCACCCCCCTCTCCCGGGAGCGGGAATGGGGGGTGGGAGAGGGGGGCCAGGGGGGGTGAGGGGTCTCCGGAGGGCTGGTAGCCGCCCAGGCCACGCCACGCCAACCGCGGATCACCCTCGCCCGCCTAAAACGATGATTCCCAGCGCGCATCGGCGGAGTAGCTGTCATCGCCGTTCTGGGTCAGGATCAGAGACAGGCCTGGGCTGACCTGCCACTCGATCATCAATCGCTGATCCTCGGTCGAGGATGGATCCGCCGAGAAGGTCACGAAGACGTCCTTCGAGAGCCGCTTGCCGACCGTCACGCGCGCCTTCGACAGTTGGTCGCCACTACCGGTGAGCGGATCGATACGAAACTTGTCGAATCCGAATAGCTGGTTGACCCGTTGGCCGATCACCGACGCCGCCTGACCGTAGAGAAACGTGGCGGCACTGGTGCTGGCATCGGCCTCGACCTCGGTGCGCTGAGAGGCCATCAGCGTGGTGTCGGTGGCTTCGTCCCCGCCTGAGGCGAGCAGCCGAAAGACCTCGAGATCCGGCAACGGCGGCTCGGAAGAGAAGCGCGTCTCGAGACGTTCGAAGGTACCGTCGACTGCCAGAGTGACGTCGAATTCTCGGACTCGGGTCACCGCCACCAGATCGATCTCCGGATCCAACTCATAGGGGTTGGAAAAGACGATGCGACCGCGCTCGATCTGATAGTCGGTCGCGTTATACAGCAGAGTTCCCTCGGGCTCGATTTCGACGTCGCCGTAGAGCACGGGTTGCGCCATGTTGCCGCGGACCAGGAGCTCTGCGCTACCCCGGAAATCGGCCAGGTTGTTGCGCACTCTGACCGCTCGCGGAGCGTCGACATCGATGTTGAGCTCGATCGTGGACAGCACACTGTCGGTGGGATCGACCTCCAGGCGCTGGCGTTGCAGGAAGCCGCGCATCAGCTGCTCGAAGTCAGCGCGAATATCCTCGGAGTACTCGAGGGCATCGAGGTTGATCTGGCCGTCGAGCAAATGGCCTTCGGGGGTTGAGCTCAGCGATATCTGGGAGTCGCCGCGCACGGACCAGCCTTCGAGGTAGCGCAGGTCGAGGTCGCTACCGGTGAGTTGCAGACGATAGATCAGCGGTTCGTCTGGTGGCGGTAGGGTCGCTTCGCCGATCAAGACCACCTGACCGCCGCCGAGGGTGCCGTCGAGACGATCGAGGATCGCCTGGCCGGGACGGAACGAAACCTTGCCTTCGAGGTTCTTGATCTCCAGGGGGAAGTCCGAGCTCAAGAGCACGCTGCCGTCGGTGAGCTCACCCTGCCCTGCGAACGTCGGCCGCTCGAAGGTGCCGCCGAGTGTGCCCAGAAGACTGAGAGTACCGCCGACGTCGAGGCCCAGGTCCAGGAGCTCGAGCCAATCGCACGATAGGGAACTGTCGAGCTCGAGCTCGAGGCTGGTCGGAGCCACGTATCCGACTGTTCCGGCGAGCAGGAACTTGCTACCGGTAGCGGCTTCCCCCAGATGCAGGGAGTGGATCGTCAGCTCTTCAGCTTCGAGCCGAGCCCTCACCGGGGAGAGGTTCTTCAGATAGCGTCCGGAGAGCTCGACTTCGAGCTCCGCCAGCTCGAGGCCCACGGTCGTGTCGTCGCTGTCGGAAAGGATGCTCAAGTCGCCTTGGAAGCGGCCTTCGAGCTCGGAGGGCGGGTTCGCAAGCAGGAGCTCGGCGAGGCCGCGCAGGTCGTAGCCGTCGAGCGAGAAGGCGAGCTCGGCACGGTCGGGCTCGAGCGCGCCGCCGCCGGCGAGGCTGACCATGTCGAGCAGGTGCCCTTCGGTCGTGAAGCGACCGTCTTCCCAGAAGACTTGAAGCCGGGACGGCCGGCCGGCGAGCGCTCGCTTGCCGAGCGCTAGACCGTCGGCTTCGATCACCATCTCGAGCCGGGGGTCTTTCAAGAAGCCGCCGAGCTGACCGGTGACCGAGACTTCTCCGTGGATGTCGGCTCGGGGCATATACGCCTTGAGCGGTTCTTCAGACAGCATCAGCGACGCCGAGCTCAGCTCGAGATCGAGAGCGCCGGTGGTCCAGTCGTGGACGCCTGTCGCGGTCGCCTTTCCGCTCGGAGCGTCGAACTCCAGGCGGTCGAATCGAATTCGATCCGCATCCCATTCCAGACGGGTCACGAGGGAATCCAGTGGGACCTCGTCCACCTCCAGGAGTCTCGAGGCCTCGGGGGTCGTGATCTCTGACCCAGCCAAGAGCAGACTCGCCGGCGCGACCCGGGCCTCGAGCTGGCCGTAGGAGGCGACATCGTCGGCCCGCAGGTCCATATGGCCGGAGATTCTGCCGTCGACGGGCAACTCGAAGTCGAGCCAGGGACGAGCCGAGTCCACCGGCCAGTCAAAGGCTTCGAAGGCGAGCGCGATCGGCCGCTCGGCGGTGGGCTCGTAGGGCATGTCGCCGTGTAGCAAGAGGGCCTCGCTGTCGTCTCCGAGCTCGAGCCGCATCGATTCGGCGGCAGAATCGGTAAGGTGCATGGTGCCGGAAACGAAACGGGCGGAGGCGCCCGGGGCCACCACTTCTTCGAGCCGTAGCCTCAGGTCGGCAGAGACATCCTCAGGGGCTACGTAGAGTGTGCCTGCGAGCTCACCGCGTCCGGCGTTCGGCAGCCACAGGGCCGGCTCGGCTTCCTGGTCAAACGGCAGGACCGGGATGAGCTCCGGTAGATCGGCGGAGGTGATCTCGTAGTCGTAGGTGCCTCGCCGGGTCTCGAGGTCGTAGCTGCCGGCGGCGAGCACGCTCTGGTGCTCGGATTGCAAACTGATCGAGTCGGTACGCACGACGCCATCCGAGATGCGCAGCGGGAAGGCGCCGGCCAGAGGCAGCCCTGGAAGTTTTTCGCTATCCCCCGAGGGTAGGTGATCGGCGACTAGCTCGAGCTCGCCCGAACCGTTGCCGCGCCCTGAACGCTCGGAGAGGAAACGGTAGTTGAATCGGCCGTTGAGGCGCGAGGCATAGCCGGCCGAGGCGATCTCTTGATCAGCCAGTACGGTATCGAGCTCGAGGGCGCTAAACCCCAAGTCGACGGTCCAAGGTCGGCCCTCCTGCTTCGGTTCCCAGGTGACGGTACCTTCGAGCTGGCCGTCGGCATAGGTCGCCTGGTCGACGCCGATACGAAAACCGTAGCGGTCGGCGACCCAGCTGCCTCGGAAGTCGCTGACCTGGCGGTTCCAGATCTGGGCTTCATCGGCGCTCAAGCGGCTTCGCCAGCCATTCAGGAAAGGGCGCCAGCTGAAGGTGCCATCGACATCGAAGGCCCCGCTCAAGTCTTGAAAGTATCCGAGATCGGCCAAGACTTCGCCTCGAATGTTGCCACGAGCCTGGAACAGGCACTTCTTCTGATCCCGTGCCTCGCGGGCCTGGATTTCGCTACTCCCTCTTGAGGGGAACTCACACGTCCCTTTGCCGTTGATCGTGATATCTGGGCCGGTGACCCGGGCACTCTCGATCTCGATCAAACCGCGTTTCAGAACGCCTCGTCCCGAGGTCGCGACCGTGACCGGTCGGGCGTTGGGAAGGCGGAGCACCACGTTCTGAGCATCGAGCTGACCGGCGAGGTGCATCTCACCGATGCCGTCGAGGCGCGTGCGTACCGCGTCGGCGGCGATCGACAAGCGGACGTTGGTCTGGTTGAGGCCGAAGTCCGCCCGAATGACTTCGACCCGGTCGATGAACACATCAAAACGCCGCGGCTTGGGCGGCCCGTTTCGGCGGCGCTTGATCATGTTGTGAGTACCGCCGGGATAGAACTCGAGAAAGACCACCGGGCGTTCGACGCGGACCTCGCGCAAGTGCAGGCGTTGATGTTGGAGCGCGGCGAGGTCGGCGTCGATGGCAGCGAACGGGATCTCGAGGAATAGCTGATCGTCCGGTTCTGGACCGGACACCGTCAAACCCCAGATCTCGACCGAGAGCGGCAGCAACTCGAACGAAAGATCGGCGAGGGTGACCTCACGATCGAGGGCGGTGGACAGTCGTTCGGTGATCAGCTCACGGGCACCATCGCGCAACCAGCGCGTGTCGAGCAGTTGTTGCAGGACAAAGACTAGAACCACCAGAGCAGCCAGGCCCCAGAACAGAGGGCGCAGCACCCAGCGCCGGAAGCGTCCGGGTCGTCGACGCGGTTTGCCATCGCCGAGCTCGTCTCTTTGGGGTCTCAGACGGCCCATCTCAGCCTTTCCATACGGCTTTCCATACGGCGATCCAACGGCGCCGGGCCCTCATTCGCCCCACTTCAGCCTTTCCACGCCAGCAGTCCACCGGTGGCGAGCGTTCAACCGCCCCATTTCAGTTTCTCGCGAAGGCTGTCGTAGAACGTGCGGTCGGCGACGCGGATCAGCTTGGCGGTCGTTTTTGAACGCTGGATGCTGACCGTGTCTCGGTAGCTCATGCTCGAACCCTCCTGGCCGTCGACGGTCAGGAAGACTTCTTCGCGCGGAGTCTGAAGTGTGATTTCGATGGCTTCGGAATCGGGGACGACGATCGGTCGTAGCGACAGAGTGTGGGGGCATAGCGGCGTCAGGACCGCCACCGGTAGCGCCGGAAACAGGATTGGGCCGCCGGCAGACAGGTTGTAAGCGGTGGCGCCGTTGGGAGTCGAGATGATCAGGCCGTCCGCGCGATAGCGCCCGACCAGGCCGCCACCGACCTTGACGTCGAGCTCGATGATTTTGGCCAGTGCGTTTTTGCCGATGACCGCGTCGTTGAATGCCCGAAAGTTGGCCGCGGTACCCCGTTTGCGACGCAGGACGACGTCGAAGAGCGACCGTTCTTCGACCCTGAACTCGCCCGCCAGGATCTTGACCAGGCTCGGATAGAGCTCTGAGCGAGCCAGCTCGGTGAGAAAGCCCAAGCGCCCGAGATTGACGCCGAGAATCGGTACCGGCACCGAGCGCGCCACCGACAAGAGCGTGCCGTCGCCGCCCAGCACCACGACCAGGTCATACTTGGCGCCGGTGTCGAAAGCGGTCACGTCAGGCAGGCTCAAAGCCTTGAGACTGGTTTCGTCGAGGGCGACTTCGATCTTCCGGCGGTGCAGCCAGTCGGCGAGCTCCGCCGCGGTGCGGATCGCATCCTGGCTGTCGGCACGGGTGACCACTCCGACCCGCTGGATTTTGAAGTCCTGGGCCTTGGCGTTTTGAGTTTGGGCACGTTTCGCCCGCGCTGGCTTCTTCTCAGTGCGCTTCATTGGCCACCTCGAAGAGCGCGAATGCCTCGCGATTTCCACCGACGCCGGTGATCGCGGAATCGGAAGTCCCGAGGCAATGAAGCCCCAACTTCTCGAGGTCAGCGATCCGGCCGGTGATGACCCGCTGACGCACGTGCTCGTCACGAACGATACCTCCTTTGCCGACCTGACGGCGCCCGGCCTCGAATTGTGGTTTGATCATCGGCAGCAGACGCCCGCGGTCACTGAGATGAGCAAGCAAAGCCGGTACCACCTTGGTCAAGGAGATGAAGGAGACGTCGATGGTGATCAGGTCGCAGCGCTCGGGCAGGTCCTCAGGTTTGAGATGGCGCGCGTTGATTCGTTCCATGACCACCACCCGCGGATCGTTGCGCAGCGAATAATCGAGCTGTCCGTAACCGACGTCGAGGGCATAGACGCGGATCGCTCCGCGCTGGAGCAGGCAGTCGGTGAAGCCGCCGGTCGAGGCGCCGACGTCCAGGCAGATCTGCTGGGCGACGTCCAAGTCGAAATGCTCGAGGGCGCCCTCGAGCTTGCGCCCGGCGCGCGAGACGAAAGGCTCGGACGGCGCGAGCAGAGCGAGCTCGGCGCTATCCCGCGTCGCGGTGCCGGGCTTGTCGACTCGCCGGCCGTCGACCAGTACCGTGCCCGCCATCACCGCGCGGCGTGCCTTCTCGCGGCTGGGAAAGAAACCCCGGTGGTGGAGCAGCTGATCGAGGCGCATGACGCATCCTCAACGATCGCGGGTAGCGAGATACATCACCAGCGACGAAAACAGCCCACCATCCGCCGTCAATTGGCCGGCCAACTCCAGAGCCTCGTCGCGGGTTTGTTCGAGCATGCGTCTACTCTCGGTGAGTCCGTAGAGGCCAGGATAGGTCAGCTTGCGCGCCGCGGCGTCTTTGCCGGCGGTTTTCCCCAGGGTGCTGGCCGTGCCTTCGACGTCGAGAATATCATCGGCGACTTGAAACATCAGGCCGATACGTTCCCCGAGATCCGTCAGCCGGCAGTCGGTCTCATCGTCGGCCCCGGCGTAGATGCCGGCAAGACGCAGGCAGGCGACCAAGAGCGCGCCGGTTTTGCGGCGATGGATCGCTTCAAGAGCTGCCGGCGCGTCCTCCGGCCAGGCGCGCTCGGCCTCGAGGTCGTCGACCTGGCCACCGATCATGCCCAGGGTCCCGATCGCCGTGCCGACCATGGCCACCGCCCGGCCTCGCTGCTCGCCGCCAACCTCGGCGGGGTGGCTCGAAAGAGTCGTGAGTCCGAGGGTCAAGAGGGCGTCACCAGCGAGGATCGCGGTCGCCTCGTCGTACTGGCGATGGGCCGTCGGTCGTCCTCTTCTCAGGTCATCGTTGTCCAACCCAGGCAGATCGTCGTGGATCAGGCTGTAGGTGTGAATCATCTCGAGCGCCGCGCCGCCCGGTAGCAGCGTCTGGCGAGGGACACCGAGGGCTTCGCCAGCCAGTACTACCAGCGCCGGCCGAATCCGTTTGCCGCCGGCGAAGACGCTATAGCGCATCGCCTCGTGCAGTTTGGCTGGCGGTGTCGCCGCAGTCGGCAACAGGCGATCCAAAGTCTCGTCGATCGCCGGCCGGATGCCGGCGAGATAGTCAACAAAATTATTCATTCGAGGATTATGTCTCAGAAAGACACCGTAATCGCCGGCCTCGCGAGGCTTCGAGGCTGTTAGCATCCCGCGATGCATTTTCGCCCCCTCGAGATCCCTGGTGCCTATTTGCTGGAGCCGCAGCGCCCTGAAGACAGGCACGGTTTTTTTGCTCGCCGGTTCTGCCGTCGCGAGCTCGAAGAGCGCGGCTTGGACCCAGCTCTGGTGCGCTGTGAAGTGTCGATCAATCCCCTGGGCGGCACAGTACAGGGTATGCACTACCAGGCGGCGCCCTATGAGGAGAGCCAGTTGATCCGCTGTACCGCGGGCTCGGTGTGGAGTGTGTTGGTCGATCTGCGGCCGGAGTCGTCGACCTACCGGCGACATGAGGGCTTCGAATTGAGCAAGGACAACCGCCGGTCGCTTTATATACCAGGCCTGGTCGCCCACGGTTTCCAGACGCTCGAAGACAACAGCGAGGTATTTTTCCAGACTTCGGAATTCGAGTACCCGCAGCACGCCCGGGGGGCGCGATGGAACGATCCCGGCCTGGCGATCGAGTGGCCGCGCGAGATCAGTTTCATTGCCGAACGGGATCTCGCGTTCCCCGATCTCGATTGATCACCCGCGCGCCGTCGGCGATATCGCAAGCGAAGATCTCAGGCGTGCGCTCGAACGCATCCTCGAAAGCTCGAACCATCGCCCGTCGGACCGGTTCAACGGCCGCCGATTCGGCGAGGACCATCACGCAGCCACCGAAACCGCCGCCGACCAGGCGCGCGCCGTAGCATCCGGGGACCGCCCAGGCGGAGGCTGCCAGCAGATCGGTCTCGGGAATCGAGACTTCGTAGAGATCGCGCGAGCTGAGATGGGATTGCCGTATCAGGCGACCGAATGCCTCGAGGTCGCCGACTCGCAGCGCCCCGGCCCCCTCGCGGACCCGCCGGCACTCTTCGATCGCGTGTCGGGCGCGGCGCCTGAGCGCCATCGGCAGCCGATGGGAATGGAGCTCGAAATCCGCCGCCGAAACATCCCTCAGCGTCCGGATTCCGGGGAGGGTCTTCTTGAGCAGCCTGACCGCCTGCATGCATTCCTGCCTTCGGTCGTTGTAGTTCTGGCCGTCGCCGAGATCCACCAGCCGTCGGCGCACCCCGGAGTCGGCGACCAGCACGCTGGCCGAGGCCGGTAGCGGCAGAAGCTCGTGTTCGAGGTTTCGGCAGTCGAGAAAGATCAGTCTGCCGGCGGCGCCGTGCAGGCTGGAGAACTGGTCCATGATCCCCGATTGAACTCCCAGAAAGCCGTTCTCGGCGCGCATGCCCAGTCGCGCTCGGGCAGGCCCATCCGCGGCCAGAGGATCCGCGCCCGCCGGCAGAAGTGCCTCCCACGCGAGCAGAAACGCCATCTCGACCGCGGCCGAGGAGCTGACCCCGGCGCCGATGGGAATGTCGCCGCCAAAGGTCACGTCGATCGCCGGCGGTCGCTTTCCGGCTTCGGCCATTGCCCAGGCGACTCCGGCCGGGTAGTCGATCCAGGTCGCCTGCTGTCCGCCGCGTTCCTCCAGCGGCGGCGGTAGGTGGTCGAGGTCGAGATCGGCTGTGTCGCCGAAGTCGAGGGCCTCGATCTGCATTCGGGTCCCTGAGGTCGGCGCTGCCGCCAGCCAGACCGCTCGATCGATCGCGCCGGTGATCACCCAGCCTTCACTGTAGTCGACATGGGCGCCGAGCAGGCTGACCCGTCCCGGAGCGCGCACGACGATCTCCGGTTGTCGAGCGTAGCGAGCCGTGAATGCATCGACGACGGCGTCGGGGTAGACGCGGGATTCCGCGGCCTGAGAAGAGTCCTTGGGCATGGTGACTATAGGATATCTTCCCCCCATGCGGACTTTCTCGTTCCATCTCTTCCGCGGCGTCGGCGTCGCGCTGGCGGCGCTTCTGGCGCTGCTCGTGGTCGTGGCGGCGGTCGAGACCGCGGCCTGGGCGTTGTTCGAAGTCTCCTGGGCGGAGGCGTCGGAGATCAGCGGTGTGCTGCTGATCTGGTTCGGGCTGCTGGGCGCGGCCTACGGTATCCGGGCTCGCGTTCACCTCGGCGTCGAGCTCTTGACCCGCCGCTTGCCACCGAAGTTGCGGTCGGCCTTGGAACGGGCCGCCGCGCTGCTGGTGGCGGCCTTCGGTGTGCTGCTGGCGGCCTACGGCGCGAAGCTCGCGATGAGCGTGACCAACACCTTGCCGGCAACCGGTTGGAACGCGTCAGTGCAGTACTTTCCAGCGGTTGTCTGTGGTGCCTTGATGACGTTCTTTGCACTCGAGGAGTCGATCTATGGCCGTGGTGGGGTGACGGAAGCGAAGCCGGCAGGCACTACCGAGATCCGATGACTGACGGTCAACTCTTGCTCCTGGTGTTCGGTTCCTTTGCCGTCCTGCTGGCGGTGCGTGTGCCGGTGGCTTTCTGTCTCGGGCTCTCGGCTTTCGCCTATTTCTTTGCCGCCGGCCTGCCGCCGCTGGTGGTGGTCCAGAAGATCTCGGTGCAGATGGCGAGTACCACGCTGGTGGCGATCCCATTCTTCATTCTGTGCGGCGAGATCATGTCCGGCGGCGGTATGGCTCAGCGGTTGATCGATGCGGCGGGGGTTTTCGTCGGCATGATCCGCGGCGGTCTGGCGATGGTCAACATCGTGGCGTCGATGTTCTTCGGCGGCATTTCCGGCTCGAGCGTCGCCGATACTTCGTCGATCGGCTCGCTCCTGATTCCGTCCATGGTGCGCAAGGGCTACCACCGGGACTTCTCAGTGGCGGTCACCGTGACCTCCTCGACTCAGGGCATCATCATTCCACCGTCGCACAATGCGATCATCTACTCACTGGCCGCCGGCGGCACGGTGTCGATCCAGGCCCTGTTCCTGGCCGGTTATGTCCCAGGTCTGTTGATCGGCAGCGCGTTGATGACTCTCGCCTACGTCACCGCGCACCGGCGAGGTTACCCGCCGGAGACGCCGGTGCCGTTCGCGCAGGCGGCACGCATCCTCGTCGGTGCGGTCCCGGCACTGGTCACGCCGTTGATCATCATCGTGCCGATCACGCTGGGCTGGGTGCCGGCGCATCAGGCGGCGGTGGTCGCGGTGGTCTGGGCGGCATTGGCGTCCACCTTGGGCTACCGTTCACTGCCCTGGCGTGACTACGGTCGGCTGTTGCTCAAGGCGTCGAAGACTTCCGGCATGGTGCTGATCCTGATCGCCGCCGCCGCCGCCTTCGGCGAGGTCATGACCTACCTTCACGTACCGTCTCAGCTCACCGACTGGCTGCTGTCGGTTTCGCCGAGCCGGGTCGTGCTGCTACTGATGATCAACGTCATGCTGCTAGCGCTCGGCACCTTTATGGACATGGCGCCGCTGATCGTCATCACGACGCCGATCCTGCTGCCGGTGATGGGGCAGATCGGCGTCGACCCGGTGCACTTTGGAGTCATCCTGCTGCTCAACCTGGCCATCGGCCTATGCACGCCGCCGGTCGGCAGCACGCTATTCGTCGGCTGCGCCATCGGCGGCATCTCGATCGAGAAGGCCACCCGGGGCCTCTTGCCCTTCTACCTGGCGATGTTGGTCATTCTGCTGTTGGTGACCTTCGTGCCAGAGCTGTCACTGTGGCTGCCGGGTTGGGTGGCTGGTGGGAAGTGATAGAAAGAGCAAACAATGAGTAGGGAAAATCGCGATCGATTCAGGGGTTTGTTCGTCTCCATGCTGCCGTGCATCTTCCTCGCTTGCGGTGGTGAGGCGACGGCTCCCAGCAAACAGAGATTGGTCCTCTCCAACGTCCACGTCGAGGGTTATCCGACCGCCGAGGGGCTGCGGGACTTCGAACGACGGGTGACGGAAGATCCTCTGCTCGGCCCCCGGCTGGATCTCGATCTCCAACTCGGCGGAGTCTTGGGCAACGAGAAGGAGACGCTCGAGAAGTTGGGTTTTGGCGGCGTCCAGATGGCTTGCACCTCGGTAGCGCCGCTGGCGGAGTTCTCGAGCGAGATCGGGGTGTTGACCCTGCCTTATCTCTTCCGAGATCCCGAGCATATGTGGCGGGTGCTCGACGGCGAGATCGGCGATGAGCTGCTGGCGTCGCTCGAGGCGAACGGTCTGGTGGGCCTCGCCTGGTATGACGCCGGGGCGCGCTCGTTCTACAACCGGGAACGGCCGATCAGGCGGCTGGAGGATCTCAAGGGGCTGAAGATCCGGGTTCAGAAGTCGGAGATCATGCGCGAGATGGTCGAGGCCCTGGGCGCGTCGCCGGTGTCGCTGGGTTTCAAGGAGGTTTATACCAACCTCTATACCGGCTCGATCGACGGGGCCGAGAACAACGTACCGAGCTATCGCTCGGAGCGCCACTTCGAGGTCGCGAAGTTCTACTCCTACGATCGTCACTCGACGATTCCTGATCTTTTTC
>JAAUYI010096701.1_pt1 | contig 11472 bp, 16 predicted proteins | sample 7278041 | NCBI WGS metagenome assembly JAAUYI01 (sample SAMN14350216, study PRJNA611818) | marine sediment metagenome | isolation source: surface marine sediment (0.6m) | place: French Polynesia: Moorea | collected 2018-08
ATAGTGGCAAAAAAATCTCGGTCTGGGCTGATGACTACAGGAAAGCGTTGTTCTGCCTTACTGTCAATTCTCTTGATTAACTGACCGTTAGATAGATGCCGAAGCTTAATTACACCAGATCTGGTTTGAGTGAGCAGTATTTTACCGTCTGGGTCAAACGCCAGAAATCGAATGAAGTCATTCGATTCTTCAAAATTTTCCTTCCAAATCTGACTTGTTTCCCCAGTAGCAACATCCCAAATCGCAATAAATTGTTCAGTAATAGGTTGTAGAGTGAATCTATTCTTAAAACTAATCATAGAAATAACGCCGGCTAGGGTTTTTCCATCGGCAGTTATAGCAAGAGGAACATTTATGCTTGGTGGTACGGGCCGAAAATCACCAGAAGCACTGAGATGAAAATCGAATTCTTGTAACTTTCTCCCGCTTACTCTATCCCATTGAATAACTGCTGTCTTAGCTGTCATATCATTAGCTGTCATAAATGTTTTGCCGTCTGGAGCAACCACCAACTGACTATGAGAACCTGGACAAGATTGAAAACGCTCTATATTTTGTTTTATACGTTCTCTAATTTCTGTATCAAAGCAAGCTGCTAATATTAGTACCAGACTAGCAGCTATACTTATTCGACGATAAATAACTGTAGTCAACACGATCTCAACTCCAAACCAACCCTTTTCCAAATTATCTATTGACTAAAGAGGTGGGTACACTTACCTACGATCGCCCTAGCACCAGACCGTCAAAAAGCTGAGTTGTTGCGGATTCAAATCAGCAATGATCGCGATGACAATCTTCAAAAAAGGCGAGCGATGAATGTCTAATCCGATGGGGTGAAATAAGAAAAACTTAATTCTTGAAACTCCACATTTAATTTTGAAGCTTGGGAAATTTCCCCGTAACTACACCAATTCCCTCTTGAAGTTCCATCGAAGATTCTGCAATTCTCTCAAAAAGCGATCGCACTTTACCTAATTCTAAAAGGCGATCGCAGCATCATCTCTTATCGTCTAGTCGATAAGAGATGACATCTTAGAAATCACCAAGCCTAATATGTTCCGAGAGTAGTTTTTTCAACTCAACTATGTTTTCCTTCTCTTGTTCTTTAACCTTTCTCCAGAAGGCTTGCACCGATTCATAACCCTCAGCATTAGCAATATATTGATCGTAACGCCATAGGGCATCTAGTCTACGACTGAGATCGTGAATCATATCGTGGTCGTGGTCTTTAACTCCCTGGGATTCTCCCAGATGCGCTACTTCTTTCTGGTAAGTTTCTAAACTCATTTTTTATTCCTCTTTAACTCGATAAGATAAATTGAAGAAATAACAAGTCAGCTAATCAAAATTCTTTGGATTTGATGACTTGCAGATTTGCGAAGCTCAAAATCACACTTCTATCCTTTAATTAGCTCTAATCAAAGATTAAATAAAAATTGTGAGTATTTTATGTGCGAGCTTAAATGTTACATAAGTTTATCTTAAGGAACACCAGGGGAAAATTGCCTATTCATTCTTCATGGCTTTGCCAATAACCACATTAACCTGTTCGCCAATTAACATTACCAAAGAGCTTAAATATAACCACAACATTAAAACAATTACCGTACCTACTGCACCATAAATTTTGCTATAGATGCCGATGTGAGCAACGTACAAACGAAAGATAACAGAGACAATTGCCCAAGAGATTGCTGCTAAAATTGCCCCTGGAAAGATTGGTGTGTTTTCGGTACGCTCGCTCGCTCCATAACGATAGATTAAACTAAAAGCGATCGCAATTATCCCCAAGGCGATCGGAAATCCTAAAATTCGCCACAGATCGATGAGTATGGCACTTAGAGTTACTTCCAAATTGGAGTCAGCAAGCAAATTTTCTACCGTTAAAAGACAAGCATAAACCAGTTGAATCCCTACCGCAGCAACGATGATGGCAATGGCGGTAATTGTGGATTTAAATTCGCGATCTCTTTTTCTTCTCAAGCTGGTTTGAAATTGATAAATTGTGCCTATAGCTGTGGTAGCGATCGCCATAATTACAATCAGGCTAAAGATTTTCCAAACCGATAACAATAGAGAACTCCAACTTTGCTGAAGTGCAATCTGCAATAAGAAATCTCCTACCCACAACAAAAAACAAGCCACGATCAAAAAGATAATCGTCAAAACTGTTAAAGAAATAGCAATTACTTTGGTTTGCAGATAAGAACGTCTATTTTCGTTAGCGACTTGATGAATCCGATCCAGGGCATTCATCGCAGCACTGAGTACCCCAGAAATAATCCAAACCGCAGCGATCGAACTCAAAGAAAACCAACTTTTGCCTTCGGCAGACTTAATATTTTCAATAAAATCTAACAGTAAAGTCCAAACCTGAGTCGGTACAATGCCCTCAAAATGAATTGCCAGATTCGCCAAGCTAGACTCTACAGACTGCTCGAATAGACTAATCGCTGTAAATAAGGCAATTATGGCGGGAAACAAACCCAACATGGCATGAAAAGCCATTTCCGCAGCTAAACCCGTTAACCGCTTTTGAATCACGCAAGCAATAGTTTTTTGTACCGTTATCCAGTTAAGATAACGCATCAGCCTCATCCAGCCAAACATTTGAATTATCTATTGCTTACTAGCTGTTTTCTATTGCTTTTATAACTGCTTTTTAAAACTTAGACAATACTATTTCAACGTTATTTATAGCTTATGCTGGATACATAGTTATCTTTCTAATCGTCGATATTTTTGGTAGCGGTATCGATCGCGATGGTGTTGTTGCTGGCGATAATTGTAGTTGCGATCGTAATTTCTCGATCTAAAATCTCTAACAGGAATGATCGCCCACTGAAAATTAGGAGTATCGCACCGCTCACCTTGAACCACATTGTCGCCATTATCTCTTCCTGAGTTTAAAACATTTAAACACTGTCCACTATGACTAGCTCGAATATAAAAATACTCGGGTCGAGCAAAAGCAGCTCGATTATTTAAACCTAAAATTGCCCCAACAGCAACGATGGAAAAGGCGATCGCTTTATTGATTTCAATCATAGTTATTTAATCGATTGTCACAAAATCTAGAATCTAGACTGAAACATAGGTCGAAAAGTTTCTGTTTATGCTTTCAAGATCCTTTAACTCATTTTTACTCTGGTTTGGAGGATTTATCTTGAGGTGGTACGGGATCGTACCCCCCAGGATGAAAAGGATGACAGCGTAGAACACGAGTCACAGCCAACCAACAACCTTTAATCGTTCCATAAGTAGCGATCGCTTCGATGGCATATTGCGAACAAGTAGGTTGAAAACGGCAGGTAGGGGGAAACAAAGGCGAGATAAAACGACGATATCCGCGAATTAGCCAGATGATTAAAGTTTTCATAATTTTATTCTTTAAGCAATTCACTCGAAAGACAAGGCAAAATATATGTAGTAAATCAATAATGACACAGTGTCCAGTTCATCATCTAATCATGAATTTATCGAGCGATGGAAACATTCTTTGGCTCCCTATAACTTAGGTTACAAGTTAAAATTGGCTTCTCAGCTAATGTATCGCAATTTTTTGGAACAGTTAGAACCTTACGGTTTAACACCCTTTCATTATCTAGTTCTATGTTGTCTTTGGGAAGAAGATGGACTTTCTACTTCTGGCATTGCTGATAAGCTTAAGCAATTAGGTGCAACTCTCACAGGCGTGGTAGATCGCATGGAACAAAGAAACTTGGTTTATCGCCGACGAGACGATCGCGATCGCCGAGTCGTCCGAATTTGGTTGACTGAGGAAGGAAAACGATTAATGACTGTATTACCCCCTTTGGGAGAAAAGACTATCTTGGCTGCAACTCAAGATATGTCTGAATCCGAACAAGAGATTACTATGCAGTTTCTTGACCGTATTATTACTAATTTGTCTTAGTTGCTTAAGCTGTTTATAACTCGATCGGAATTGCCTCAAGATGACAAAATTAACTCTAAAGCAAAGACACTGGCTACTGTCGGCACATATTATCTTTGCTGCACTATGGACGGGGACAGTTGCGAGTATGTTTCTCTTATCTTGGAGTAACAAAGCCACAAACAATCCAGATCTTCTCTATGCTTTACATTCAGCAGTTAATCTTTTAGATGACTATATAGTTATTCCCGCAGCGATAGGATCGGTATTAACTGCAACTTTTTTATGCTGGCTAACTAATTATGGCTTTACTAAATTTTGGTGGGTAATTTCCAAATGGTTTCTGACTATATCCCTGATTGTTTTTGGCACATTTTGGCTTTATTCCTGGTCGAATACCGCCCAAGAGATCGCTCAATCCCAAGGATTATCGGCTTTTGGCGATCGTGAATATACCTTAGATGCTCGAGCTGTTGTAATAGGTTCGGCTATTCAAGCAATATTATTGTTAGTAATTATTGCTATTTCCGTAATCAAGCCTTGGGGTAGAAGCAAGATGACAACCATTGTTTCCTCTGAGAAAGGTGAAGGTTGACGAGGAGACTGAGAGACTGGGAGACTGAGAGACAAGAAAATCTATCCTAAGCAATTTAGTCACCAATCCCTAATGCTTTCATTTTTGCCAGACAACACCATATTCAATTTTGCTTACCCTTTGGGTGCGGTATTTGTTTATTTGGGATTATTAGTAATTTTGGCAGAGGTTCTGAGTAGGTTATTGACCGACGATCCAGAATTGACCCGTAAAATTGTCCACATTGGCAGTGGAAATGTGATTCTTTTGGCTTGGTGGTTCGATATCTCGACTCAAGTGATTGTCAGTGCAGCAATTATCGCAGCAGCGATCGCCATAATATCTTACGTAATTCCTATTTTACCCAGCATTGAAAGTGTAGGTCGTCAAAGCTTTGGCACGCTCTTTTATGCTATTAGTATTGGTGTGCTGGCAGCTTGTTTTTGGCAAAATTCACCTCAATATACAGTAATAGGTATTTTGGTCATGGCATGGGGAGATGGTATGGCAGCAATTATCGGTCAGCGTTTTGGCCAGCACGTTTATCATATAGGACAAATTACCAAAAGCTGGGAAGGTTCGCTGGCAATGCTGACGGTCAGTTTAACTGTAACTGCACTAATTTTGTTACCGCTCGAAGGAAACAGTTGGCAAACGTGGTCAATTTCGATAGTGGTTGCTTTGGTCGCCACAGTTTTGGAAGCTTTCTCTAAACTGGGAATAGATAACTTAACAGTTCCTTTGTGTAGTGGATTTGTGTGTTTTTTTGGCATTCAGGCACTATCATTAAGTTAAAAGTGACTAAATTGTACAAATTCAAAATCGTATCGTTTACATTCTTTTAAATAATGACTGATTCTGCTTCTAAATCAATTTCAGACAAAAATGTAGCCGAAGACCAAACAAATATAAGTCCCCCAGAAAATACCGAACCCCAAGCTAGCTATGTTAAATTGGCAATGCGGAATATGGTTCGTAAGGGGAGACAATCTCTTTGGCATTTCTTTTTGACTACCGTCGGTCTAGTTGGACTTTTGATCGGTCTGGCTTATTTAACCAAACCATAAGCAAGTTTATATATGAACTTAACTGCTACACAATCTAGCAATGCTGTTATATATGTAGAAAATCTCTATGAAGGAAATCTACCTGATGACAGTAGAAAAAGCGTCGATGCCATTCCCTGGACAGATTGGCTACAGATTTGGATGCAGTCGATGAGTCACAGTACTGGCTCGCTCCAAAATTGCGAAATCGGTTTGAGATTAACTGGCGATCGCCAAATACAGGCTCTTAATTGTCAATATAAGTCGATAGATAGACCTACCGATGTTTTGGCTTTTGCAGCTACAGAAGCAGAGATTACCATTCCCGCAGAGATAGCAGAACCGTTGTACTTAGGAGATATTGTTATTTCTTTGGATACTGCCAAACGACAGGCAATGAGGGCAAATCATTCTCTAGTGAGGGAGTTGGCTTGGTTGAGCAGTCACGGTTTATTACATCTGTTGGGTTGGGATCATCCTGACGATAGTAGCTTGCAACAAATGCTAGAGCGACAATTAGAACTGATTCGATTATTAGAAATTTAGCCAAATCTGAGACTAATTATCCGTTTTGGTTCTGTTTCGTGCGAACAAATTCCGTTTGAGCCGTTGAGTTATGATAACTTTGCCAATAAGTACGCATACGGGTTATGGTTAAATTTTTGAACGCGATCGAACAAAATCGAAAAGAGCATCTGCCATTATCTTTATTAGATATCAATATGAAATCGTCTACTATAGTTTCCACAGTTCCTACAGCTACAGAGTCTTCAACTCCCAAGAAAACAATTATCCGCGATCTAGCTTGGCAAGTAGCACCAAATTTATTTCTCAGTTTTAAATATGCCTGGGCTGGAGTCCGTTACGCCTTTGTCACTCAAAGAAACTTTCGGATTCACACCTGTATCGGCATCCTCGCCGTAAGCTTGGGTTTATTTTTAGAGATTACAGCAATGGAGATGGCAGTAATTGTCATGACCTGCGCGATCGTTATGGTTTTGGAACTGCTCAACACCGCAATCGAAGCTGTAGTCGATCTAACAGTCAAGCAAACTTATCACGAGCTAGCTAAAATAGCTAAGGACTGTGCTGCTGGTGCAGTCTTGATTAGTGCGATCGCAGCAGTGATAGTAGCAGTCTGTATTTTGCTTCCTCCCCTGTTGCAACGTCTTCTGCTTGTGTTGTAATGGAGATTTTAGCTTGATTATCGTCATTGATAACTACGATAGTTTTACTTATAATTTAGTGCAGTATTTGGGGGAGTTGGGTAAAGAAATGCCTGTAGCGTCAGATATTCGAGTTTATCGCAATGATGCTATCGATATTGAGACCATAAACCAATTAAAGCCCGATGGAATCTTAATTTCTCCAGGCCCCGGTCGTCCCGAAAATGCGGGAATTTCGCTGCAATTAATCGAAAAGTTGGGTTCTCAAATTCCCATCCTAGGAGTTTGTCTGGGCCATCAAAGCATCGGTCAGGTTTTTGGCGGGAAAGTAGTTTCCGCACCAGTCTTGATGCATGGTAAGACTTCTGCGGTACATCATCACAATACTGGAGTCTTTGAAGGTTTAAAGTCACCTTTTACTGCTACCAGGTATCACAGTTTAGTAATCGATCGCGCCTCTATTCCCGATACCTTAGAAATAACTGCTTGGGTCGATGATGGCACAATTATGGGAGTCCGCCACCGCGATTATCATCACGTACAAGGGGTACAATTTCACCCAGAAAGCATTTTGACGGATAATGGTAAGACTTTATTGCGGAATTTTTTGCAATCTTTAGAGAGTAAGTAACCAGTAATTATATGAAACGGCGACAGTTAATTGGTTATGGTGGGGCGAGTTTGGCAACGGCGATCGCTACAAATTTAATTTATCGTCAGTCTGCTACCGCTCAAGCTAGTTCGGACTCGGTGACAATTGAGTATTTAGGACATACCTGCTTTTTATTTACGGGTAGCGATCTAAGAGTATTGGTAAATCCCTATCAGTCTGTAGGCTGTACTGCTGGATATAGTTTGCCAGATGTGCAACCCGATGTGGTGTTGGTAAGTAGCTTTCTGCTGGATGAAGGCGCGATTGATTCGGTGACAGGAAATCCCGAAGTGTTTACCGATCCTGGAAGTCATCAAATCAAAGGGGTTAAGTTTCAGGGATTTAGTTTGCCTCACGACAGAGAAGGGGGTAGACGCTTTGGTAGAAATGTTGCTTGGCGATGGACTCAAGGAGGAGTCGATCTTCTGCATTTAGGTGGTGCTGCTGCGCCTCTGGAAACAGAAAATAAAATTTTATTAAGTGGTTCAGATATCTTGCTTGCCCCCGTAGGTGGTGGTATGAAAGCTTACAATCCCCAAGAAGCAAGAGAGGCAGTCAAAGTTCTCAACCCCAAGATGGTTATTCCCACCCACTATCGTACCAGTGCTGCCAATCGAGAAAACTGCGATTTAGCTCCTGTAGATGAATTCTTGGCTTTAGTAGGGGATCTGGAAGTCGCTGAGGTGGGAAGCAATAGTCTGGCGGTTAAAAAATCCGATCTAGAGGACGATCGCACTTTGGTTAGAGTTCTAGATTATAGATAATGAGCTTTTTAATCTTTATTGGCTTGGGTTTGGGAGCGATCGCCTGGGGACTAAAAGCAACCGAAGAAGTAGTCCAACTTTCAGCAGCGCTCGTCGGGACAATTCTTTTGGTTTGGGGTTTGTGTCTGACCCCGCAAATGTTTTTGGTTGGCGCAGAAATCTTGGCAGTAATTGCCGTGTTTCGGATTTGCCTCCGTTGTTGTGAGTGCGATCGTTCTTGATAATTAATTGCTCTATGCTTAAAACAGCAATCTTAAGCCTGCGAACATTAGCAAAGCCAGAGTGATCCGCCTAAACATTATTGAGTCAATTTTTTTAGAAAGTAAGATTCCCCACCACAGTCCGCAACTATAGATAGGTAGACTATAAACGACAAATTTCCAGACAGATATGGTGATATTACCCTGCCAACCATGAGCGATCGCAGCCAGTAAAGAACTAAAAAAAAATAAAGCCGTTAAATTGCCTTTAAACTCATGGGGAGTCCAGCGACGACAGTGACCATAAATAATTAACGGTGGCCCATTAACGGTATATGCTCCGTTGAGAACACCCGATACACCCCCTAGCAGATAAGCCCAGGTATCCGAGCTAAAACTCGGCAAAGTAAAATTACACCAGTCATAAAGAACATAGCTGACAATTAAAATGCCTAATCCTTTTAAAGCTATGGCTTCGGGAATGCGATCGAGTAAGATTACACCCAAAGGAGTAGCAATCAAAGAAGCGATGGTTAATCTTCCTACTTCTTTGAAGCTACAGTCACGTCGATGGTAGTACCAAATGATGATATTGCCGACAATTCCAATTAGAGTAACTAGAGGTACTGCTGTTTGTAGGGCAATTACTCCAGGCAAAAAAGACATGGCAACTATAGAATAGCCAAAACCAGTAATGCTTTGGGTCAAAGCTGCCAGTAAAATAATGCCACTAACTAATAAATATTCGTTTCCCAATAGAGCCATCTATTTCAAAATTAAGACGGGACAGTGAGATAAACGCACCACCCTTTCGGCTACCGAACCTATGAGAAATTGACCTATTCCTTTATGTTCGTGGGAAGGCATAACGATTAGATCCGTTTCCGTCTCTTGAGCGTATTTAACAATTTCGGTACTAGGATTGCCAATTGCCACTTTGATTTCTAGTTGTTCGTAGCCCATTTCCTTGAGTTTTTTTTGCAAAAAGTCTTTAACTTTATTCATCCGATCTAAATCGCTGAGGGTATCCCACATCGCTGCGGGGTCGGCAGGATGGAGGGGAGAGAGGACGTGAATTACCTTTAGAGATGAAAGATCTTCTACATATTCTTTGGCAGGAGCGATCGCGCCATAAGAAGATTCGGAAAAATCAATCGGGACTAAAACAGATTTCTTTTTGAGCCAACTCATCTTGATACCTCCAGTTATTTAAGAACGGGTTCTCGTCTTTTTTCAGTCTCTTCTGCCAGCATTGCACCAGATTCTAAGCGAGTCATGTAGTCATTCAATGCCTTAGCAATTACCCCAGAAAGTAGAAAACAGCCTAGCAAATTGGGTAAAGACATTGCCAGCAGAACGATATCACTAAATTCTAGAACAAGATCGAGATTGATTATCGTACCAATAAATCCACAGAACAAAAATAGGGCTTTGTAGATATTGACCGTTCTGTCGCCAAACAAATACGCCCAAGCTAGCTGTCCGTAATAACTCCAAGAAATCATCGTAGAGATGGCAAACAAAAATCCCGCGATCGCAATTACGTAGGGAAACCAACCAATAACCGTCTCAAAGGAAGCAGCAGATAGTCTTGCCCCATCCAGTTCGGCAGAGGCAGGATCGGCATAAACTCCCGTCAGCACAATGACAATTGCCGTTAGGTTACAAATAAACATGGTGTCGATAAACGGCTCTAGCAAAGCTACTATACCCTCTCTAACTGGCTCGTCAGTACGAGCAGCAGAATGGGCGATCGCAGCCGAGCCAATACCAGCCTCGTTGGAAAATACCGCCCGTTGAAAACCGATAATAATCGCGCCAATTGCTCCCCCAGCAACTGCTTGGGGATTGAATGCAGTAACAATAATTGTGCCAATTGCTGCGGGAATTGAGGTAAATTTAACCAGCATTACCCAGACACAGGCTATGGTATAAATCACCGCCATTACTGGTACTAAAACCCCCGCTACCGAACCAATCCGTTCGATTCCACCTAGAATTACTAACCCGACTATCAATACTAAAATAATGCCAAACAACCAGCCTAAATTATCAAAAAAGGGCAAGACGTTAGAAACGGCAGCATAAGCCTGATTTGCCTGAAACATATTCCCCGCACCCATAGTAGCGATCGCGCAAGAAATAGCATATAGTACTCCCAATCCTTTGCCGATTTTGCTCATCCCAATCGATGACAAACCACGAGAGAGGTAATACATCGGACCTCCCCCTACCGTACCGTCTGGCTTAATGATGCGGAATTTCTGACCGAGGGTACATTCGGCAAACTTACTGGACATCCCAAAAAAACCCGCTACAGTCATCCAAAATGCTGCCCCTGGGCCACCCATGCGAATGGCGATCGCCACTCCTGCAATATTACCGATACCTACCGTACCAGAAAGGGCTGCTGCTAGTGCTTGGAAGTGGGATACATCTCCTTCATCTTCATCATCGTCATATTTACCTCGGACTACATCAATGGCGTGCTTGAAGCCTCTAACATTGATAAATTTCATCCGCAGAGTAAAAAATATGCCCCCAGCAATTAGCCAGAGGACAATAAAGGGAATGCCGTTTTCACCACCAATTTTGAAGTAAATTAAGAGATTGAGAACATTAACAATGTTTTGGAAAATACTTTCAAATATATTTCCCGAAGCTGCTTCTTCTTGAGCCAAAGCAACTTGAGGTATTAAAACCATCAATAATCCAGGAATCCAAAAATAGTTTTTGAATTTCGTCGAAAATTTTCTCATAATTATATTTTTGAGAGTAGATTTGCTTTAGTTTTTAATATTGTGTGTTACAAAGATTGGAGAAGATTATTTACTTTTGAAAAACAAAACAATATCTGTTTAATTTGCATCTGGCAGTCTTGAATTATTCATGAAAATAACAACTGAGCAAAGATTGATTTCTCTTAGCACTTAAGGAAATAATTTTCACAAATCAAATTAGGATTGCTATACTTTCCAATCTTTGAACTAAGTTTGCAATTGTTTGTCCAAAAAAACTGTAGTCGAATATACGATGAATTCGATCGAAGTTAAATTGTCTAAGAGGATATCTGAAAAGTCTCAATGGACACCTTAGAGCAAATTTACTCTAACGGAATCATTAGAGTTACAGCCTAGTTGTCTAAGTATCAAGTTGGGTTTTGAGGTGACAA
>JAAUYI010212989.1_pt1 | contig 11468 bp, 11 predicted proteins | sample 7278041 | NCBI WGS metagenome assembly JAAUYI01 (sample SAMN14350216, study PRJNA611818) | marine sediment metagenome | isolation source: surface marine sediment (0.6m) | place: French Polynesia: Moorea | collected 2018-08
AGAGGAACCCAAATCTTTCCCAAAGAAGAATCAAAAGTGACTGAAATTAAACGAATGCTTATCGCTTTCATCTCTTAGCTGAAAGCCGAACGCTGACGGCTGAATGCTTACAGATGAAGTCAGAACTCAGAACTCAGAAGTTTAAACCAAACTGAGGTTAAGATAGATGAAATCAGAAACCATATTAAGAATTATGAACTTATGGACAAAGAACCATTGATTGAACTTAGAGGGGTTTCTAAATCCTTTGGTAGTCAGATGATTTTAGATGAAATTGACTTAACCGTTTATCGAGGAGAAGCCCTGGTGATCATTGGTCCATCAGGTACCGGAAAATCCACCATTTTACGGCTGATTGCTGGATTACTTCCCTTAGATAGTGGAGAAATTTATATCCAAGGAAAACGACGCAAAGGCATCATCGAAGATGGCCATCAACCCATGCGTATTGCCTTTGTTTTTCAACAAGCGGCCTTGTTTGACTCCCTCACCGTAGATGGAAATGTGGGCTTTTTTCTCTATGAACATTCCAAACTCCCCCATCCTCGTATTCGGGAATTAGTAGAAGCTAAACTAGCTATGGTGGGTTTGCAGGGAATGAGCGATCGCTATCCCTCCCAACTCTCAGGAGGGATGAGAAAACGAGTTAGTTTTGCTCGGGCCCTGATTGCCAACCCAGACGATCCTTTGGATGACCCCGAAATTGTCCTTTACGACGAACCCACTGCTGGCCTTGATCCCATCTCCTCGACGGTTATAGAAGACTTAGTAAGAAGCTTACAAAAAGCTCCAGGGGGTTGTGATACTTATGTTATGGTATCCCATCAAGATAGTACCATTCGCCGCACTGCCGATCGCGTTATATTTCTGTATGGGGGCAAAATTCAATGGGAAGGAAAAGTCCATGAAATCGATGAGACACCTAATCCCATCGTCAGACAGTTCTTTAATGCCAGTGTTAAAGGCCCCATTCGAGTGATTGATTAAGTTATGGTAAGAGGGGGATAAATACCAAAATCCTTGTGTGAAACAGTGTGAGGCAAGACTATGTTACGAATGCGAACCCTTCAAGAAGGCTCAGTAGGACTGTTTGCCCTGTTTGGTTTGATTATATTTGGAAGCTTAGTGGTTTGGCTGAGAGGGGGTATTCTCGGCCAAAAAACCTATCAGTTTTTTGCAGACTTCCAAGATGTCAATGGCTTACAAATTGGGGCCCCAGTTCGTTATCGTGGGGTAGCTGTGGGGAAAATTTTGGGGCTACAACCCAGTAGTAATGGGGTAACTGTGGCTTTAGAAATTTCCTCTGCCCAGTTGCGTATTCCGAAAGACTCTAAAGTCCAGATTAACCGTTTTGGTCTGATTGGAGAAGCGTCAGTGGATATTACGCCGTTGCAAGAGTTATCAGAGGACGCATTAACCCTTGATCCTACCAGTGAAGACTGTGCCAAAACAGGGAAAATTCTCTGCAATGACGATGAAGTTATGGGAGAAACGGGATCACAGTTGGTTGAAGCTTTGACCCGTTTGAGTAATGCTTATAGCGATCCTGAGTTTGTGGGTAATATGAACGCAGCGGCGAGAAATGTGGCTAACGCAGGGGACAAAATTGCTACTTTGTCTCAAGAGGTCACTCAGTTATCCAAAACTGCACGGGGGGAAATTGGCGGAGTAAGTGAAGTTCTTCGCAGTGCAGATCAAGCTGCTCAAGATGCCTCTCAATTAATGAGTAATGTAAATACGGTGGTGGCAGAAAATCGCACCGATATTAACCGAACGGTACGGAGTGCTGCTAATTTAATTAGTAATTTAGATGGGTTAGTCTCAGAAAATAGAGGAAATATTGTTAATACCTTAAGCAGCATTGAAAGAACCAGCGATCAAGTGCGGTTATTAGCCCTTAACTTTAATACAACTGTGGATCGCCTCAATCAAGGGATCGATGAAATTGATATGGCAAAATTGGCTAATGATCTTGAAATCTTGATGACCAATGCAGCCCAAACCGCAGCAAATTTACAAAATTTATCCCAATCTCTCAATGATCCTGAAGTGTTGGTGACCATTCAAAAAACCTTAGATTCTGCCCGTGTTACCTTTGAAAATACCCAAAAAATAACCTCTGACGTAGAAGAATTAACCGGAGATCCCACTTTTAGAAATAATATTCGTAAATTAATTGATGGACTGAGTAATTTAGTCGCTTATACGGAACAATTAGAACAACAAGTTTATTTGGGACAAGTTATAGAATCTGTCACCGATCAGGTCGAATATAGCTTACTCTCACAAGAAAGTTTAAAATCATTTTCTCCTGGTGAAAAAGCCCCTGCTAGATTACCAAAACGTCTCTCAACTGTCAAAAAAACTACGTCTAAAATGGATAAAGATGTGACACCGACTCCACTAAAAAACAATGACAAAAAACGAGAGTAATAAAAAAAATCACCTAAAAATTGCTAACTATCTTCAGGAGAAAACTGATTCAGCTAAGGTCATAATATTTAGTTTTCTAAACAATCTTGTCTCTGCTCTTGCATTTCCTCTCATATTCAACCTAAAATTTGAAGGATTTAGTATTTTCAAGACTATCTACTCCACGGCATAGATGTATTATCAGAAAGCTTGATTTGTCAAGAAAATGTAATAAAAATTTAATGCCGTGGCTTTGGTTATCCCCTAACTTGTTGATTGTTTATTCATTCAGCATAAACTTCTTTGTGAAATTTAGTTTATTTCATTTCATTCAACAGCGTTGTAGACGGTACCATGGCTCAAAAAACTCCTTTATCTTCGCCTTTCGACTATTCTGAACAGTTAAATAAAATTAATAACCTTGAAAATAGCAAAGCATATTGGCAAAAAATATTACAAACCCTTGAAACGATTTCTCCAACCCAAGACCTAGGATTAGACTTGACTAAGACTTTTGAAATCTTAGAATGTGAATTTGGAGATGAAATTGCGACATTTCCTAAGATATCTGAAAATAGTGAAGCAAATAAACACATCGATCAAGATGTTTACATTATCTGTCAAGGTCAAGTCAGATTAATTAGTTTCCAAACCAATAAACAGAGAAATGTCTCCATTTGTTTACTTAAAGAAGGGGACATTTTTGGGGGAGATGGGTTAGGCAATCAAATTAGTTGGTCTTATAGCGCGATCGCTGTGGGTTCAGTCCCGGTGCAGGTGGCTAAAATTTCGATGGCTCAATTACAACCCTATTTAAAAAAGTTACCAGAACTGGAAACCCATCTGGCAACCCTTGCCCAACAAAGACAAACCTTACTCTTTTTCAAGCTATTTACCAACCTGGGAACCCTCTCAAGTCTGAGGCTACAACAACTTTTACCCTATATCCAAAATAAGCGAATTCAAGCTGGAGAAAATCTGGCATCTTGGGAGAGAAAACAACCCGGTCGTTTGTGGTTGTCTCAAGGAGTTATTGAGACTGTCGATATCGAAATCGGTGGTTCTTTTGGATATCCTCGGACCATTCCTTCCACTTGGGTAACTCAAACGGATCTTGAAGTTTATCAAATTCTTAAACAGGACTGGGATACCGTTAGCGCGATCGCCCCAAGCTTACCCTCGTCACCCGATAAAGCTTCAAACACCCCAACCGCCACTGATCCAGCAGTTCCCAAACAACAGGATCGCTCTATTCCCCCTCCCAGTCCTTCCATTAACCCTGATTCTCCCCCTATCCCTGTCTCCCCCAACCCAGAATCATCAACGGTTGAATTTCCCAAACCCTTAAAAAAGCCCAAACGATTATGGCAAAGTTATCCCTTTATTCAACAACAAAGTGCTGCCGACTGCGGGGCTACCTGTTTAGCCATGATTAGTCAGTATTGGGGGAAAAGGCTCAATCTTAACTTTTTACGGGACTTAGCTGGAGTTGGGCGATCAGGGGCCTCGTTAAAAAACTTAGCGAAGGCCGCAGAAAATTTAGGGTATCAAGCTCGACCGGTACGAGCCAGTTTAAACCGTTTAATGGAAGAAAAAAACCCTTGGATCGCCCATTGGCAAGGGGATCACTATGTGGTTGTCTATCGAGTTAAAGGCGATCGCCTACTGATTGCCGATCCGGCCCAAGGTAAACGGTTAATGCCTCGCCAAGAATTTATCACAGGATGGACTGGCTATGGTTTATTACTTAACCCCACAGAACAGTTAAATCAAGTTCCCACAGAAAAACGGTCTTTGGGACGATTTTTGAGATTACTGTTACCCTATCGAACCCTAGGCATACAAATTATTCTAGCTTCTTTGCTCATTCAGATATTTGGTTTAGTCACCCCGTTATTTACCCAGATTATTCTGGATAAGGTAGTGGTTAACAAAAGTCTGACCACCCTCAATGTGTTTGCGCTGGGGGTTCTTCTATTTGGCATCTGGAGTGTTTTATTATCGGGGGTTCGACAGTACCTACTCAGCTATCTATCTAACCGTCTCGACCTCACCATGATTGGTGGGTTCATTAATCATGCGTTGCTGCTTCCCCTCAAATTTTTTGAATCTCGCCATGTGGGGGACATTATTACACGGGTTAATGAAAATCAGAAAATCCAGCGATTTTTACTCAATCAAGTGGTGTTAGCTTGGTTAGATTTTTTGATGGGATTTGTCTATTTAGGGTTAATGCTTTATTACAACTGGCAACTGACCTTGTTAATTTTGGCATTAATTCCCCCGATCATGTTGTTAACGTTAGCTGCAACCCCTTTATTGCGGAAAGTTTCGAGGGATGTGTTTAATCGATCGGCTGAACAAAACTCCGCCTTAGTGGAAACTATTACAGGGGTAGCAACCGTCAAAGCTACCGCAACAGAACGAGAACTGCGCTGGCGTTGGGAAGATCGTTTAACCAATTATCTCAATGCCCGATTTCGTAGCCAAAAACTGGGCATTAACTTACAAGCAGCCAGTGGTTTAATTAACTCCATTGGCAGTACCGCATTGCTATGGTATGGGGCGACTTTGGTGATTCAAGATCAACTGAGTATTGGTCAATTTGTAGCTTTTAATATGATGATTGGCAAAGTGCTTAATCCTGTTCTCTCCTTAGCCAATCTTTGGGATGAACTGCAAGAGGTGTTAATTTCCGTCGAACGACTCAATGATATTTTTGACACCACCCCAGAAGAAATACCCGGTCAACCCAAGTTACAATTACCCCCTCTCAAAGGCCATATCAAATTTGACAATGTGACCTTTCGTTATAACCCTGATGAAGAACGCAACACCTTACAGAATATTTCCTTTGAGGTGCAACCTGGGCAAACCATTGCCATTGTGGGGCGCAGTGGTTCAGGAAAAAGCACCTTAGTTAAGCTGCTTCAAGGACTTTATCCCCCAGAAACAGGAACCATTTATATCGATGAACAGGATCTTAACCATATCTCTCCCCAATCTTTACGTACTCAACTGGGAGTGGTTCCTCAAGAATGTTTCTTATTCTCTGGGACAATTTCTGAAAACATCACTCTCTACCGGCCTGAATTTACCCTAGAACAAGTGGTAAAAGCAGCTAAACTGGCAGAAGCCCATGCTTTCATCCAGAGTATGCCCCTAGGATATAACACCAAGGTTGGGGAACGGGGAATGAATCTATCAGGAGGACAAAGACAACGCATTGCCATCGCCCGTGCTTTGTTAGGAAAGCCACCCATTCTGATTTTAGATGAGGCTACCAGTTCCCTTGATACGGAGTCTGAACGGAGATTTCAAGACAATCTCAACCGTCTGTCCCGCGATCGCACTACTTTTATTATTGCCCATCGTCTCTCTACCGTTCGTAACGCTGATTGCATCCTTGTCTTAGATAAGGGAATTTTGGTTGAAAAGGGAACTCATGAAGAGTTGATGACACGTCAAGGCATTTATGCTCATTTAGCTCAGCAACAACTCAATCTTTAATTTTTTTGACTGTTTTTCTGTTCCCACTGCGATTGCTTGTTATTAGTTATGGATAGAGACGTTTCATTAAACGTCTCTGCATTCATTGATAGCAAAATTAAATCCATATTAAAATTAATGACTAAACTATTTGCGGTTATTGTAGCGACTGTTCCCGAATATTATGACTATAAAAAACAACATCCCGAACATGATCAAAATCAATTAGCTTGGTTTCAAGAACAATACCACAATGGCGTTCTTTTATGTTGTGGTCCTTTTGTTCCCCACGATGGCACAGGATTATGGATTATTCAAGCAGAAAACCTAGAATCAGCCATTAAAATTGTGAATAGCAGTCCTCGTGCTAAAGATGGAATGTTAGCAGAAGCTGCGAGAATTGTAGAATGGAATGCTCACATTGGACGCGATCGTTTTAACTAAAATGTGGCAAGAATGCCCCCGTCACATTTTTCGACAGGGTACTCATCAAAATTGACGGGGGATGAATTGCCACTTTGAAAATCAACAGCGAAGCAACGATTTTAATTCTAGCAGTTGTGGGTAAACTATGTTAAAATAAGGTGATCTAAGGTCGAGGATTAATAAATGCTAGTGGTAGAAGCTAAGTTAAAAAATGGAACAGTAGAGCAATACCGAAAACTAGATGAAGCCATCAGGACATCTCAGTTTGTGCGGAATTCCTGCGTCCGTTATTGGATGGATAATAAGGGAACAACTCGTAATGATCTCCAAAAACTCTGCTCTACATTGGCTAAAAATCAAGACACACCTTGGGTAACAAAATTAAACTCACAAGCCCGTCAATCTTCTGCTGATAGGGCATGGCAATCAATTAACAGATTTTATCAAAATTGTCGTGCTAAGATACAGGGAAAGAAGGGCTTTCCACGGTTTAAAAAGCATAGTCGTTCTGTTGAGTATAAGCTAACAGGCTACAAGTTATCTGATGATAGACGTAAAATTAAATTCATTGATGGATTTAAAGCAGGTGAATTTGATTTGTGGTGTAGTCAAAAAACCATTATTTATTATTCAGAACAACAGATTAGACGAGTAAGAGTTGTTAGACGTTGCGATGGTTATTATTGCCAGTTTCTCATTGATATAGAAAGACAAGAGGATCATGAACCGACGGGACAAGTAACAGGAATTGACTTGGGTTTAAAAGAGTTTTATACGGATGCTCAGGGAAATACTGTTGATAATCCACGCTATTTAAGAAAGTCAGAAAAACGTCTTAAAAAAGCACAAAGGCGATTATCAAAACGATTTCGTAAGGGGAAGAAACAATCTAACAACTATCACAAGCAACGGGTAAAAGTAGCAAAACTTCATCTCAAAGTATCAAGACAACGTAAAGACAAAGCCATTAAAAATGCTTTGGCGTTAGTCCAGTCTAACGATCTGGTCGTCTATGAGGCTTTAAAGGTTAGAAACTTGGTCAAAAACCGTAAGCTTGCCTTATCGATTTCTGATGCGTCTTGGTATCAATTCACTCAATGGTTGAATTATTTTGCCAAGATTTATCGCATTGTTTGTGTTGCTGTCCCTCCTCATTTCACCACTCAAGATTGTTCAGTTTGTGGGACAAGAGTTCAGAAATCATTAAGTACCAGAACTCATCAATGTACTAACTGTAAAACCGTCTTAGATGGGGATCACAATGCAGCAATTAATATTCTTAAAAAGCGATTCAGTGCGGTCTTGGCGGTTCCCGTCGAGAGCAACTGAATCAAGAAGGGGTTGAAATACTTGGGAAATTATCTCAACGGTAGTGTAGGGCATACACAAACAGACTCCATAGCCTTGGGAGAGTCCGACCTCTGGGTTCTTAATGGCAACATTGAGAATTTAAGTCGTCTCGTTGAGCAAGGAATTTCTAACAGTGATGTGGAAAGAATCCCCCGTTACAACGGAGTTTAACGGGGGAGTATGTCAAATTAACTGACCTTGTGTAAATCTGTCTTCTTTTTTATCTTTATTGAGTATTCTATCACCATTGAGTCTCCTATCACTTTCTCTTCACTAAAGCTGATGAAAAAAATTGCAACAATTCTTAAAACAGTACAAACTGTAGCAGTACCGTTAATAACCGTTAGCTCAGTAACAGTGGCTTCATCGAGCCATGCTGGCACTTTTTCCAGTATTGCCCAAGTCAACTTAGCCCTCAATAACTTTAATCAATTTCCTCTAGGAGTAGGTGTTATTAATGATGTTGACGCTATTGCGATTGCTGAGGAAGGATTTGCCCAAAATCAAATCGAGAGAGATACAATTTTTTTTGCTGAAGATACCACGGTATTTGCCAATGGCAATTTGCAAACCATCAGCGTTGGTACAGGTTCGCAATACGTTGCAAAAACCAATTTATCGTCGATTTTATTCGGTCGATTTCCCATTGCTGCGGGTAATTTGTTTGAGTTTAGGGCAGAAGGTTCTCTCTATTTAGATACTTTTGTGGAAACTTGGCCAGTGGGTAATGCCAGTACGTTTGGTCGTATCTCCCTAACTCTTTTTGATCGTCTGACCCAGAATAGTTTGCCACTGGTTAACGTTATCAGTATTATCAATACGAATCAAGATCCCCAATTCAATCAGGATTTTTTTCAGGCTCATATCAGTCCTAATTTTGGTTTAATGAGCTATGATCAACAGGTTTTATTAACACAAGGCAATCAAGAAACTACCCGCGTTAATTTTACAGGAGTATTTCAACAAGTTTTTGAAGAAGATACGGAATTGGATTTAATAGCAGTGATTGAGTCCTGTACTGCTGGGTCGAATGAGGTAGAGATTTGCCGAAGCGTGCCTGAACCTTCCAACCAATTAGCCCTCATCCTCTTGGTCTGCTTCGGGAGTATGTGGGGTGTCTTCTCCAGAGTTATGAAGCAGATAATTCAATTCATTCAATAGCCATTCGTCAAACATTGTGTTGATAATTTGTTCATAAATTTCTTCGGTTAATTGAGCTTCAATAAATCTTTCCACCATGATGATATGATAGCCTTCTTCTGTTTTGAATGGGGGAATTACCTCCCCTGGGTTAGCTGCAAATATCACAGGTGAAACTTCTGGTTTAATCTTAAAACGATAAATTTTTCCTTCATAACCACACTGTAATCGGCGTTTTTCATCAATATCATAGAGATGGGCTGCTTGATAGAAACTCATTTCTTCTTCTTCTATTTGATAAAAAATTTCTGAAGCCAATTTTTCATAAGGCACAATGATCTGGTAGAGCAAAACTTGCTCGAAATTAAACCAACTTTGCTGAAATGTCTTTTTAGCTTGTTCGTTGAAGAGGTTTTCAGCTAGTTTTTGACGCAATAAATTGTCTCGAATCCCCGATTCCCACTCATCGGGGGTAATCAGTTGCTCGTTTAACCAAGCTAGAGTATCAACGGCTTTTTCCAGTCGCTTTTCACGACGGATTTTATCAGCTTCTGTTTGAATTTCTTCTTCTGTGATGGTTAGCTTTCTCTGCTGAGAAGCTTGATGAATGATTCTTTGTTGAAGGATTTGTTGACAAGTCTCTTTAAATTGTAGATTTTTTTTTAAATGATCAATAACCTCTTCAACTTCAATTAAGGTGGTCAAATTGCTAGTCATATCATAAATTAGATAATATTTCCCTCAATTAATTGTATAAAAGTTAATACAATCTAGGGATTTCTCAAAAAACTCACTGAAACGAAATTGATCGAATAAAGCATAGGAAAGATCATGGGGGAGAGAGTAAAATGTTCCCTTTTTGCTCTCCCCATAGTGGCGATCCTCCATCCCTTGAAAGATCAAGGGACTATCAAACCAAATCGAAGATAAAGAGCATCCCCCTGTGGGTAGATCGATGAAAAAGGGGTAGGATTCTCAAGCATGGTGCAAGGATACTCTTATTGAGTAGGGTAGTTAATCCCTCATTTAAAATGAGAATGTTCCCGTATCTGAGAATATTCCTGTATCTATCTCGATTTTAATGTTCCTACCAAGGGCTACGGCGATAGCGGCACCAAACCCTGCCCCTGCTTCACCTGATAAGTCCCCAATAATAGATGATTGACTAAAATCGAACTGTACATCAAAGAAGCCAGAAGCAGGATTACTAAAAGAAAAACTACCCCTAATTTCTTCATTTTTGAGGATTTCTTCCTCTCGAAAATCTAAGTCTTTGATTCTTAATTGACTCATTGAATTACTCCTTGAAACTTAGTACATAGGATTCAAAAAAATTAGGGTGCTATTGCAACAGCATAGGTAGTTGTCCAAGTCCAAACTCGATTGCTGGCTTCTGCTCTAGCGGAAGCAAAAGCCCTGAAATCGATAAAACCACCTTGAACTGTTGGATTGGGTTTTCTAACATTTTCTAGATGTTCTAGATCAGCAATTTTCATGATTGTCTCCCTTAAACGTGACATAAACGGTAAACGAATAGAATTAACCAAATGAAAATTGGATTAAGCTAAATTTTCCAGAAGAAATGCGAGAATTTCCCACAGCAGTTGATAAATACTCTTGTTGAATATCGGCAGCAGAACCAACTGCTCCTAATGTTAAGTAATCAACATTATTCATATTGAAAGAAAAGCCAACGCCTGTATCCAGGGCGCTATCCAGTAAGCTTGAAGTTAATTCCGAGGTAAGCATTAGACGCTCAAAAAATCCTCCTTCGATATTCTCAACTTCAGAAATAGGATTGATATGATCTAAATCGGTAATAATCATTGCTTTAATTTCCTTAAATAAAATTGGTTAATCAAAGTCATTCTTCTAACAAGAAAGCTCAACAAATCCTTAATGGATTTGTGATTTTATTTGTTAGTCGTATAACTTTGTCTGTGATTTTAAAGATACATCTAAAAAAGAAAAGAGTGTTGCCATAATGGCAATAATTATTCCTCATGACAACACTTTTATATTTTTATATTTTCTGAGTTTCTCAATCTTTTAAATTACTCAGACCTTGAAGTAATAGATGAAGAACCACTAGATGAGAAACCCCCTGCAACTTGTTCAGCCATTTGACTAAAATTTAAGAGAGTTGTGACAGCAGAACGAACACCACTTGCTCTAGCACCATAGGTGCTTTGAGAATTAGCAACTAGCTCATCATTGAGAAACTCTTGCTTTTGAAATGTTTGGGTGGGAATGAAAGCCAAAAACCCCCCTGAAATTCCAATTCTTTCCTCAAATGGTTCGTGGTAATCTAAATTATCAATAATCATGCTCATCTCCTTTTTCTGAGAAATGTAAACAACCAAAGATCCTCTAGAGATTTTATTCATAATGAAAAGAATCTCCAGAGGTCTTTGGAATGAATTTTGGAAAAACTAGGAATATTTAAGATTTCTAATTCAGATATCAAACTGAGCTTAAAAGGCTTTGTTTTAATCTAATCAATATCCCTAGAACTAGATTTCTAAAAATCTTAGAAATCGTTAGTTGAATTATACTTCTCCAAAAGCAGCTGATTGAGAAGTAGCGTCAGCATTTTTAAGTCCAATATCCGCCGAGGTATTACTATCGGTAAAAGTTAAGGTTTGAGCAGC
>JAAUYI010046081.1_pt1 | contig 11467 bp, 8 predicted proteins | sample 7278041 | NCBI WGS metagenome assembly JAAUYI01 (sample SAMN14350216, study PRJNA611818) | marine sediment metagenome | isolation source: surface marine sediment (0.6m) | place: French Polynesia: Moorea | collected 2018-08
AATGTTGCCGTGAGCGCAGAGCTCATTACCCCGATCGCCATGGATGTCGGCCTGCGTTTTGCCATTCGCGAAGGCGGTCGTACGGTAGGTGCCGGTGTTATCAGTGAAATCGTGAAATAGTATTACTTTTTAGAGTAATACGTACCCTGCTCTCTTTCTGTTGCAGAAGGAGAGCCGGGTTCTTTTTTTAGAGGGGCACGACCGCAATGAGAGATATAGTCACTCTCGCTTGTACAAAGTGCAAACGTCGTAACTACACGACTACTAAGAACAAGCGAAATACTCCAAATAAACTGGAGTTTAAAAAGTATTGTCCTTTTGATCGTGAGCATACCGTTCACAAAGAGACAAAATAAGCAGCGCAGGCCAGTAACTCTAATTGGCAGAGTGCCGGACTCCAAATCCGGATGCTGGGGGTTCGAGTCCCTCCTGGCCTGCCATTGCAGGTTTGCATTGTAAGTATGCTCGTCAGACGAAGAAGTGATACTGGACTGCAAATAAGAAGGAATTATTAAGAGTATGGCCAACAAATCGAAATCGAAAAAGAGTGCTGTTACCAAAACAGAGAAACCATCCCCATACTCACCTGCGGAAATTAAAAAGTTTATTGGCGAGGTTAAGGTAGAGTTTTCCAAGATAGTCTGGCCAGATAAGAAAATTACCTTAGGCATGACAGGAATTGTGGTGGTGCTTACTATTGTCGTGGCGGCGTATCTCGGAACTGTTGATCTATTATTAGGTAAACTGGTTTCCTATCTGCTGCGCTAGATAGATTAACTAGGGCCTCACTCTTTAGTTATTTATAGTAGCGGCAGGAAATCAATCTCAGGCTGGGTAGACGGAAAAGATGGCAAGACAATGGTACATACTACAGGTTCACTCCGGCTATGAAGAAAAAGTCAAGGCGACTTTAGAAGAGCGGATCCGAAGAGACGGGCTTGAGGAATTTTTTGGTGAAATCCTCGTACCGACTGAACAGGTCGTTGAAATGATCAAAGGTTCGCGGAAAACGTCTTCCAGGAGATTCTTCCCCGGGTACATGCTGGTAAGTATGGATCTCAATGACACAACCTGGCACACAATCCACGAGAATATGCCGCGGGTTGTTGGATTTGTTGGCGGAGACAAAGATCCTGTGCCGCTTTCCGATGAAGATGCCGGTAAGATCATTGGCCGGATTCAGGACGGCTCGGAGAGGCCAAGGCCGAAGGTCATTTTTGACGTGGGTGAGGTTGTTCGGGTCATAGATGGTCCGTTTGCTAATTTCCAGGGGGTAGTCGATGAAGTATTTCCTGAAAAAGGCAGAGTGCGGGTCATGGTCTCCATCTTTGGCAGAGAGACCCCGGTCGAACTTGAGTTTGTTCAGGTGTCAAATACCTAGGTAAGGGTTTGTCCTTGAAGTAAGGTTAATCTATGAGTTTTCTGGATGATAACTCCAGTGAAACTTTTTTGTTTTAATACACTGATTGTGGAGTGAACAATGGCTAAGAAAGTAAGTGCTTATATCAAGTTGCAGATTCCAGCTGGGAAAGCCAATCCCTCACCTCCAGTAGGTCCGGCACTTGGTCAGCACGGTGTCAATATCATGGAGTTCTGCAAGGCGTTCAATGCAAAAACCCAATCGATGGGTGATACCATTGTCCCTGTTGTCATTACTGTATATCAGGACAGGTCCTTCAGCTACATAACCAAGACACCGCCGGCCTCCGTACTGCTCTTTAAAGCGGCAGGCATTACCAAAGGCTCTTCCAATCCGAAAATGGAACGAGTAGCCAAGGTCAGCAGGGAGAAAATCCGGGAGATAGCTGAGATAAAGATGCCTGATCTCAATGCCTATGATATCGAAAGTGCAATGAAAATTGTCGAGGGTACGGCAAGAAGTGCCGGTATCACCATTAAAAACTAACAATTACCATTTACTACTTTCAAGGTACACAGAAGCCTTGAATACAGTAGGAGGCTGCTATGCCGAAACACGGAAAAAAATACAGAAATGCGTTGGAAAAGATTGACAAGACACAGCTCTTCCCATTGTCTGAAGCAATCGATGCGGTTCTTTCATCAACCTTTGCCAAGTTTGATGAAACCTTTGATATTGCGGTCAAGCTTGGAGTTAATCCAAGACACGCCGACCAGATGATTCGCTCTTCTGTGGTCCTACCACACGGTACAGGTAAGGAAACCAGAGTACTTGTCTTCGCCAAGGGAGAAAAGGAGACGGAAGCAAAAGAAGCAGGAGCCGACTACGTAGGTTCCGATGATTTGGTGGAAAAGATTCAGGGTGGCTGGCTGGAATTTGATAAGACCGTTGCTACCCCAGATATGATGGGAACAGTCGGTAAAATCGGCCGTGTTCTTGGGCCTCGTAATCTTATGCCGAATGCCAAACTTGGTACCGTCACTTTTGATATTGCCAGTGTTGTCTCAGAGATCAAAGCGGGAAAAGTTGATTTTCGTGTTGATAAAGCCGGTATAGTTCATGCCGGAATAGGCAAGGCTTCCTTTGGCAAAGAAAAAATATATGAAAACGTTTTGGCATTTATCGCCAAGTTAATTCAGCTTAAACCCAGTTCGAGTAAAGGGGTTTACCTGCGCAATATCTCGATATCAACAACAATGAGCCCAGGCTACAAAGTTGATACTCTGGATGTACGCGCTCTTGTAAAATAAAGTATTAAGGGGTTCTGCACACTCCAAGAGGAGTGCAGAGTGGAGTCGAAGACAGCAGGCACCGAAGGGTTTAATCGGGTCAACCACCTGCCGAGACGGTTTACAGCCACTTCATTTTGTGAACCATTTGAATTTTCTGTAACTGCTGTTGTAATCGACATCAATTTTTAACGTAGGAGGAGTGCTTTGAATCGTGAAGAGAAAGCGGCAATAATCTCTGAACTGACCGAGTCCTTCAATAAATCCAAGTTTTCTGTAGTTGCTGACTACCGTGGTCTTACTGTGGCCCAAATGCAGAAAATAAGGATCGAGTTGAGGACCTTCAATTCAGAGCTTCGCGTCGCCAAGAACACTCTCCTGAAAAGAGCGGTTGCAGAGACAGATAGTGACGTTCTCAGTGATGATTTCACGGGAACTACAGCCGTAGTAATGGCCTATGACGACCCTGTCGGACCTGCGAAGGCACTCGCAGAATTTGCCAAAGACCATGAGAAATTTGTTCTCAGGTCAGCCGTTCTCGAAGGAGAAAAAATTGGTCCGGAGGAGATCAAAGCTCTTTCCAAGCTGCCAAGCAAAGAAATAATGCTGGGACAACTTCTATCCGTTCTCAACGGTATTCCCACGGGTCTTGTCAGCGTGCTTGCCGGCGTCCCACGGACGTTTGTTTACGCATTGCAGGCGCTTAAAGAGCAAAAGGAACAGGTCGAAAATTAAAGCATCACCAGGATGCGCGAAAATCTATTTAATGAAGAGGTAAAAACAATGGCTGTGACAAAAGAAGACGTAATTGAGTTCATTTCTAATATGTCCGTACTCGAGCTCTCTGAGCTTATCAAGGAATTTGAAGAAAAATTTGGCGTTTCTGCTGCTGCCCCTGTTGCCGTAGCTGCTGCCGGTGCTGCTCCTGCCGCGGCTGAAGCTGCAGAAGAGAAAACCGAGTTCGATGTTATCCTTACCGGTGCTGGTGACCAGAAGATCAAGGTCATCAAAGAAGTTCGCGGCATCACCAGCCTTGGTCTGAAGGAAGCAAAGGCTCTCGTTGAAGGTGCACCGCAACCCATCAAGGAAGGCGTGACCAAAGAAGAGGCCGAAGAGATAAAAGGTAAGGTAGAAGCAGTAGGTGGAACCGTCGAAGTTAAGTAAACAGCAAAAACATAGAATGTTTCTCAATAGAAACATTCGTCTGTTTCTAGAAACACGCTACGGGCTTTGCCGCGTAGCGTGTTGTGTTTCTGAGAGTTAAACGGAAACAACGTTATTTGTTTAGTAAAATTAATTGCTTATCTTTTAGCGTATTTGGTTGAACGTTTACCAGTCAACTAACGGCCACGATGATGACCTTGCATGCATTAATAAGACAAGTATCTTCCGGAATTGTCATTCAGCCTTGCTGCTTCATGAATGTGAATATGAGCTGCAGGCCATATTTTCCCACCTAACGAGTAAAAACACCATACAGTATCTCCGGAGAAGTTGGAAATGCTGTATTTACAAGTAAAACGATCTATAGGCACCTTTGAGGACGATTTATGGAAAGAATTAGAAAAAACTTTGCCACCGTGCAAAATATCATTGAGCCTCCTCACCTGATATCTATGCAAAGGAAATCTTACGAGAAATTCCTGCAGATGGACCGTGAGCCGGATGATCGAGAAGATTATGGCCTCCAGGAAATCTTGAAGAATGTCTTCCCAATAAATGATTTTAACGGAATGTGCTCTCTGGAGTTTGTGAAGTACAAGTTTGGAGAGCCGAAATACACAGTAGAAGAATGTGTGCAAAGAGGAATGACCTACGACATTCCTCTGAAGATTGTTGTTCGATTGATAACCTTCGACGTCGATGAAGAAACCGGAGTGCAAACAATCCGTGATATTAAGGAGCAGGAGGTATATTTAGGTTCTTTGCCCCTGATGTCCAAGGATGGCGTCTTTATTATAAATGGCACAGAACGGGTTATCGTTTCACAGCTCCAGCGTTCTCCAGGTCTGTTTTACACTCACGATAACGGCAAGAGCCATGCAAGCGGAAAACTGCTCTATTCTGCCCGTATTATTCCCGTTCGGGGGTCGTGGATCGATCTTGAATTTGATATAAAGGATATTCTCCATGTTCGCATAGACAGAAGGAGAAAATTTCCGGTTACAACCTTGCTGAAAGCATTGGGATACAACGCCAGTCAGCTTCTTGAAGAGTACTATCTGACCAACGTCATTAAATTTGAGGGTGATCAGTACAAGATCAGTTTTGATACCGAGACAGCCCTGGGCCAAAGACTTCAGTTCGATCTTATCAATCCCAAAGACGGAGAGATACTCGGCAAGAAAGGCAAAAAGATCAGTAAAGTTCTTTGTAAAAAAATTGAGGCTTCCGAAGTAGACTACCTGGAGATTGAGAAAGAGGAAGTTATCGGCAAAGTACTTGTTGAAGATCTTTACAATCCTGAAACCGAGGAAATCCTATTTCTGGCAAATACCGAAATTACTGAAACGGTGCTTGAGTCTATCCAGGAAGCAGGCATACAAAGTGTGCGGGTGCTGTTCATTGATGGTGTGCATTATTCTGATGCATTTCGCAAGACCCTTGCTCTTGATAAGGTTAATTCAACAGAGGAGGCACTTCTGGAAATATACCGGAGGCTGCGTCCTTCAAGCCCACCGACACTTGAGGTTGCGCAAACATTTTTTGACAATCTTTTCTTTAATCAGGATCTATACGATCTCTCTGAGGTAGGGCGCTACAAAATCAACGCCAAGCTTGGACTTGATATCGATATCAGCCAAAAAGCCTTGACCATTGCGGATATTGTCGAGTCGGTGAAGTATCTCGTTCGACTCAAAGATAACCAAGGCGGCGTTGATGATATCGATCACCTGGGTAACAGAAGGGTGCGTACGGTTGGCGAGCTTATTGAGAACCAGTACCGCATGGGACTGGTCAGAATGGAAAGAGCCATTAAAGAGCGCATGACCTTGCAGGATGTGGAAACACTCATGCCCCACGATCTGGTCAACCCCAAACCGATATCTGCAGCGATAAAAGAATTTTTTGGTACTTCGCAGCTTAGCCAGTTTATGGATCAGACCAATCCCCTTTCCGAGGTCACCCATAAACGAAGGCTAAGTGCTCTTGGGCCAGGAGGTCTTTCCCGCGAGCGTGCAGGCTTTGAAGTCAGGGATGTTCATCCGACCCATTATGGCCGGATATGTCCCGTCGAAACACCGGAAGGACCGAATATCGGTCTTATTGTCTCCCTGGCCACCTATGCCAAGGTGAATCCTTACGGTTTTATAGAGACTCCTTACCGGAAAGTTGAAAATCGAATTGTCTCCGATGAGATCGAATATTTCAGTGCTTTACAGGAACAGAAACATATTATTGCTCCAGCTTCTGTTCAGGTTGACAAGAAAAACCGGATTATCCCGGATTCCTTAATTGTGCGTGAGGATGGCGAGGTAGTCACTTCGTTCAGCGATAATGTCACCTACATGGATATTGCACCAAATCAGCTGATAAGTGTTGCCGCATCTCTCGTACCTTTTCTCGAAAATGATGACGCCAACAGAGCCCTGATGGGCTCGAACATGCAGCGTCAGGCTGTTCCTCTGCTCAAACCGGCAGCTCCACTCGTCGGTACCGGCATGGAGCGTTATGTGGCTCGAGATTCAGGAGCGTGTTTGCTTGCAGGTGGTGATGGTGTTGTCGAAGAGGCCGATTCCAACAGAATCGTGGTTCGCTACGATGAACCCGGCACCGATGGTTATGATACCGGAATAGCGGTTTACAGATTGGAGAAGTATAAGAAATCGAATCAGAATACTTGTTTTAATCAGGTGCCGTTGGTTGTACCCGGTCAGAAAGTTGTCAAGGGAACGGTACTAGCCGATGGTCCGTCAACAGAGAAAGGCGAACTTGCCCTTGGTAAAAATGTCACCATTGCTTTCATGCCTTGGCGGGGATTCAACTTCGAGGATTCCATTTTGGTGAATGAGAGGCTGTTGAAGGAAGATACCTTCACCTCCGTCCACATCGAAGTTTTCGAAACCATGGCCAGGGACACGAAGCTGGGCAAGGAAGAAATAACCAGGGATATTCCCAATGTCAGTGAGGATACCCTGCGTAACCTTGATGACTCAGGGGTAGTCAGAATCGGTGCGGATGTGCGTGCCGGTGACACCCTGGTTGGTAAGGTAACGCCCAAAGGTGAGACAGTGCTCTCCCCTGAGGAAAAGCTCTTACGCGCCATCTTTGGCGAAAAAGCTCAGGATGTCAAGGATTCCTCACTCCGAGTACCGCCGGGAGTTGAAGGGGTCGTCATCGATGCAAAAGTTTTCTCCCGTAAGGGTGTGGACAAAGATGAACGCTCCCTTATTATAGAAGAACAGGATATTGAGCGCCTCAACCAGGACAAACTGGATGAGTTGGCCAGTCTCAAGCGCGGCGTGTGTCTCGAGATTGGTGACATCATGCATGGCCGGACGGCGAAGAAGGATATCATCGCCAAGGATGGCACGGTGTTGGTGAAGCTCGGTAAGAAAATAGATGGCTCGGTGGCCAAGGATGTTGGCTTTCACAACCTCAGTTCAGTCGAATTCTCAGAAAAAACTAAATACGGCGAACAGATAGATGCCATCTATGAGCGTTATAAAAACCAATCACGCCTTATCAGCGAGCGCTACGACGGAATAATAGAGCGGATGACCAAAGGGGATGATTTACCCCCTGGTGTTGTTAAAATGGTGAAGGTGTATGTCGCCACCAAGCGCAAGCTCTCCGTCGGAGACAAGATGGCCGGCCGGCATGGTAACAAAGGCGTTGTCTCCAGGTTGCTGCCGGAAGAGGATATGCCGTTTTTTGCTGATGGCAGAACTGTGGATATTGTCCTTAATCCTCTTGGCGTTCCTTCCCGAATGAATGTAGGCCAGGTTCTGGAAACCCATCTGGGCTATGCTGCCAGGATGTTGGGAGAACAGTTGGAGAAACTGGCTAACCAGCAAGCGGTCAAAGCAATTAAGGAAAAGATTGGCAAGGTATATTCCAAGCAGGAGACAGATGCGATCGTTGCCGGAAAGAGCGACGAAGAGATCATTCAGTGGGCCCGTGAACATAAAGACGGGTTGCATATGAGCACTCCTGTTTTCGATGGTGCTCAGGAAAGTGAGATCCGTAAACTTCTGGTGGAAGCAGGAGTGGATGAGGTCGGCCAGAGCAGGCTTCACGATGGACTTTCCGGTGATCCTTTTGACAATATGGTGACCGTCGGTGTTATGTATATGCTGAAACTGCACCATCTCGTCGACAACAAGATCCACGCCAGATCAACGGGACCTTACTCGCTTGTCACCCAGCAACCTTTGGGCGGTAAAGCTCAATTTGGTGGACAGCGACTCGGTGAAATGGAGGTCTGGGCCATGGAGGCCTATGGTGCTGCCTATACGCTCAAAGAATTCCTTACTGCCAAATCAGATGATGTTGAGGGCAGGACAACCATGTATGAGCGCATTGTTAAGGGCAACAATTTTCTCACAACCGGCTTGCCGGAATCATTCCACGTTCTGGTCAAAGAGCTTCAGGGCCTTTGCCTGAACATGGAACTTATCGAAGAATAAAACCTACCTGCTCTGCCGCACTTCTAGTGCGGTAGAATGCTGGGCGGATATTACCCCTCGGGGCATAATCTCTTCATGTCTGGTTCAACTGAATCAGGCGGATACAACCAAACGAAGAAGAGGTGATTACGTGGAAGAGCTATTCAATTTTTTTCAAAAGCCGAAATCTCCCGTTGCATTCAAGAATGTAAAGATTACTCTGGCCTCCCCTGAAAAGATAATGGATTGGTCGCACGGTGAAGTGAAAAAACCGGAGACGATCAATTATCGAACCTTTAAACCGGAACGGGACGGATTGTTCTGTGCCAAGATTTTTGGTCCGGTCAAGGATTTCGAATGTAATTGCGGCAAATATAAACGGATGAAGCATCGCGGTGTTGTCTGCGAAAAATGCGGTGTAGAAGTTATCCAGTCAAAGGTACGCCGTGAACGTCTGGGGCATATCAAGCTGGCCGCTCCGGTTGCCCACATCTGGTTTTTGAAAAGTCTGCCCAGCAAAATTGGTGCGGTCCTTGATATGACCTTGAAACAGCTCGAGAAGATTCTCTACTTCGAGCAATATGCCGTGGTTGAATCAGAGGTTGAAGATGTACCAGTCGGTAGCCTGCTCACCGAGGAGAAGTATCGGAATGCCAGAGATGCCTATCCGGGAAAATTTAAGGTAGGCATCGGCGCTGAGGCTATCAGACAGCTTCTGGAATCACAGGATCTCGAAGCCTTGTCAAAAGAGCTGCGAGCTGAGATGGCCGCAACAAACTCCCAGACCAAAAGGCAGAAGCTCGGCAAAAGACTCTACGTCGTTGAAGCGTTTCGTGACTCCGGCAACAGTCCGGAGTGGATGGTACTCGAGGCGATTCCAGTGCTGCCACCGGATTTGCGTCCACTTGTACCTTTAGAAGGCGGTCGTTTTGCCACCTCTGATCTCAACGATCTCTATCGACGCGTCATCAATAGAAACAATCGCCTCAAGCGTCTTCTCGAACTCGATGCTCCCGATATCATCATTCGAAACGAGAAACGGATGCTACAGGAGTCGGTGGACGTGCTCTTTGATAATGGCAGGCGTGGTCGAGTGATTGCCGGGGCCAACAAGCGTCCCTTGAAATCGCTCTCTGATATGCTGAAAGGCAAGCAGGGACGATTCCGGCAGAATCTGCTTGGTAAACGTGTCGATTATTCGGGACGCTCGGTTATTGTGGTCGGACCGCACCTGCGTCTGCATCAGTGTGGTATTCCCAAGAAGATGGCGCTAGAGCTTTTCAAGCCCTTCATCTATAACAAACTTGAATCGCGTGGCTATGTCACCACCATCAAAAGTGCCAGAAAGATGGTGGAAAAAGGCACCAAGGAAGTTTGGGATGTACTCGATGAGGTGGTCACCGAATATCCTGTTATTCTCAACAGGGCGCCTACTCTGCATAGACTCGGCATGCAGGCTTTCGAGGCGGTTCTCATAGAAGGCAAGGCTATTCAGCTTCATCCACTGGTCTGTATGGCATTCAATGCCGACTTCGATGGTGACCAGATGGCGGTTCATGTACCGTTGTCGGTGGAGGCCCAAGTCGAGGCCAGGGTCCTGATGATGTCCACCAACAACATTCTCTCGCCCGCCAACGGTGAGCCGGTCATCATTCCATCTCAGGATATCGTTCTTGGTCTGTACTACATGACCAGAGAGCGGGTGAATGCCAAAGGAGAAGGCAAGATCTTTGCCGATCCAAGAGAGGCAAGGATTGCCTACGATCATGGCGTCGCCGAACTCCAGGCAAAGGTAAAAGTTCGTAAAAATGGTGAAATTTTTGACACCACCATCGGTCGGACAATTCTTGCGGAGCTGCTGCCGGACTCCATTCCTTTTAGTGAGGTCAACAAGGTCATGAGCAAAAAGGCCTTGGCTCAGCTCATCGACTATACCTACAGGCGAGCGGGAACAAAGGATACCGTCATCCTTGCCGACAGGCTCAAGGATACAGGCTATGAATATGCCACCCGAGCCGGTATTTCTATCTGCATAAACGACATGAAAATTCCTCTTAATAAAGAGGAATTGGTGGAACGAGCGGAAAGGGATGTGGTTGATGTTGAACATCAATACAACGATGGTTTGATCACCTCGGGTGAGAAATATAACAAGGTTGTCGATATTTGGTCGAAAGTCACCGAGGAAGTCGCCAACGAAATGATGGATGAGATAAAAGTTGATTATTTTCGCGACAAAGAGGGCAAGGTCGTCGAGTCACCGAGCTTCAATTCCATCTACATCATGGCCGATTCTGGTGCGAGGGGCTCCCGTGATCAGATACGTCAGCTTGCCGGTATGCGTGGTCTTATGGCCAAACCGTCTGGCGCTATCATTGAAACACCCATCAAGGCTAACTTTCGCGAAGGTCTTGATGTTCTGGAATACTTTATTTCTACCCACGGAGCCCGGAAAGGACTTGCCGATACAGCCCTGAAAACAGCAAACTCTGGTTATCTGACCAGAAGGCTGGTGGATGTAGCTCAGGAATCAACCATTGTTGAGAAAGATTGTCAGACTTTAGATGGTATTGTTGCCGAACCTCTTCTCGATGGCGGTGAGATTATTGTACCTCTCGGTGATCGAATTCTGGGAAGGGTTGCCTTGGAAGATGTTGTCGACCCTTATACCGATGAAGTTATTGTCGATGAGGGCGATGAGATTACCGAAGATAAGGTGTTGGCAATCAATAACGCCGGTGTGGATCACGTGCTTATTCGATCCGTGCTCACCTGCAGATCCCGTCGCGGAGTTTGTGCTCTTTGCTATGGTCGTGATCTGGGCAGGGGGCATATGGTGAACATTGGCGAGGCTATCGGAGTTATCGCCGCTCAGTCCATTGGTGAGCCGGGAACACAGCTGACCATGCGTACCTTTCATATCGGTGGAACCGCCAGTCGTTCGGTTGAACAGGCGGAATTGCGCACCCAGCGCGGGGGTAAGGTCAGTTTTAAAAACCTCCATTCGGTTGTGAATTCTGAAGGTATCAAGATTGTCATGAACCGGAATGCGGAAATCGTCATTCAGGATGATCTTGGCCGGGATCGTGAGAAGTTTAAAGTGAATTATGGTGCCCAGATTTTGGTGGAAGAAGACGCCGAGATCGAGGCCGGTACCATAATGGCTGACTGGGATGCGTATACCATCCCAATTGTTGCGGAGGTCGGCG
>JAAUYI010165802.1_pt1 | contig 11466 bp, 11 predicted proteins | sample 7278041 | NCBI WGS metagenome assembly JAAUYI01 (sample SAMN14350216, study PRJNA611818) | marine sediment metagenome | isolation source: surface marine sediment (0.6m) | place: French Polynesia: Moorea | collected 2018-08
ACAAAACCAACATTTTCTGCCATTGTATGGGACTTTTTTGTGCCTTCCCGTAACATGGTTGCTAAATTAACGCTCATGCTATCTTTTCCTGTTATTTTAAGTGAACACTAGATCGGTGACTTAATGACAAAAGCTTAAAAAACCGCCTAGTTGTGTAGCGTATCTTGATTTGGTCTAAATTTTTATTAAGAATTCTTACAAAAGGAAAGCACCTCTAGACAGGAGTAAAGTTAAAGCTTGGTTGATAAACCTTAATTCAAGTGTAAGCATTCGTTTAAACGAGAGTCACGTTTCGATTAAGCTGATGGCTGATGCCTGATAGCTGAATGCTTACATTCAAGTGGAATTTTTGATATTGATCAACTTCATATCGATGAAAAAAGGGGCTATTTGCCCCTCAACTTCTTTCAAATGTAGAAATTAGCTTTACCCTTACGCTTCAGGGGTAACGCGAGCATAGAAAATACCACGAATTTTCACTTCTACGGGTTCTTTAGCCCCTAAATCAGTATCAGAAGGCTGTTCACTTTCAAATACTCCAGCAATTTCTCCAGTTTCCTTATCTACCTTGGTCACTTGAAGAGAAATAGATCCTTTACCAATGGGAGTTTGTTTCACATTAGCGTAATCTTCCTTATCCGCTGTTGCAGGTAAAGCAACCGCGTTATCATAACCAGTGGCTAACCCACGACCTTTAGGATCAAGGAAAGTAGCACCCCGGTAAGAGGGAACTCTAAAATCACCTTCAAAGTCAATGGAACTATTGATAGAACTGAACCCAGGTTCAGTTTTACCCACTAAATTTTTAATGGTGAAGAAGAAAGGAACTTGTTCCCCTCCAGGAAGTTGAACAGTAACAGGTTGGAAATCAATTCCACCTTCTTCAAAGAAGGTAACAACCCCATCTTCGTCGACAGTGATTCTACCGCTAATTTGCTCTAAGCTAGTGGTATAACGGGTTAATAACTTACCAGGGACATATTCTGCTTCTTGACGTTTGTTAACAGGTTCTTCTTTAACAAAATACTCTTGGGGTTCCAAACATAAATCATCCACGAAATAGGTTTGGCCCGGTTCGATGGGTAGAGAACCCCGTGTAAACTCAGAAACTTGGGGACATTTGTTAGCTAGTCCGGTGTTTAAAATTTCATCGTAGGTTAAGTCCTGGGGATTAACCGCATTAGCAGATGGTTCACTACAAGCGGTAATTAACCCTAGACATAAAGCAAAAAAAGCAATAAGTAATGCACGAAACCTCATAATCATCCTCGCTTTGTCAATCTCAAATTAAAATGTCTTGTCCCTATGGCTATCACTCATAAAGTAAATCATCTTATAGTGTTTTGGACAAGTTAGGCAATTGCATCGGGATCTACTGTACCAAAATTCGTCACCAACATCCCTTTTAAGTTAGCAATTCTTTTGACCCAAAAATCTTTTATGATGGGTATGGCTAGGGAAAAGAGCAAAGATTTAGATGGAACAAGCAAACACACCAGCAACAACAAATCAGTCCCTTAACCCCTCTAACGGTTCTTTTCCGGCATCTCTAGAAGAGATTGTTATCAGGGTACATCTTGCTTCTCAACAATGTGACAACGATCCTCATCGATTACTTGAGTTATTGCGGACTCTTGAAAAGTTACATCTAGAGATTCGGGTTAATTTATTTGAACCCTCTTTACCAAACACCCGCAACGATTTGTATGATTTATTACTGGATATTGAAGAGACAGGGGGATGGCCTTATATTGGACGGATGAAACTTCGGGTTTTTTTAGAACATCTTTCCTCAGACATAGAACAGTCTCCCGATTCTGAATAACGATAAAAGTAGGGTGGGTTAGTTAAAGATAATCTATCTAAAAATTTGTCGTAACCCACCATTTCAGTTATGTTATTTTGCTAGACATTAATTGCTTTTGTCTGATTGATTTGGACAAGAATAATCAATTTCCCTACTAGCACTTAATTTAACGTCTTTAAGTTTTTTTCTTACGTCTTGTTTGAGGCGTTCTATTTCTTTTGGCTTTTCTATTGCTTTAATGGCCTTATCCATTATATCAAGTAATCTTTGATCTTGTTGACGGACAGCAACTATATATTCTTCTCTGCTTGAAACAATTCTAAAGGATACGAATAGTTTTTTGTAATTGTATCATTAACCTTTGAAAACTAACAAAAATAATGATGTTAATCAATAACAATAGCAAAGTAAATGTTAAAATAGGGTATTGATCCGCTGCGTCATTTAACCATGCTCCCAATCTTGGGATTATTATGTAATACTCTCTATACTCTTCAGGAATAATATCACTAGAAGGTAAATTATTCTGTCCTTGTACAACAGTAGAATGAAGAAACAATAGAAACATAGAACCCAAAAATCCTAAACCAAATTGTAATAATTTTTGGCTCATCTTTCTAATATCGAGCATTCTTACACCCTTTCTATTTGAAAATTAAGTATGGACTATCAATATAACTGAAAAAAATTATCTGATTTATATTTTTTTAGACTTCCTTAATCTTTAAAATAGTCACAGAATGTTAGATAATAGTTTACACTCGATTGTATCAACAATTAATTATGAATGATAATACTTGGCATTCTGCCACAAATATTCAAAATATCTTTAATCGCATTGCTCCAGTTTACGATCAATTTAATTATTGGTTGAGCTTAGGTCAACATCGTATCTGGAAGCAAATGACTGTGGACTGGAGTAAACCAAAACAAGGGGATTTTGGTTTAGATGTTTGCTGTGGTAGTGGCGATTTAACTCAATTATTAGCCCGTAAAGTGGGAAAAACAGGGAAAGTTATCGGATTAGATTTTTCTCAAGAATTATTAGCGATCGCTGCTCAACGGGCTAACAATAATTATCTAACCTTACCCGTAAAATGGATACAAGGAGATGCTTTAAATTTGCCTTTTGCAGACAATACCTTCGACTGTGCCACAATGGGCTACGGTTTGCGGAATGTGATGGATATTCCCCGTTGTTTACAGGAATTATACCGTGTTTTGAAACCGAATGCTAAAGTTGCTATTTTAGATTTTCATCGTCCTTCCCACCTTTGGCAACAAGCCTTCCAAAAATGGTATCTTGATAAGTTAGTGGTTCCCCTCGCACAATATTATGGATTAAAAGACGAATATGCTTATATTATGCCTAGTTTAGAGAGATTTCCTATCGGAATAGAACAGGTAAAATTAGCCCAAGAAGTGGGTTTTAAACCTGTTATTCATTACCCTATTGCGGGGGGAATGATGGGGGTTTTAGTGGGAACAAAACAGTCAACAGTGAATAGAATTAAGAATGTTTGATTAATTCTTAAATTTTGAGTAACGGGTAACTGATAGCCAAAAACCCTTAAGAATGAGTGTAACTCCTTGATGATTTATCATGACTTTCTTAGACATTTCTTCTATTAATTTATCTCTGATTTCAACTATTATTATTCCTCCCATAGCAGGATCAATTATTGGTTATTTTACCAACGATATTGCTATTAATATGTTATTTCGTCCCTACAAAGCGATTTACATTGGTAAACGTCGTTTACCGTTTACTCCAGGATTAATTCCTCGTAACCAAGAAAGACTAGCACAAAAAGTTTCTGATACAATTATGGGGTCATTATTAACCCCAGAAGAATTACAAAAACTAGCCAAACGTTTATTAAAAACTGAACGGGTACAAGCAGCTATTTTATGGTTATTAAACCTAGCTATCACACAAGTTAAATCAGATAAACAACAAAAAACAGCCAAGATTTTATCAGGAATTTTAGAGGATTTATTTAGTGAATCTTTACCTCGACTTTTAAAGGCTTTAGCCCGTCGTCAAGATTTTTTAGAAACCCAAATTAATCAAATTTTTGATCAAATTCTTCTAGATTTTAAACTAACAGATACTCAAGCAAGACAGTTCGCTAATTGGTTATTAGAAGGGGTTCTTCCTCCTGATATTTTGCGACAAGCATTGGTGGATTTTTTAACTGAAAGAAATATTCAAATTATCGATGAAGGGGTTAGGGAAAAAACCAGTGGAACTTATTGGGTTGTTGCTAATTTGTTCGGAGTACGGAATACTTTATTACGGTTAAGAAGTTTTTGTTTAGAAGAAAAAGAAGTCGCTAACACCAGATTAAAAGAAATCTTATTATCCTTAGAAGTTCGTAGTAGTTTAAGAGAATGGTTAAAAAGTCTTTCTTTACAAAATTTGCCAGTTTCTACTGTTCGACAACTTCGGAAAACAACTCGTGAAACTGTACAAGTTTATATTCAACAAAGTGGTACCCAATTTATTCAAGATTTTGGTAAAACGGTGGATTGGGATCAACTCTCTATTCTAATTATTAATCGAGTGCAAAATTCAGCAGCTTTAACCACATCGTTAGAAACAATTAGTAAAGAATTAGCATTAATTCTAGAAAAATATTTAGAAGAAGATTTAGAAAGAATTGTTGCTCAAGCAATTCCTATTTTATCCATTGACCAAGTTATTATTGATCGAGTAAATGCCACTTCTCCCCAAAATTTAGAAATGGCAGTACAAGGTATTGTTAAAAACGAATTGCAAGCTATTGTTAATTTAGGGGGAATTTTAGGGTTTTTAGTGGGAGTTTTTCAAACCTTATTATTTTTACTGAGATAGTTCAATTTAATTAAGAATAAAGTCTTCTTTCATTAAGGTAAGTTTATTATTAAGATCAATGACGAAATCTTGATGATTTATCTAGCTTAAACAATTACTAAAAAAGTACATATTCAGAGTATAATGTCTAAGAAAATTAATTAATTTAAACCATAAAAATGACCAGTTCACCCACATTATTATCTCCTTGTCAAGTTGGTAATATTACCTTAAAAAATCGGGTAATTATGTCACCTCTAACCCGTTCTAGGGCGGGAGAAGAAAGAATGCCAAATGATCTCATGAAAGAATATTATAGCCAAAGAAAATCAGCCGGCTTAATTATTAGTGAAGCAACCGTTATCTCTCCACAAGGGTGTGGTTGGTTACATACTCCTGGTATTTATTCAGACGAGCAAATGGAAGCTTGGAAACCCATAACCCAAGCACTTCATGAACGAGAAACTCCCATTTTTTTACAACTTTGGCACTGTGGAAGAGCATCCCATAGTAGTTTTCAAGAAAACAATCAGTTACCGGTTTCTGCTTCTGCGATTAAAATAAATGAAGACTATATTCATACTCCCATTGGTAAGCAACCTCATGAAACCCCTCGCCCCTTAGAAACCCAAGAAATTCCCCGTATTGTCGAAGATTATCGTTTAGCTGCTGAAAGGGCGAAAAATGCTGGTTTTGATGGCATTGAACTTCATGGGGCTAATGGTTATTTAATTGATCAATTTTTACAATCGAAAACGAATCAGAGAACGGATAAATATGGGGGAAGTTTTGAAAATCGTTACCGTTTTTTACAAGAAATTGTTGAATCTGTTTTAACTGTGTTTCCTGCTAATAAAGTAGCAGTCAGATTATCTCCTAATGGTGGTTATAATGATATGGGCTCTCCTGAATATCGGGAACTATTTACCTATGTTGCTCAACAACTGAATCAGTATGGCTTAGCCTATCTTCATATCGTAGATGGGTTAGAGTTTGGGTTTCATAACTTAGGTGAACCCATGACATTAGCAGAGTTTCGTCAGGTATTTGATGGAATATTAATGGGTAATTGTGGTTATACTCAAGAAAGTGCAGAAGCAACAATCAAAGCAGGAAATGCTGATTTAATTGCCTTTGGAAGACCTTTTATTAGTAACCCTGACTTAGTTGAAAGATTTGCTAATAACTGGCCATTAAATCCTCCTGCTGATATAAAAGATTGGTACTCTTTTGGTGCAGAAGGTTATATTGATTTTCCTACCTACGAAGACAGTCAAAATAGTTAATTGATTTGAAGTTTTTTAGTAGAGATAATTAATGAATTATCTCTACTAAGCTAAAATTAATTGTTAGTTTTCTTGAGCCATTCTATTTTTTTCTGATTGACTCAAAAATAATTTAGGGAAGATTAAACCAGATACTTGTTGATAAGCTTCAAATTCGGGGTAACGAGAAAGAGACTTATCTTTTTTGAGCATATTAGGCACAAAAAGAAGACTAATAAACAGTCCTAAAATAACAAAAGGTAGCCAATGCTGAGTTAATAAAGCGAAGCTACCATAGATTAAAATTTCTCCTAAATAATTAGTGTTACGACAACGGGCAAAAAATCCTTCTGTAATTAATCCTGAATGATACTTAAGGGTGTAATATTTTTGAGCATCACTACTATAGTGTAGAAAAACCCCTAATATATTCATGGCAATAACTACCGATATTAAAGGAGGAGATGCTTCAATATGTTGACTAATTAAAATAAAAGGAGCAACCCAGTAAAGAGAAACCACTAAAAACCCAGTAATTCCCATAGGAATAGATATTTCTTCTTCCCAACTTTTGTCAGGATAAATTCTATCTTTTAATAGCCAAAGAATACCATAAGTTCCATGCAGTGCTAAATAAACCCAGGCGGTAATACTAAAGTTTTGATAGACATTCATCAAACCAAAGACAAAAAATGAAGTTAGTCCTTTTGATAAATTAATAGGATGTTTGATTTTCATAGTTGTTTATTTATATTAAACACCAACATTAAAGAAAATGGTAGCACGACGAATATTATCTTGACTACCTTGACTACTTAAAGTGAACGAACGAAGATTTCTTAATAAGGGTTTGATTCCAAATTCAACCACGCGGGTAATGGGTAATTTTTGGGTTAAGATTGGTTCACTTTTTTCCCAATTGATATAAAAATAACCATCATTTTCTGGGGATAATCCTTCGATGACGTGCTGAAATTCCTCCGTTTCAATTAACTTAGGGAACTCGGTAGAAATGGCTTTAGAAATTCCTTCTACTGAAGTAGAAAAGATTACATAATCATCAATATTGCCATGAACTCCTGTCACTTCAGTTTGTAAACTAGCTAATTTTTTCTGATTAGGATTAACTGTTGCTTTAAGCTTTGTCCACACTGTTACATTGGTGTCTAATAAGGGTAAATTTCCCACTGTATAACCAGCGTTTTCTGCCTGTTGATCAAACCTTTCTAAAACCTGATCTATCGCTACGTCAGGACTTTTTTGAGCAACAAAAATCCAGTCTGGTTCACCCCCTTCTTCTTTGGGAACTAATCCTAGGCTAAATTCCCCTTTAACCCAAGGAAAAACATCTTTAGATAAATTAACTCCTAACGGTTCTTCTAAGTAGCTTATAGCGCGATTTAATAGCTGTTGCAAGGGACTATCTTGGTCTAATCCAGTTTCAATTTGTTGCCATAATTGATATAAGTTAGTACCTGTGGCCGTTAAAATAGTATTCGTAGGAAGATAGGCAAAAGCATCAACTGGTTCGGATAAAATAGGAGAGCGTTGTTCTTCTCCTGACACACCAATTAAAGCCGTTTGGGCTACTAACCCCTCTTCTTTGATGGAAAAAGCAACGGTTAAGGTTTGAGTAATCTCAGGCAATTCAGGAATGGGTAGATTAGCTAACCAAGCAGATAAAGCAGGAAAATTAGTGTAAACAATGCCAATTCTTGGCTCAACAATAGTGTTTAATGCCTTCTGATATCCTGGCGCATTTTTTAAGTTTAAATCAGGAACTTGAACATTATTAATACTCTCTTTTAACACTTGAATATCATTAGCAAACAGAACCATATTTCCTACAACGGCTGTGGCAGAAAGAGGAGTATTTTTTTTCAAATCAGGGTTTTGTTGAGCAATTAAATTAACCCCTTTATAGGATTCAAATACTAAGTCAGAAGTTCCAGCGATCGCTTCAGTGGAATAAGAGGCTTGTAAGAACTCATTAGCCAGTTGTTGATCCTTCGTAGAAACTGCCAATAAATAACCTGGTTTAATACCATTATTCGGGTTATGATCGTAATCAAGGGATGTCACCGCCAGGGTAATTTCTTCCCCTAACCAGGGTTGAATTTCCGTTTGATAATCGAGTCCCGTTTTTGCTAATAAAGTTTTCTCAATGGTCTGTATTTCTTGATGCGATCGCCGTCTTTTTTCGGGAGAAGCAATGAACCGCCCCAAAGCATCTAAGCGATCGGGGTTGGTTAACAATGACACCATCACCGGTGCTTGTTTCGGAAGAAAAATTGCTGTGGTTGGTTCCTTCATAACCCCTCCGGCCAACAGAGGTAAAGGACTGGGTTTTAATATCCAATAGAGACTGGTTGCTGCGAGGGAGAGAAGAAGAATAACACCAAAGATGAGAGTGGCAAAAAAAGGACGAAACTTCACTATTACCTATCCACAATAAGGAATGACCATTGTTTATTTTAACCTTAATGCCCCGATAAATTTTGGGATCTAGCGATAGGAGACCAGTAAGGGGATCGCCTTAAGCCCCGCTTGTTGGTAATTATCCATGATCGCTTTAAAGGCTTTCCACTCCTCTTCTGATTCAATGCCAATACAACCAGCCGTCCCCGGAACATTGCGGTCTGCATGGATTCCAAAGTCTACCCTACTTATACCAAATCCGCCTAATTAGCTATCGTTAAAATCTCTACTGCAACCTCCTCGTCCCCCGCTTCCTCTGCTCCCTCTGCCTTCTCTGCTCACCTAACTAGATATATTATTGATGAAGTGGGGAGTGTGGGGGGAATTAAGCTTAAAACATGATTTTCTCTTCCCACCCTTCCCCCTCTTCCCTCTCTCAACAGATAATTTTGTTAACCGAGTAGTATTTGGTGGTAAGTAAAGCAAAAAAATCTTACACTAAGACTTTAACAATATGACCCTTAAGCCAGAACAATTAATTGACTTAGCCCTAAAAGCTGGGGCTTCTCATGCAGAAGTATATCAGTCCCGTTCCCAGTCTCGCCCTGTGTTTTTTGAAGCTAACCGTCTTAAACAGTTGGAGAGTTCCCAGTCGGAAGGAACGGCGTTACGGTTATGGAAAGGGGGATCGCCAGGGTTAGCGGTGGCCTATGGAGAGGTAGATAGTAAAACACTGGTGGAACGGGCGATCGCGTTATCTAATCTTAATGATTCCGAAACCATTGAATTACAAGATCCCCGTACGGATATTCGGCCTTCTGTGGGAGAAATGATCGCAGTAGAAAGGTTAATAGAAACGGGGAAAACGGCGATCGCTCAATTAGGGCAAGACTATCCAGAAGTGCTTTGTAGCGGTGAGTTTGCGTCTCAAGAGGATTTTTCTTGTTTAGTCAATTCTTTGGGGCTTCACTGTCAATATAGTGAGGTTTCGACGGATTTTTATTTAGGGGTGGAATGGGTGAGAGGGGAGGATTTTCTCGCCATTTATGAGGGGGAACATAGTCATCATCAATTAAATACAGAAAAGGTAGTACAAGGGATTTTACAACGGTTAGCATGGGCAAAAGAAACGGTTTCCCCAAAAATAGGACGTATTCCTGTGTTATTTACTCCCAATGGTGCAGCTATGTTATGGGATACAGTGGCTAATGCACTCAATAGTAAAATGGTCTTAGAAAAGGCTTCTCCTTGGAGTGAGAAACTGGGGGAAACGATCGTTTCTGAGAAGTTAAATTTATCCCAACAACCCAACTTAGAACCTTATACTTGTCCCTTTGATGATGAGGGGACAATAACCCAACCGTTATCTTTAATTAGAGAGGGAAGATTAGAACAATTTTATAGCGATCGCACTAGAGCAAGATTATTGGGAGCCCAAAGTACAGGAAATGGCTTTCGTGCTAGTTTAGGGAGTTATCCTACTCCTAGTTTAGTTAATTTAATTATAGAGCCTGGAAAGCGTAATTTTGATGAGTTAGTTAAACAATTAGATAACGGTATTATTGTGGATCAAATTTTAGGGGGTGGTGCTGATATTTCGGGAGATTTTTCGATTAATATTGATCTCGGTTACGGTGTGAAAAATGGAATGATTACAGGAAGAGTAAAAGATACAATGGTGACAGGAAATGTGTATCAAGCATTAAAAGAAATTATCGCTTTAGGGAATGATTCTTGTTGGATAGATTCTTGTTTAACCCCTTCTTTCATGGTAGAAGGGTTATCAGTAACAGGATAAGCATTCAGCTATCAGCCGTCAGCCATCAGCTACACCTTACATTGCTTAATTATTTCTGATGGTTTAAGGATAACGTTATCCGTCAACTAAACAGGAGATAAACGGGTGAATAACGTAAGGGTCAACGGACGTTGACCCTGATAAAAGATAAAAAAGCGCATCTAAGCCAGATGATTGATTAATGGGGCAGTAAGTCTGGGAAAAATAACTTAATAAATCCTGAAACAAAAGCCAAAATAAAGCCAACAGCAACAGAACGATTGATAAACTTTTGCGAATCTAAACGTTTATTGATTCCTTTAATTTCTGTTTTCACTTCAGTTAGTTCCACTTCAACGGTATTCAGTTTTTCCAGTTTAGTATTTATTTCTTGAATTTCTTGTTTGATTTCTTGCTTAACGTCTTTAATTTCCTGCCTAATGTCTTTAATTTCTTGTTTAATCTCTTTTTGATTGGTGTCTATTTTATCCTCAATACGTTTGAGAATTTCTTGTAGGGAGTAAGGAACTGTGATAGGTTCATTCATAAGTTAAACTGGTAATAGTATTTGATTAATTGTGTCCTTTGGTAGCTACCAAAGGACTCTTTTTATTTTATCGTCTTCTCTCCTGATACTAAGTCCACCATGATACTAGAGTAATTTTCTTTCTCCCCCTGCCTCCTAACTCCTGTCTTCTTCTTAAAAAATTATTCCAAAATTGCTTTAAGCTGCATTAACAAAGTTTGTTTGAGGGGTTAGACTGTTTTATAATTTCTTCATCATAAAGCCTAAAATTCTTGAATTCAGCCAGACGAGGGAGCTTAAGAAGCTCATAAAGCTCTCTCTTTTTCGTGATTATCAGAAATAGCCCTTTGTCCGTTGTCCAAGTTTTCTCAACAGTAATTCAAGTTATGTCTGATACTTCTGTGAGTAATAATACTTTTGAGTTTAATTTAGTGATGTTAAAAGAGGTTGTTACCACAACCTCAATCAAAATTATTACCGGAAATTTGGGTTTAAAGCCCCGTCCCTTTTAGGACGGCTTCTTGAGGTCAGATAATCTTCGAGGTTTCCTCGAAGATTATCTGACCTCGCTTTTCCAGGTTTTTAATATCATGTATAATTAGAACTATAGCGGATAGGGTAATCAACCGCTCTAAAAACCCAGTCGCCTAATGGCAACGCACCTTGAAAACTCAGGCTCTGGGTTCTGTACCGAAAAGCTTGTACAGGTAAAAGCTTTAAGCATCAAGTACCAGACCAACCAAGTTTTTTGGTTTTGAACTGTATCGTAGGGCATACGAGAACAGACCTCTGAAATGGGGTGAACGTCTGAGGAGAGAATCGCCTCTGGGTTAAAGG
>JAAUYI010235283.1_pt1 | contig 11460 bp, 8 predicted proteins | sample 7278041 | NCBI WGS metagenome assembly JAAUYI01 (sample SAMN14350216, study PRJNA611818) | marine sediment metagenome | isolation source: surface marine sediment (0.6m) | place: French Polynesia: Moorea | collected 2018-08
CAGGCGAGCGTGGCGCGCTGGACCGCCAACGGCTTCTACAACAGCCTCGCCAGCTGGATGGTGGGCCAGAGGATAGACGATCTGACCTCGGGCTTTCGCGCCGTCGATCGTCGCCGTTTTCTGAGCTTCCTCTACCTCCTGCCCAACGGGTTCAGCTATCCCACGACGTCGACCATGGCCTTCTACCGGGCCGGTTATTCCGTCGCGTTCCTCCCCATCGATGTGCGCCGGCGCGAAGGCCGCAGCCATATCAACGTGCTCCGCGACGGGCTGCGTTTCCTGCTCATCATCTTCAAGATCGGCACGCTGTACTCGCCCCTGAAGGTCTACTTCCCCTTTGCCGTGACCGTTGCCGGCCTGGGTTTCTTCAACTACGCCGTTACGGTCCTTGGGACGCACACCTGGCGCTTCACCAACATGAGTGCTTTGCTCATCTCATCGGGAGTAATTATTTTTCTTCTCGGATTACTTTCGGAGCAGCTCACGAACCTGCAGTACAAGGACGTGCAGATGGATGGGGAAGACTGATCGGTCGCGAAGGCGGGCCACCCCAAGGTGGTAGGGCGCTCGGGCCCGCGCATGGTTAAGCTTCGCGCCGCTCGCCTGCGGCCGGTGTACTGATCGCCTGCAGGCAAAATAAGAAAATGGACAGTGAACGCGCACAGGAGTTATGCCGCCATGCTGATCGGTGTACCCCGGGAAATAAAAAACAACGAATTCCGCATCGGACTGACGCCAGCGGGCGTGGGCGAGCTCGTCCACCACGCCGGGCACCGAGTACTGATTGAGAGCGGCGGCGGTGCCGCCATCGGCTTTGACGACGGGCAGTACACGGCCGCCGGCGCTGAGCTCGCGCCGGATGCGGCCACCGTGTTTGGCGAAGCGGAAATGATCGTCAAGGTGAAGGAGCCCCAGCCCGTGGAATGTCGCATGCTGCGACCGGGGCAACTGCTCTTCACCTACCTTCACCTTGCCCCGGACCCGGAGCAGACGCGTCTGCTCGTCGAGTCGCGCGCCACGGCCATCGCCTACGAAACCGTGACCAGCTCCCAGGGCGGCCTCCCGCTGCTGGCGCCGATGAGCGAGGTCGCCGGTCGCATGTCGATCCAGGCCGGCTGCCACAGCCTTGAAAAAGCCCAGGGTGGCAGCGGTACGCTACTGGGCGGCGTTCCGGGAGTCGAGCCGGCACGGGTGCTGGTCATTGGCGGGGGCGTGGTCGGCATCAATGCGGCGCGCATGGCCATGGGCCTCGGTGCGGACGTCACCATCGTGGATCGTTCGATTTCGCGCCTCAACGAGCTGGACATGATCTTCGGCGGCCGGCTGAAAACCCTGTTCTCGACCGCCGATGCCATCGAACGCCTGGCCCTGGAAGCGGACCTCGTAATCGGCGCTGTGCTTATCCCCGGCGCCGCGGCCCCCAAGCTGATCAAGGCGGACCTTGTGCGGCGCATGAAGCCGGGTTCGGTTCTCGTAGACGTGGCCATCGACCAGGGTGGTTGCTTCGAGACGTCGCGCCCAACGACGCATGAGGACCCCTGCTACATCGTCGACGACGTCGTGCACTACTGCGTGGCCAATATGCCCGGCGGCGTCGCGCGAACGTCAACGCTGGCGCTGACCAATGCGACCCTGCCCTACGTGGTTGCCCTGGCGAGCAAGGGTGCGTATCGCGCCCTCGAAGACGACGAACATCTGCGCAACGGACTCAACGTACACAACGGCAGCATCACCTACGAGGCCGTGGCGGAAGCTCTTGGCTATGAGTACGTCGCGCCGCTGGAGGCCCTTGCCGCCGCGCCATGAACGCCTCCGGGCTGATGCCCGCGGCATCATGTTGCGGGGGCCGTCGCGCCCCCGCCGGGAAAATTAAGCCGCCACGCGAGCCTTGAATTCGCGACGCCGGGCGTGGAGTACGGGCTCGGTATAGCCGCTCGGCTGCTCCTCGCCCCGGAATACGAGATCGCAGGCCGCCTGGAACGCCACGCTGTCATCGAAGTCCGGCGCCATCGGCCGATAGGCTGGATCGGCGGCATTCTGGCCGTCTACGACCACGGCCATGCGCTCCAGCGTTTCGCGCACCTGCTCCTTGGAGCAGACGCCGTGGGCCAGCCAGTTGGCGATGTGCTGGGACGAGATCCGCAGCGTTGCGCGGTCCTCCATCAGACCCACGTTGTTGATATCGGGAACCTTCGAACAGCCCACACCCTGCTCGACCCAGCGCACGACGTAGCCGAGGATGCCCTGGGCACTGTTGTCCAGTTCACGCTGGATTGCCTCGGCATCGAGCCCAGCGGCGCCGCGCAGGGGGATCGCCAGGATGTCGTCCACCGAGGCAGGCGTACGCTTCGCAAGTTCAGCCTGAACGTCGGCAACGTTGACTTCGTGATAGTGGGTGGCATGCAGCGTTGCCGCCGTTGGAGAAGGCACCCAGGCGGTGGTTGCGCCGGAGCGCGGGTGACCGATCTTCTGCTCCAGCATCGCGGCCATGAGATCCGGCATCGCCCACATGCCCTTGCCGATCTGGGCGTGGCCCGGAAGGCCGCAGGCAAGGCCGACGTCTACGTTGTAGTCCTCGTAGGCCTGAATCCAGGTTTCGCCCTTCATGTCGCCCTTGGGGGTCACGGCACCGGCCGCCATGCTGGTGTGAATCTCGTCGCCGGTGCGATCGAGGAATCCGGTATTGATAAACGCGACCCGCTCGCTGGCGCGGCGTATGCACTCCTTGAGGTTTACCGTGGTGCGTCGCTCTTCATCCATGATCCCGAGTTTCAGGGTGTTTCGCGCCAGACCCAGGGCGTCTTCGACTCGGCTGAAGAGATCCACGGTGAAGCTCACCTCATCGGGCCCGTGCATCTTGGGTTTCACGATATACACGCTGCCGCGGCGCGAGTTACGCAGCTCACCGTCGCCGCGCAGGTCGTGCAGGGCGATAAGTGACGTGAACATGGCGTCCATGATGCCTTCCGGAATCTCGCGCCCGTCGCCGTCGAGGATCGCCTCGTTGGTCATGAGGTGTCCCACGTTGCGCACGAACAGCAGACTGCGGCCGTGCAGCACCAGTTCGCCCCCGTCGACGGCGGTGTAGCGCCGATCCGGGTTCAGGGTTCGCGTCAGCGTCTTGCCTCCTTTCGTGAAGCTTTCACTGAGATCGCCCTTCATCAGGCCGAGCCAGTTACGGTACACGATGGCCTTGTCCTCGGCGTCAACCGCGGCGACGGAGTCCTCGCAGTCCTGGATGGTGCTGACCGCGGATTCGAGGAGCAGATCCTTGACGCCGGCGGCGTCCGTCGAACCGATCGGGCTCGAGGCGTCTATCTGGATTTCAACGTGCAGACCGTTATGCCGCAGCAGGATGGCCTCGGGCGCGCCGGGTTCGCCGCGGTAGCCGCGCAGCTGCGCGGGGTCCGCCAGGCTGCTCACACCGTCGCCGTGCTGTACCTCGAGCTTGCCCTCAACGAGTCGGTAGGCCGTGGCATTGCTGTGACTGCCGGAAGCCAGGGGAAAGTGCGCGTCGAGGAAGTCGCGGGCCCAGGCAATGACGCGCAGACCGCGCACGGGATTGTAGGCCCCCCCGCGTTCGGCACCGTCTTCCTCGGAAATCGCGTCCGTCCCGTAGAGCGCGTCGTAAAGGCTGCCCCAGCGCGCGTTTGCCGCGTTGAGCGCATAGCGGGCGTTCATCACCGGGACGACAAGCTGCGGGCCGGCGATGCTGGCCACTTCGTCGTCGACGTTCGCGGTGCTCACGGTGAACGGAGCCGGTTCGGGAAGGAGGTAGCCGATCTCCTCCAGGAAGCTGCGATAGGCGGCGCGATCATAGTCGGCCCCGGGGTGCTCCCGGTGCCAGGCATCGATCTTTGCCTGCAGGCTGTCCCGTTCGGCGAGCAGGGCCTCGTTATGCGGGCGCAGCTCGGTGACTATCGCTGCGAGGGACTCCCAGACGGTGGCGCTTTCCACGCCCGAGCCGGGGCAGATTTCCTTCTCCACCAGATCGGCGATCACCGTGGCGACCTGGAGTCCAGCGCGCGTAACCCGCTCCGTCATAGCTCTCATCTCCGCTGTAAGCTAGCTCGACTCGCCAGTTTAGGGGGCAGGGTAAGATTCCCCAAGCAGATGACTTTGATCCCCGGCATTTCCGCGGTGAATCAAGAGGCCCGTAGGTAGAGCGCTCGTTCGCTGCTGTCAGGGGCCTGCTTCGTCGGATGCCGCGATGTCCCGCGCGGTAGCCGTAATCAGGCGCCGCAGCCACTGATTGCCCGGGTTGTGCTGCAGGAGCGGGCTCCACGCCATCTTCAATTCCAGGGGCGGAATGGCAAGCGGCGGGTCGCGGCGCACCAGGCGCGGGTTGTCGCGCTTGAGCAGCGCGGCGCGGGTGGGCAGCGTAACGATCAGGTCGTTGTGCTCGGCCAGCGTCATCGCGGCCTGGTAGTGCCGCGTGAACACCCGGATCTGGCGCTTGCGCCCCAGCTTGCCCAGCGCCGCGTCCACCCACCCCAGGCGCTGCACGTCGTCCGGATTGACGCCGACGCCGACCCCCATACCTGTCTTGCTCACCCAGACGTGATCCGCCTTCAGGTAGTTGTCGAGGGTGAAGTCCTCGAGGACCGGGTGGTTGGGGCTGAGCAGGCAGGAGAAGCTGTCTTCCCAGAGCATGATCTGGTGGAACGACTGCGGCATGGCGTCGAAGCGGTTGATGATCATATCGACCTTGCCGCGTTCGACGTCGAGGAAGCTGACGTCGGAGGGCGTCATGATGTCGAGCGTGATACCCGGTGCCTGTTCGCGGAGTGCAGCCAGGACCGAGGGGAACAGGGTGGATTCGGCGTAATCGCTGGCCATGATGCGAAAAACACCCTCCGCGCTTGCGGGCTTGAACTCCGAACGCGGCTGCACCGCCTGTTCGATCTGCGTCAGCGCATCACGCACCAGGGGTTCGAGTTCGAGGGCGCGCTCGGTAGGCATCATGCCCTCGGAGGTGCGCACCAGCAGGGGATCGTCGAACAGCGCCCGCAGGCGCCGCAGTCCATTGCTCATGGCCGGCTGCGACAGGTTGAGCTGCTGTGCCGCCTGCGTCACGTTGCGCTCCCGAAGCAGTGCATCGAGATAGACGAGCAGATTGAGATCGATGCGGTGCAGGTTCATGGACGGTCCCGGGCGTGCACAGGGGCGGCGGCTGGAACTGCGCAGTATCGCGATGATGAAGCGGTCATGCCAAGCCTCTATACTTCGCCGCGCCGTGATCCGCCCCGGGGCGCGTCGTCGGTCTCACTTGCATTCCCACCGTGAAAGGAGCCACCGCATGTACAGAGCGCCTGTGGAAGATATGAGCTTTCTCATCGACGAGGTAAACGACGCCGGGGGGCGCCTGGGCTCGTTGCCGCACTTCGCCGATCTTGGCGTCGGGGAGGAGCTGACCACCGCGCTCCTCGACGAGGCGGCGCGCCTGGCCGGCGAGGTGCTCGCACCGCTGCGCCGGGTCGGGGATATGAATCCCGCCAGCTGCGAAGACGGCAAGGTCACCATTTCACCCGGCTATGCGGAAGCTCTCCAGGCCCTGGCCGAGGGCGGCTGGTTCGGTATTTCCGCGGATGCCGACTGGGGCGGTCAGGGTCTGCCGGAGGTCTATGGAACGGCCGCCGCGGAGATGTGGAACAGCGCGGATATGGCCTTCGCCCTCGCCCCGTTCCTGAGCAGCGGGGCGGCCCTCGCCATTGCCGCGCACGGCAGCGACGCGCTCAAGGAGCGCTATCTCGACAAGCTCCACAGCGGCCAGTGGACCGGCACGATGAATCTCACCGAGGCCGGAGCGGGCTCCGATCTCGGCCCCATGAAGACCCGCGCCGTGCGGCGCGACGATCACTACCTGATCACGGGTCAGAAGATCTACATCACCTGGGGAGATCACGATGCGGCGGAGAACATCATCCACCTCGTACTCGCCCGCCTGCCCGACGCGCCGGAAGGTTCTGCGGGAATTTCCCTTTTCCTCGTGCCCAAGTACCTCGTCAATGAGGACGGCAGTCTTGGCGACTTGAATGATCTGCGCCCGGTTTCCACGGAGCACAAGCTCGGCATTCACGGCAGTCCCACCTGCGTGATGGCCTACGGGGACGAGGGCGGCGCCGTCGGGTACCTGGTAGGCGAGGAGAACCGCGGCCTCGCGTGCATGTTCACCATGATGAACGAGGCCCGGCTCAAGGTGGGGATCCAGGGCCTTGGTGCCTCCGAGGGTTCGTACCAGCAGGCGGTCGCCTACGCGCATGAGCGTGTGCAGGGTGGTGTACCGATCATCCAGCACGCCGATGTAAAGCGCATGCTTCTGACCCAGCGTGCGCTCACCGAGGCTATGCGCGCGCTGGCCTACAGCGAGGCCGTGACCATGGATCTCGCGCATCACGGCGGCGAGGAACAGCGCGCCGTGGCCCAGGCGCGCATCGACCTGATGATTCCAGTCATCAAGGGCTGGATGACCGAGACCGGCCAGGAGCTCACCTCGCTCGGCATCCAGGTGCACGGCGGCATGGGCTATGTCGAGGAGACCGGCGCGGCGCAGTACCTGCGCGACGTGCGTATAACCTCGATTTACGAGGGCACCAACGGCATTCAGGCCGCCGACCTCGTCGGCCGCAAGCTCGCCCGCGACGGCGGCAGCACCATGGCCGACGTTCTGGAGGAGCTGCGAGCCGATGCCCGCGGCATGCGCGAGTTCGGCGGGCGCATGGCGACCGTGGGGCAGCGCCTCCTGGATGCGGCCGCTTTGCAGACGGCATCGACCGAGACCGTGCTGCAAATGGCGGCGAATAATCCCGAAGCCGCGCGTGGCGCCGCCTTCGACTACATGATGCAGACCGGCTTCCTCTTCGGCGGCTGGCAGCTCGCCCGGGGCGCTGTAGTGGCGGAGCGCCAGCTTGCGGCCGGCAGTGACCGGGAGTTTTACGCGCGCAAGATAGCGACCACGGCGTTCTATGCCAGCAGTATTCTGCCGCGCTGTGAGTCCTACGCGGGCGCCGTCGCGGCGGCCGGTGGAGCGCTGACTGACTTCCCGGTGGGCTGGCTATGAGTACTCCAACGTTCAGTACCCCGGACCTCGCCGACGACGCCCCCGAAGCCCGGGCGTTGTTGCTGCCCTGGCGGGATTTCGGCGCACGCGATCGCTTCTGCGGCCAGGCCGTCACCGTGAAGTGCTTCGAGGACAACTCCCTGGTCAAGGAACTGGTACAAAGTGCAGGGGAGGGACGGGTGATCGTCGTCGATGGCGGCGAGTCGCAAAGACGCGCGCTGCTCGGCGACATGCTCGCCGCAAAAGCCGTGGAGAACGGCTGGAGCGGACTGGTCATCGCCGGTGTGGTTCGCGACGTCGAAATCCTCGAGACCCTGGATCTCGGTGTAAAGGCGCTCGGGTCCTGTCCGCAGAAAACCGATAAGCGGGGCGAGGGTCAGCTCGACATCGCCATCGACGTGGGAGGTACCACGGTGCACCCTCGGGACTACGTCTACGCCGATCGTAACGGTGTGCTCGTCAGCCGCACAGCGCTGATCTGACCGTGAGCGGCGCGCACGGCGCGCTCAGGCCAGACGCATCGACAGATCGAGGGCCTTGCAGTCCTTGGTGAGCGCTCCGATGGAGATAAAGTCGACGCCCGTCGTTGCAATCGTCGGCAGGGTGTCCTCGGTGACATTACCCGATGCCTCGAGTTCGACCCGACCATCGGTCCGGCGCACCGCCTCGTGCAGGTCATCGAGGCTGAAGTTGTCGAGCATCACGCGATCACAGCCCGCATCGATGGCCTCGTCCAGTTCGTCCAGGGTTTCCACTTCGACCTCCACGGCCTTTCCAGGCGCCTGTTCGTGGGCCCGGAGCACGGCGCTGTGGATACCGCCGCAGGCGAGGATGTGGTTTTCCTTGATGAGGTAGGCGTCGTACAGCCCCATGCGGTGATTGAAACAGCCACCGCAGCGCACCGCGTATTTCTGTGCCTCGCGCAGACCCGGCAGGGTCTTTCGCGTATCGAGGAGCCGAACTCCGGTGCCGCCGACCAGGTCCGCGTAGTGTCGGCAGCGTGTGGCCGTACCCGACAGAGTCTGGAGAAAGTTGAGGGCCGTGCGTTCGCCGCTCAAGAGAGCCCGCGCGGGACCGCGTGCCTCGAAGAGCTGCGCCCCTTCGGCTATGGCGTCGCCGTCGCCCAGATCCCAGCTCAGCTCGACCCGCGCGTCGATGGACTCGAACACCGCATCGACCCAGGGTCTGCCGCAGAGCACACCCGGCTCCCGACAGATGACGCGGGCTGTCGCGCGCTCGGTCTCGGGGAGAAGCTCAGCCGTGATGTCTCCGCTGCCCAGGTCTTCGCGAAGAGCGGCATCGACATTGGCCTGAACGACAGCGGCGGCGGGAGGCTTGAGCGATAGGGACATGGAGCTGGAGTACTCTGAAACGCGCGTCATGGTAACAGTGCGCGCGGCGCCGGGGTATCGGTGGAAGCGCCCAGGGCCTTGCCGCGCGCCGGGCGCCTTCGCACAATGCCGCCATGGCTTCTCTCATCGACGGCGACGGCTGGCATCGGGACGCGCGGCGTATGCCGTCTCCGAATTTCGATGACCGACCGACCGGCTGCGAGCCGGAACTGCTCGTCGTACACAATATCTCGCTGCCTCCGGGCCGCTTCGGCACCGGCGCCATCGAGGCACTGTTCTGCAATGAACTCGACTGCTCGGCCGATGACTTCTACGCGGGACTCGAGGGACTGCGCGTATCCGCGCACTTCCTCATCGATCGCAATGGCCGGCTGACGCAATTTGTGTCCTGCGACGGTCGCGCCTGGCACGCCGGAGTCTCGTCCTGGGCGGGGCGCAGCAACTGCAACGATTTCAGTCTTGGGGTGGAGCTTGAGGGTACGGATACGAAGGCCTACGAGGCGGAGCAGTATGCTGCCCTCGTGGAACTGGTGGCGGCGCTGCGGCAGCGCTATCCCTCCCTCGGCCCTGCGTCGATCGTTGGACACAGCGATATTGCACCGGGGCGCAAGACCGATCCGGGCCCGGCGTTTTCCTGGTCTCGACTGCGTGAAGATCTACGGCAGCATGGCAGTGAAGGCGACTAATTTTGGTCAATGCGTGGCGTCCCGGGCGATGCCTGGTCGCCACCTGCTAGGCTCTCCCTGATTCCAGGACGCTACACGGAGCAAAACGGTTGAGCGGCAGAGGTAACACGAACCCGAACGGGCGCGATGCGGCGGAGGAAGATCCGGTGTCAGCGGACGAATACGCACGCACCCGCCCCCTGCCCATATTCACGGACGATGACGACGCCGGGGACGAAGCGTGGCAGCTCGTGGTCGCCTGGCATCCCGATCGCAACTGTGTCGGCGCTCTGGTTGAGCTTCAGGTCGAGAGCGGCACGGCATCGCCGGAGGTCTGCATCGGTCGCCACGAACCGCTGTTCACCACCACGAACGACGATCTCATCGGGCTCGCCAACGCCCACGTGAGCCGGAATGCCTGTCGACTGGTTCGCGAGAGCGGGACCTGGGTTCTGTACCGTCACAGCGGGACTTCGCGTCTGCGTGTCGATGGGCAGGCGGTGGCCACTTCGATGGAAATCCACCTCGAGCAACTGCAGCGGGGCTTCTCCATTGCCCTCGCCGAGCAGATTCTCCTGCATGCGCGGCTGTTGCCCCGGAGCGTGGCGACCGGTGAAAGTCCGGCGACGCTCGATGGACTTCTCGGTGTGAGCCGCGCCATGCGCGATTTGCGCCGCGCCGTGAAGGATGCCGCGGGGCGCGGTGAAGACGTACTGCTGATTGGCGCGACCGGGACCGGCAAGGAACTGGTGGCCCGGGCGCTGCATGAACTCGGCGCTAGAGCGAAGGGCCCCTGGGTGCCGGTAAACGTGGCGGCCATCCCGCCGGATCTGGCGGCCGCGACGCTATTTGGCACGCGGCGTGGCGCCTTCACCGGCGCCGATGCCCATCGCGAGGGCTATTTCCAGCGCGCCGCCGGCGGAACCCTGTTCCTGGATGAGATCGGGGATGCGCCGCCTGGTCTGCAGCCCCTGCTTCTGCGCGCTCTGCAGGAACGGGAAGTCCAGGTACTCGGTGGGCCCGCGGAACGTGTGGAGCTGGGCATCGTTGCCGCCATGGAACGGGATCCGGACGAACCAGGCTTTGCCTTCCGCCAGGCTCTGCGCTACCGCCTGGCCGGCAAGGAGCTGCGTCTTCCCACCCTTGCGGAGCGCGCGGAAGATATCGGCCTGCTTACGCTGGTGTTCCTCGAGCGCCGCGGTTGCGTGCCGCATCGCGATCGTCTGTCGGCAGCGGTTAACTCGCGCTGGGTGAGGCTCTTCGAACTCCTCCTGGCGCATCGCTGGCCCGGGAACGTCCGCGAGCTCGAGCACCTCGCGGGCGAGATCGAGGCGTCGCTGGTCGATGGCGCTCCGCAGGCACTGCAATCGCTGCAGCGCCGCCTTGCCAGCTCCGTTCCCCGGGATCATGACCATCATGTCGCCGAAGCACCGGGCTCTGAGGACAGCCTAGCGCCGGCGGGCGACGGCGAGCCGGGACGACTTTCAGACCTAGACGATGACGCCTTCGCAGAGGCATGGCACGCGTCGGGCTTCGAGGTCGCGGCGATGGCACGTCGCCTTGGCGTTTCCCGCGCCGCCGTGTATCGACGCATCAAGTCTTCGCCGCGCTGCCGTCTCGCGGCCGACGTTCCGCTGGTCGAACTTCTGCGCGCCCTGGACAGCTGTCGCGGCGATCTCATCGCCACAGCACAGCAGCTGAAGATTTCGCAGCGCGGGTTGCAGGCCAGGTTGCGTGCCGGCGGTATGGCTTCGGGTGCTCCTTCCGAGGAAGCAGCGGGGGCGGAGGAGGCCGGCCGCTGAAGTGGGTGGGGACCTCGCGCACTATCGTGTACTCCGCGACGTTTCCGCGGGTGGGCAGGGCAGCGTCGTCCTGGCCCTGGACACGCGCCTGCAGCGTCGCGTGTGCATCAAGATCTATCACTACGACGGCGGACTGCGAGAACGCCTGCGCCTCCAGCGCGAGGCCCTGCGCCTTGCCAGGCTCGACTGCTCGAACCTCGTTGATGTTCTCGACGTTGTCGCTCACGCGGGCCGACTTGCGCTCGTCACCCGTTACTTACCCGGCTGCAGCCTGGAGCAGCTCCTGCGCTGCGAGACCCGCCTGCCCGCCGCCGACGCTGTCGCCATCGCCACGGATCTGGCTTCGGCGCTCGGCGCCCTTCGGCTGGCCGGCCTTGTTCACGGAGATATCTCCGCGACGAATGTGATCGTGGGTGAAGATGGTCGCGCCGTGCTGATCGATCTCGGCGCAGCTGTTTACTCCGGCGAACAGCCTGAAGCCGCCAGCGAGTATGCCCTGAGTCCCGAGCAACTTCGTGGCGATGGTATCGATGGCCGGAGCGATGCCTTTGCGCTGGGCCTGCTCCTTTACCGGATGCTCA
>JAAUYI010058879.1_pt1 | contig 11441 bp, 8 predicted proteins | sample 7278041 | NCBI WGS metagenome assembly JAAUYI01 (sample SAMN14350216, study PRJNA611818) | marine sediment metagenome | isolation source: surface marine sediment (0.6m) | place: French Polynesia: Moorea | collected 2018-08
GGCGTGCACGGGGCGCTGGACGTCGAAGCCCGCTACAACATTGCGCCGACGCAGTACATCGCGGCCATTCGTGCCGGTGAAGACGATGAGCGAGAGCTCGTGATGTTGCGCTGGGGCCTCATCCCGTTCTGGGCAAAAGACCCGTCGATCGGCAACAGGATGATCAATGCGCGCGCGGAAACGGTTGCCGAGAAACCCGCGTTTCGGGCGGCGTACAAGCGCCGCCGATGCCTCGTGTTGGCGGACGGCTTTTACGAGTGGCACCGCGAAGGCTCGGGAAAGACCCCGTACTTCATCTCCAGGGCCAATGACGAAAAGTTTGCGTTTGCCGGCTTGTGGGAAAACTGGCACGACAAGGAAAGCGACGACACCGTGCAGTCGGCAACGATCCTGACAACCGAGGCCAATGACTTCGTGCAGTCGCTACACCACCGTATGCCGGTAATTCTCGACCCGGCGAGCGCCGCCCGCTGGCTCGACGGCGACGAGACGCTGCTCGAGGACGTTGCCGCGATTACGCCGGATCTGAAGGCGTGGCCGGTCGACCGACGCGTCAACAATGCACGTAACGAGGGGGCTGACCTGATCGACGCGGTCGGCGATGCGAAGACCGGCTAGTCTGCGAAGTCGGCGGGCGTCCGGTACGGTTGGGTTGCAACCACCAGCATGCCCGGGCCCCCGTGTGCGCCGAGCGCGGCACCAGTGTCCGTGATCGAGGTGCGGCGCACGTCGGGCAGGTATTCCCTTAGATAACGTTCCAGCTCGGCTGCCTCGTCCGGGCTCACGGCATGTGAGATGGCCACGTTCAACGGTCCTTCTTCGGTAACCTGTTTCGCGACGTGGCGGGCGAACCGGCGCGGCCTGTCACGGCGGCCAAGCAGGAAACTGCCCGATGCCACACGCCCGTCCGGCACGGTATAGATGATGGCAGTCAGGCGCAAAAGGTCGGCGATGGTTTTGACCCATCCCGGCACGCGCCCGCCCTTCACGGCGTATCGAAGGTCGGCGAGCATGCCGAAGGTCCGCGTCCTCGGAATCATCGATTCGACCGCGGCTATCGTCGCATCGGCGCTCATACCGGCTTTGGCGCATTCTGCTGCAAGCACCGCCAACAGCCCCTGTCCCAGTGACGCGTTGCGGGAATCGACAACATGAATCCTGCCGTGCGCATTGACCCGTTCGGCTGCGGAGCGGGCCGCTTCGAACGTGCCGCTGACGCGCTTCGTCAGGTTGATGGAAACGACGTCGGCAAAGTGGCTGGCCAGGAACTGGAACTGGCGACGGAAATCCCCGGGTGCAGGCTGTGACGTGGTCGGGTGGTGCGGATTCGTCTCGAGTTCGGCAAAAAACTCCTCGCTTGAGATACTGACCTTGTCGAGGTAGCCGCGATCGCCGAACTGGACGCGGACCGGCACGATATGAATGTCGAGTCGTTCGAGGTCGTCGTCCGGGATGTCGGCAGCGGAGTCCGTGATGACGGCGAACTGTTTGCTGGCATCGTGACTGCTGTGTTGCTGTCGATGCATGTCATCGGCTTTCTCCGAACTGACCTCACCATACTGGCGCGCCAGGTCGAAGACGGTTTCCGGCTCGTTGACGTGGATATGAACCTTGGCCTTGCGCTTGGTCCCGGCCAGCACCAGCGAGTCGCCCAGTTCCGCGAGCGACTCCCGCAGCTTGCGACGGTCGATGTCGGTTCCGGTCACGATGCACTCGGTGCAGTAACGGAAAGCGGACTCTTCGTCGCCGCCTGCCGTGACGATCGGCGCGTCATGTTCGAACACCGACAGATCCGGTTCCGCGGCGATCCGCCCATGAGCGATGAATTCCGTCATGCCGGCAACGAGGGCTGCGAAGCCCTTCGCGCCGGCGTCGACCACGCCGGCTTTTCTGAGCACGTCGAGCTGCTCGGTCGTGTGCGCGAGAGCCTCGTCCACGCGAGCGGCTGCTGTTTCGATCAGTGCCGCAAAGCTGCCCTTGCCGTCTTCGTCGGAGTGCCGCTCGACAGCATGCGAGAAGGCGGCAATGACGGACAGGATCGTCCCTTCGCGCGGGTTCGACAGTGCATCGTGCGCATACTCATTGCCTGTCGCGACCGCCTTGCCAAAGGTGTAAGTCGTGAAGCGACTGAGCTCACCCGCTGAGTCGCTCATGCCCTGGAAGAACTGCGCGACGATGGCGCCGGAATTACCGCGTGCACCGTCGAGCAGGGCATCTGCGATGGCTGCCAGCAACGTGCCGAGATGTTTTTCGCCGGGCGCCTTCAGCACTGCAAGAGCGGCACCCAGCGACAGGCTCAGGTTGGTACCGGTGTCCCCGTCAGCCACCGGGAACACGTTGATGCGATTAAGGACTTCCTGCTCGTCGATGACACGATGGATGCCGGAGATCAGCGCGCTGGCAAGTCCGTCACCGGTCAGGTAGTTGGAGACCGCGGTAGTCAATCGATGTCGCCGGCTGGCCTATTCGCGCGGCAACAGGAAACGCGTTCCGCGGTGGTCGAGCACGACGCCATCCGGCGTGATCTGCTCGACTGTCGGCCCTGCTGCCAGTTGCGTGTTCTCGCGATGTTTGACCATGTTGATGAACACGAAACGTTCGGCCGGCGTTTCGCTGTATACGTGGATGTCGAGATGCAGGTCCGGTAGCTGCACGATACCGCCGGCGCGCAGCTGGCCAAGCGTCGGAAGCGCGACCGCGGGCGTCGACGATTCCGGTGCCGGAGTGCTCGCGAGCACCTGCGGTTCGGGTGCGGGAAGCGTTGCGGGCTCCGTCGTTGCGGCGGGTAGATCGTCCAGCGCCTCGTCGACGCGGTCCCTGAACGACGACGTCGCTGCCATGGTGGCGTCTGCCTGCGGCGCTGCTGGCGCCGGATTTGTGACCGTCGGATCGGCGCCCCGAAGCGGTTGCAGCTGCACGTCCTCGAGCGCCTCGTGCGCAGCGACATTTTTCGGCGGCGTGTCGACGGCGGGTTGATCCGGCGTTGCCATCGCCAGGGTCGGCGCTGCCCTGTCCAGCACGGGCTCGTCGAGCGGCAGGGCAACGGTGGCAGGCGGGCTGTCATTGCGCAGGAACAGGCCGGCGAGCACGGTGATGTTGACCGCGAGCAGCGCCATCAAGACCCATAGCCAGCGCGGCGGCCCGGATGACTCCGATCGCGACGGCACCGACGCAAACTCCGCCGGCCCCTGCTGTTGCCGTTCCGATTCGGATTTTTTCAGTGCGTCGAGAATGAAGGACATGGCTTATTCCTGTGCCAGCCGCGGTGTCGTCAGCCGCGGTGTTCCGTCGATGGCGAGCAGCGAATTGACAATGATCTGCGTGCGGCGCCCGGCGAGCCCGTCCACGTCAAGGCGATTGTCACGCTGGAATTCGCGTACGGCACGTTCCAGGCCGGCGTCATACAGGTTCGAATCGGGTGGCTGTGTGCTGTATCGGGGGTCGATCGCCGCGAGGCTTTGCCGCAGCCAGACGACGTTCGGGTCGCGCGCGCCCGGACCCAGCGCAACCGGCCGACCATTGGGCGGTTTCCAGAGCATCAGGTAGCGCCCGAACCACGCATCGGCGACGGCACCCACCGGGTGCACGACTTCGACGCCACCGATGGACAGTTCTGCCTGGTCGCCGAACAGGCCTGTGAGCACAACCAGGTGCGTGTCGCCGCTGCCGCTGGTGAGCGTCAGAATTGCCGGGCGGTCCAGTTGCCGCAAGCTGCTCAGTGAACCGCGCTGCGTCAGGCAGGCGAAACCGGCTGCAGCGGCTTCGCTGCAGGCGACGTTCGCGTTGCCCCGGAACTCGAGGTTCCATCGGTCGAACAGCGTGCGCATGGCCGCGGCGGCAGACGTCAGTTCGCCGGCCATCCTGAGCTGCTCGTCCAGTGTCGGTTGCGGTTCCGCGGCTTCGTCATCGGCCAGTGCCGACGTGTCGGGCTCCGGGTCCGGTTCCGGATCGACGATAGTGGACGCGACGTCCGTCGCTGCGGCGACCGGCACCTGTGCGGTGGCGACTGGCGTCTGTGCGGTGGCGATCGGTTCCGTCGGGGTGAATCGGGGCGTGATCTGGTCGGCGAAGTAAACGAGGCCCGCAGCAATGACGACGACGGCGATACCGGCAGTGACCGGTACTCCCCAGCGCAGCCACGGTGACTTGCGTTCATCGCCTGCCACCTCGGCCGCAGCCCGCCGAACCAGGCGACGTGTGACACGGTCGGACTCGGTGCTGTAGGCACCGAGCAGTGCGCGGTCACAGATAACGTTGATCAGCCGCGGCACGCCCTTCGTCAGCTTGTAGAGCTCACGTTTCGCGGCCCGGTCGAATACCTCGCCCAGCGCGCCCGCAACGCGCAGGCGGTGCTCCACATACTCGGCTGTCTCGTCGCGTGACAACGGCTCGAGGTGGTAACGGCCGGTGATGCGCTGCGTAAGCTGCCTGAGGTCGTTGCGGGCGAGCAGTTCGCGCAGCTCGGGCTGACCGATCAGGATGATCTGCAGCAGCTTTTGCTTGGAGGTTTCCAGGTTGGTCAGCAGGCGAACCTGCTCCAGCACGTCGCGCGCCAGGTTTTGCGCCTCGTCGACGACGAGGATGACACGACGTCCTTCGGCATGGGCGCGCAGGAGATGCCGGTTCAGGGCGTCGATCAGCGCCTTGCTGCTGCCGTACTCGGCCGGCCGGTCGAAGCCGAGTTCCTCGCATATCGTCTGCAGGAATTCGAGCGCCGACACCTGTGGATTCAGGACGACCGCAACGTCGGCGTTCTCCGGCAGCCGGTTCTGCAGCAGGGTCCTGACGAGCGTCGTCTTGCCTGTACCGACCTCGCCGGTCAGCTGCATGAATCCGCCGCTGTCGGTCACGCCGTAGACGAGGTGCGCAAGCGCCTCGCCGTGCCGCTCGCTCATGAAGAGGTAGCGCGGGTCCGGGGTGATCGAGAACGGTTTCTCGTTGAGGCCAAAAAAGCTCGTGTACATTGTTGTTATAAGCCGGCGCCGGCATCGGCCCGACCTGCGATCATACCCTATTCAGCACGGCATTCAGGGCCGATCCAGGGTCCTGGCCCGGCCTACCGAGGACGAGCCGAACCGATCGCGGATTTCGTCGACGGTGCGGTCGACGGCGTCCGGCGCCGCCTCGCCTGACGCGGCAAACAGGTCCTGCTGGCCACTGCTAAAAAGCTTGCTGCCGCCGACGCCGAGCAAGCGGACGCGGGCCCCGGGGTGCTCGGCGCGCCATTCTGTCAAGAGCTCGCGCGCGACGGCAAAGATTGCGTCGGTGCCGTTGCCGGGCGGCTTCAGCGCCATCTGGCGTGTGGCCGTCGTGAAATCCTGCTGGCGGATCTTGACCTGCACGGTACCGGCGTCGAGCCCCGCTTTGCGCAAGCGCGCGGCGGTGCGCTCGGTGAGCTTGAGCAGGGCGCGCTCCATGTCGGCCTGCGTCTCGAGGTCGGTGTCATAGGTTTCCTCAGCGCTGATGGACTTCTCACCGCGTTCGGGCGTCACCGGACGATCGTCGATGCCGGCCGCCCGGTCGCGCACGCGCTGCGTGAATCGTCCGAACACCGGCTCGAGGCGCCGTGCGTCGCCGAGGCGCAGGTCGGCAACCGTGCGTATCCCGATCGCATGCAGTCGCGCCAGCGTCTCGCGCCCGATGCCCGGGATGACTGAAACCGGCAGCGGGTCGAGCCGTTCATTCACGTTGTCGGCCGTTATCACGACCAATCCGTCCGGCTTGTCCAGGTCCGACGCGATCTTTGCGACCAGTTTGTTCATCGCGACACCGACGGATGCCGTCAGGCGGGTCGCTTCCCGGATGCGTCGTTTGATGTCGACCGCGATGGCCTCGGCGCTGCCGAACAGCTTCAGGCTGGCTGTGACGTCGAGGAAAGCTTCGTCGAGCGAGAGACCCTCGACCAGCGGCGAGTACTCCCGGAAGATCGCGAACACCTGCTTCGACGCCGCTTTGTAGTGCTCCATGCGGACCGGTACACGCACGAGCTCCGGGCAGCGCCGCATGGCCTCGGCCATTGGCATCGCCGAGCGGATGCCGAACTTGCGGGATTCGTAACTTGCCGCCGCCACGACGCCACGGTTGCTGCTGCCGCCGACCACGACCGGTTTACCCCGGAGTTCCGGGTTGTCACGCTGCTCGACCGACGCGTAAAACGCATCCATGTCGACGTGCAGGATGCTGCGCCCGCGCACGCTCACATTTCCCGCGAGACGATATACCGGGCCAGCCACGAGAGCGCGGCGGCCCTGTCTCCGAAAGCACCCAGGTGCTGCAGGCCTTCCTCGAGAAGCTCCGTGCACCTCGCTCGGGCAGCTTCGATGCCGGTGACCGACGGGTAGGTGGACTTGTGCATCTCCTCGTCCGAGCCGGCCGGCTTGCCAATCACTTCCGTTTCGCCTTCGATATCCAGCAGGTCGTCCTTGATCTGGAATGCAACGCCAATCCTCTGCGCAAACGCATCGAGGCTTGCGGCGGCTGCAGGATCTGCATCCTCCGCGAGATCGACGGCCGACATGATCGAGGCATGAATGAGCGCGCCGGTTTTCAGGGCGAACATGTGCTCGATTTCTGCTGCGTTCAGCTGCTTGCCGGCTGCATCGAGGTCGATCGACTGGCCGCCGGTCATGCCGATCGAACCGCAGGCATCCGCGAGGCGACCGATCAGCCGAAGACGGGCCTCGGGGCTTGCGCCGTCGAGCCGCGCGAGCACCGCGAACGCAAGCGGCTGCAACGCATCGGCTGCAAGGATCGCCGTTGCCTCGTCGTACTGGCGGTGCACGGTCGGCTTGCCGCGCCTCAGGTCATCGTCGTCCATCGCCGGGAGATCGTCGTGCACCAGCGAGAACGCGTGAATCAGCTCGATAGCGGCAGCCGGCGCGTCGAGCAGCTCGGGATCGACATGCAGGCACTCGCCGGCCGCGTACACGAGCAACGGGCGGACGCGCTTGCCGCCATTGAACACGGCGTAACGCATCGCTTCGTGCAGCCGCGCCGGGCTCGTATCGGCCGGCGGCAGGGCCGCGTCCATCTTGTTCTGCACGCGCGCGGTGTAGGTATCTATCCGGTCGCTGAACGCGCTCAACTCGCTGCTCGCTGGCTGGTTCATCGTCACTAGCGTACACGATTTGCGGCGCTGTCCGCGCGTGCGTCTGGGCTATACTGCGTCGCTTCGATCGAAGGATCGTCACGGCGTAAGCTAGGACATGCGGGCACGGGCCCAACCGAATATTGCGCTGGTCAAGTACTGGGGCAAGCGCGACACGAAACTCAACCTGCCTGCGGTTGGATCCATTTCGATCACGCTCGCCGACCTGTATACGGACATGGACGTCGAGTTCGACGCGTCGCTCGACGTCGACGTACTGACGGTAAATGGCGATCGCGACGAACGCATGTTGCCGCGGTTGTCGGCAAGTCTCGATGCGATGCTCGGTGCCGACAGGATGCGAGCACGCATCGACAGCGACGCAAACTTCCCGATTGCGGCAGGGCTGGCCTCGTCGGCATCGGCATTCGCTGCCCTGGTCGTGGCGGCGAACGCGGCGGCAGGCCTCGGGCATGACCGGCAGTCGCTCGCGCGCCACGCTGGCCATGCATCCGGCAGTGCGGCCCGCTCCCTGTACGGTGGTTTCGTGGAGCTTTCGAACAATGACGATCACATCGACGTCAAATGCCTGCTGCAGGCCGAGGCCTGGCCACTCGACGTCGTCGTTGCGATTACGCGCGCGGGTCCGAAGCCGGTCGGGTCCGGAGATGCGATGGAGATCAGTCGCAGGACGTCACCGTTCTACCAGCGCTGGGTGGATGCCCAGGACGACGATCTCGCCGTTGCGCGCGAGGCCATCGCGACGCGTGATTTCGGCGCGCTGGCAGGTGTCGCCGAACACAACTGCCTGAAGATGCACTCGGTCATGTGGGCGTCCCGCCCACCGATGATGTACTGGAACCAGGCAACGCTGAACTGCCTCGAAACGGTGCGTGATTTGCAGCGGCAGGGCACGGACGTATTTTTCACGATCGATGCCGGGCCGCAGGTGAAAGCCGTCTGTGCGCCGGGCCATGCCGACGTCGTGCGAAATGCGCTGGCTGCCACCGACGGTGTCGTCGACCTTCGTGTTACCGGGCTCGGGAACGGGGCTCGCCTGGTCGGGGACGAATGAGCCGGATCATCGCAAAGGCGCCTGGCAAGATCGTTCTGTCCGGCGAATACGCGGTGCTCGACGGTGCACCGGCGATCGTCGCGGCCGTGGATCGGTACGCGATCGCGGCGATTGCAGCATCCGGCGATGACTGGAGTTCGGTGTCCGCACCGGGCTACACGGACAGGGTTGGCCGGTTTCGCATTGCCGCCGAAGGCGTCGACTGGTTGGAGGGTCGCGACGAATTTTGCCTGTTTTCCTGTGTCTGGCAGGCGGCTGGTGTCCAGCCCGCCGGCAACGTATCGATCACGCTCGATACACGCGCATTCCACGATGATCTGTCGGGACAAAAAGTCGGGCTGGGCTCCAGCGCGGCACTGGCGTCAGCGCTGGCCTGTGCGCTCATCGCCTGGAGCGAGGGTGAGCAACCACCGGCCGATGTCGCGCAGCGAGCGCATCGCGAGTTCCAGCATGGCTCCGGCAGCGGCCTCGACGTCGCCGCATCGATGCTGGGCGGTGTCATAAACTACCGCATGGAGGGTTTCACGAGCGTGCCGCTCTCGTGGCCGCGAGGCCTGCAATATGCCGTTCTCTGGAGCGGCGTCAGCGCCGACACGAGGACCAGGATCGAGCGCATGTCCGAACACGGTAAATCGATAACGCGCGATCGCCTGGGCGACGTGTCGGGCGCAATCGCAGCAGCGTGGTCGACCGGCGACGCTGCAACGATTCTCGAGCAATACCCGGCGTACGTCGAGCAGCTTGCTGCCTTCAGTGACGAGCTCGGTCTCGGCATCTTCTCCGCCGGGCATGATGTCCTGGCGGCGCGTGCGCACGAACACGGGCTCGTCTACAAACCCTGCGGCGCGGGCGGCGGCGATATCGGCATCGTACTCGGCGCTGATGCGGCCGCAATCGACGATTTCGTCGCAGGCGCGGACGGTCACTCACGACTGGACGTTGAACTCGGCGCCGATGCAGTTCCCGTGGAGAAGCGGGATGCCTGACTCACGCCTGTCCGGCCTGTATCGCAAACCTGTCGCGGAGCGTATCGATGCGCTCGAACAGCGTGGCTGGCTATCCGCGGACAATGCGAACGCCTTGCGACAGGGACGACACGTGATGTCGGCGCAAGCGGCCGATCGGGTGATCGAGAACGTCATCGGCGCGTTTGCGTTGCCGTTCGCCGTGGCGCCCAACTTTCTCGTCAACGGCCGCGACTACATCGTGCCGCTGGTCGTCGAGGAACCGTCCATTGTTGCTGCGTTGTCCGGGGCTGCACGACTTGCACGAGACGCCGGCGGTTTCGAGGCAACTTGTGACGAGTCGCTGCTGGCGGCACAGGTGCACCTTGCTGCTGTGCCGAACGCTGCAAAAGCAGTCGCGGCGCTGACCTCGGCGCGCGATGAAATCCTCGACCAGGCGAACGGCGTACACCCGCGACTCGTGCAACGGGGTGGTGGCGTGCGCGACGTCGAGGTTACCGAGTTGGCGCTGCCTGGCGGTGCGGCCGTGGTCCGCGTCGACCTGCTCGTCGATACCTGCGATGCGATGGGCGCCAACCTGGTCAACACGATCGCCGAAACCATGGCGCCGCGCCTCGCCGAGCTGGCAGGCGGCGAACCGGCCCTGCGCATCCTGTCGAATCTCGTCGATCGCTCGCTGGTCACGGCACGCGTCGCCTATCCCGTCGAAACGTTGGCCCGCGATACCGACGATGGCGTCGCGGTTCGTGATGCGATCGTGCTGGCCAGCGACATCGCTTCGGTCGATCCTTACCGCGCTGCGACCCACAATAAAGGCGTCATGAACGGCATTGATGCGCTGGCACTCGCAACCGGTAATGACTGGCGTGCGATCGAAGCGGGCGCTCATGCCTTCGCCGCGTCGAGCGGCGCCTACCGGCCGCTGACCCGGTGGAGCGTCGGCGACGACGGCGCGCTGGCCGGGGAAATCAAAATCCCGCTCAAGCCCGGCATTGTCGGCGGCACGCTGGACGCCAACCCGGCCGCCCGCATCGGGCTCGAAATCGCGGCCATCGAAAGCGCACGCGAACTGGCCGAGCTGATGGCCTGCGTCGGCCTGGCGCAGAATTTCGCGGCGATCCGCGCGCTAGTGACGCGCGGCATCCAGGAGGGGCACATGCGCCTGCACGCCCGCAGTGTCGCGGCCGGCATCGGCACGCCTGCCGAGCTGTTCGAAGACGTCGTCGGCAAGCTGGTCGAGAGCGGTGAAATCAAGGACTGGAAAGCCCGGGAGATTCTCGCCGCGGTCAGCGGCGAGCGCGCGGATTCGGAGGTTTCGGTCGCGCAGGCGGCGGGCAAGGTCATCCTGTTCGGCGAGCACGCTGCGGTTTACGGTCGGCATGCACTTGCGCTTCCGATTCCGGGTGCGGTCACCGCAAGCGTGCGCGAGTCCGGCGGCAAGCTCACGCTGACGATTCCCGAGTGGGGCGTCGCCAATCGCGTCATTCGTGAGCATGGCGATGGCCCCGACGGCATCGTCAACCTGATCCTCGACGAACTCGGTATCGCGACGCGCGGCTTCGATATCCTGCTCAGGTCGTCGTTGCCGCGCGCAATGGGTCTCGGGTCGTCGGCCGCGTTCGCGGTTGCCATCGTGCGCGGCCTGGATGTCGCCCTCGGCCTCGGGCTCGACGACGAGCGCGTCAATGCGATCGCCTTCGAATGCGAGAAGTTGTCACATGGCACGCCGTCCGGCATCGACAACACGATTGCCACTTACGGTCAGCCATTGCTGTTTCGACGTGGCGAGCGACTCGAGACGACGATTATCGAACTCGCCGAAGCGCCACCACTGGTCATCGCAAGCAGCGGCCAGTCCGGCCTCACGCGCGAGCAGGTTGACGGCGTGCGATTGCGCCGCGAAAAGGCGACGGCAAGCTACGACGCCATTTTCGACCAGATCGATGCGATCAGCGTAGCAGGCGCAGCCTCGCTGGTTGCCGGGGAGTACGAGGAACTCGGCCTGGCGATGAATGTCTGTCATGGACTGCTGAATGCGATTGGGGTATCAACTCCCGAGCTGGAGCGGATGGTCGGCATAGCGCGCGAAAGCGGCGCCGTTGGCGCGAAACTCACCGGCGCGGGCGGCGGTGGTTCGATTGTTGCGCTGTGTCCGGGACACAGCGACGACGTTTCGGAAGCGCTGACCGCGGCCGGTTATCGCTGCATGTCGCTGATCGAAGAGGGCAATAAGCGTTGAATAGTGTCAATCGCGTCGTATCGTCGGAAGCCGAAGAGTTGATCCTCGTCGATGCCGGGGACAATGAAATCGGAC
>JAAUYI010024058.1_pt1 | contig 11439 bp, 8 predicted proteins | sample 7278041 | NCBI WGS metagenome assembly JAAUYI01 (sample SAMN14350216, study PRJNA611818) | marine sediment metagenome | isolation source: surface marine sediment (0.6m) | place: French Polynesia: Moorea | collected 2018-08
ATGTTGGGTTTCGTTCCTCAAACGCCACTGACTACAACGGAGGGAACCTCCCTTCGGGTGAATCCTTCGGATACGCTTCGCGAGCAACACTTTGCTTATGCCGGGGAACCCGTCCACCGCAAGTGTTTCACCGCAACAGAGTGGCTCCCCAACCTACAATTTATGCCAATTTTGGGTTTGAAAACACGCCCTACTCCCCCAGGAGAAAATACCACAACCAAGGATGAAAATATCTCAAGTGCGGCTCCCACATCTAAGCTGTCAACCATCAACTAACAACTAACAACTAACAACTAACAACCATTTTCAAGCTAGTCCCCCACGAGAAAATCTCACAACCAAGCCATGAAAATATCTCAAGTGCGGCTCCCACACCTAAGCTGTCAACCGTCAACTGTCAACTACACACTACTTGCAGAGGTTAGCAATTCATCCAACTTACCTTGGTATTCCAAAGCATAAATATCATCACAACCACCAACATGAGCATCGTTGATAAAAATTTGTGGTAAAGAGCGCTTTCCATTGGCTCTTTCAGCCATTTTTCCCCGTGCTACTTCATCACCATCAATGCAGTATTCTATGAAATCCACTCCCTTATTCGTCAATAACTGTTTGGCACGCATGCAAAATGAGCAAGTACTCCAAGTATAAATTTCTACTTTTGCAGCCATAATTTTTTAACCTAATTAGTGTAATAATTCTTAATTTTATTATGTTTGTCAATATGTTGCCGCTAAGATTCCGGTTTCAGACATTCAACAAGTTTGTTGGCTGTTCCGTTGACTCTTCCCCCATTGGGTTTGAGTCCCCCACCACCCGCCTTCACTGTTTGTGAGTTCCCCGTTCCCTGTTGCCTTGAATATTGATGTACTAATAAAGGGTTACACCCCTCATAATGCATTGTATCCTTTGAGGCTTAGGATTACTTTAAATTTAAGTTAACAGTATTTAATTACACTTAAAAATAAAAATCAGGGAATCTGCAATCTGAAATGTCATGGATAATAATATCTATGACCTAGCTTTCAGAAAGCTTATCCCCTAAGAGATGTATTGATTTGCATCCAGTTGCGTAATAACTAAATCCTATTCCAGATGAATTAGCGATCGCCTCAGTAATTCCACTATTATTTATAAAGCTTGTAAAAAGAGTTATATGTATTTACCAGTTATGGGCGTGTCAACCGCTACCCTAGCGGGAACGGGTCAGCCAAGGGGAATGAGCGAATTTAGAATTTAGAATTATTACAAGTCATGGATTTTCGAGATAGGATAATTAGATAACTCTCCATAGTTGGGCAATACGTATTCTCCAGTAACTTCTAATCTTCTATTTGTACCTATGTCCCGTCATTACCCCCCTGTTTATTTACGTTATCTCAAAGCCCGGTTATGGAATTTAGCCAGACCTAGTTTTTGGGGAACAGCTATTTTTTTAGCTGTGGTAGGTATGGGAGTGTATGAATATTGGACTAACCCAGATTTTTTGAGTAAATGGCAACAAAAATCAGCAAATTCATCTGATTCAGATGAATATTCAATTTCTGATGCAGATAAGTTTGATGTGGCTGATATTGATAACCTGCCAGTGATTTTAAATGATCGCAATCGGGCAAAGACTGATGTATTGTCCACAGTTACAACAACCATACCCAAAACTCAGAAGGGTAATAAAACAATTGGGTTGGACAAGTTTATTAACAAGCAAAAAAATCCTACAGATCAAACAAAATTAGACACAAGTTTCCTAGGAACGAATCCCCAACCCCAGGTGCAACCGGAAAATCCCTTTTTGACACAGACAGAAAATCTCTTAAGAGGGAATAATTCACAAACTGGGAATAATTTGTTGGGTGCAAATTCCTTTTCCTGGAACTATCTCAATCCCCAAGTAACAACACCTGTGCCTATTCTGGGAGTTGGGTTAAATACTAAAAATAATACCAATAATATAAATATCCCTATTACTAGCCCATTACAAACAGCTATCAAAAAATCACTCCAGTCTAGCCCAAGGAGTTCCTTAACAACAAAATTAGAAAATAACTTCGGTATTAACAATCCACCAAATCAAACTGCAAACAACAATACTGGATTCCCATCCCCAGGAGTAAGCAATTTACCTAGGGTTACCAGTTATAACCAACCTCCTCAAATCAAACAGCAGCCAAATACCAGTAATTTTAATCCAGGTTATATCCAACCTAAATTAACCAATCAACAGCCCAATAACAACCTGACCAATATTCCGGTGAACCAGCAATTTAGGACAAATTATAGCCAACCCAATCCTGCAATTAACTTGAATTCTCCCCGACAGCAATCGAGTGCTGGTTATATCCAACCAGGGGTGAAGAACCAGTCACAGATGCCGATTCAGCCATTACCCAAGGTGACATCACCATCTACAAATTATTCCCCTCCATTTACCAATCAAGGTATCCCTAAGCCCAATAATTATGATAATACGGTATGGGAACAATTAATTCCCCGATCAGATTACAATCGGATTAAAGATAACCGTACAGGTAATAATTAATACAATTAGCCGGATTGAGATTGGGGCGGAGAAACCCCGCCCCTACGGGGTTTGTATAAATATTTTATTCTGACACTGGAGAGTAGTGATCATGTAATGCTTTTTCTGTGGGGATAATGCGATCGCAAAAACATAATAGACATCTGGTATAAAAGAATGCAGAGACTGATGCATATTTAATTTCCACGCCTATGTCTAATTAACTCCCAGATAAACGCTGTACTTCTTGACCTGCTAACATTTCATGTGTTTCCCTAAGTAAATGAGGGATTATGTTTGCATGAGGATTTTGGCTAAGACATTGTCGTAAATCTAATGTATCAACTTCCCCTGCTTGTTCGCCAGGAAACCAGTGACCCCCATTACCCAATAGGTTGTACCGCATCTTGGCATAGTCGAGTAAATCATAGGCAACAGCCAGATTTCTCAACCATAAAATCCTGGGAATATTTATATTGCCCGGAGTCTGGTGATAGTGGGGTAAGCCAACGTGCCAAGTTTTTACCCAATTTTCCCCTAGGGTTGCGATCGCTTGTGCTTCTAATCGTGCCAAAATGGGAGGTAAGATTTCTGATGCATCATCCAATAGTTCTAAGGTTTTCAGGTGTTGATCAAAGTCACTGGGTTTAGCTGCACCTAAACTAAGGGTATTTACCTGGGGATGACTGAGACAAAATAGGTCATTAAACACCATAGGGCTTAAGGGAGCGCACAATTCTACCAACTTTTGCGGTGGGTTATATAGCTTTCCTCCTTTATCTGAAGGGCTAATAATAAATACCCCCATATCATGGCGAGTTGCAGCTTCAATGGCCGCCCAATTATCTTGATTAATGTAATACCAGTGCAGGTTCACATAATCAAATTGATTAGTATTAATGGTTTGGATAATAGTGTCTGTAGCACCGTGAGTCGAAAAGCCAATAAATCGCACCTTGCCTTGGGATTGTAGTTTTTTGGCAACATCCAAACAGCCACCAGGACGGATGCAATATTCTAATATTTCAGCATTATTAATACCGTGTAAACCTAGTAAATCTACGTAATCAAGCTGTAGATATCCTAGGGATTTGGCAAACTCTCGTTCAAACTCCTTGGCATCTGCCTTGGGAGATACTTTGGTTTGTACAATTAACTGTTCACGGGGAAGCTGAGGTAGAATTTGCCCCAACTGCATCTCAGAACTACCATAACCGCGAGCGGTTTCAATATGATTAATTCCCAGTTCAACCGAACGGCGAATAGTTGCTTCCAGATTTGCCTGGTTGTCGGAGGGAACTTCCCACTGGGGTACATCCTGCCATTTATATTGGTATCTCATCCCCCCGCAGGAGAAAACGGGCATCTGTAATTCTGTGCGTCCAAATCGTCTGTATAGCATCACCTATCAGTTATCAGTTATCAGTTATCAATTACCATTCTGACTGACCTCACGGAACGAGGATAATGTTATTCTATATACCGAGAAACTGTGGATGTTCTTTAGGCTTTACTCTAGGCGGGGAAACCCCGCCCCTAATCCATCACTCCTTCCCTCCTACTCTACTCTTCGAGAAGCCACTGCGTGTCTACGAGAAGCCCCTTCGCGTCTACACTCCTTCACTCCTCTCCTCAGACTTCAGCCATAGCCTGCTCCTGTTCCCTGAGTACAAAAGCTTGTACCCTTTGACGATAATCTCGCAATGATTCTTCTACCCAATCGCGATCGCTACTATTGGCATACAAATGAACTACTGGCTCGCTAGCATCTGGTAGCACTAATACCCAATTATCACTGTATGGTTGATAGATTTTCACCCCATCTTTTAAATCTAGGTTTTCGACGGGATGGGTGTCTACTAGGTAACGCATAAGTGCCCCCTTGACTCGCCAAGGACAACGGATGGTATGGCTTTTATAAATTACCCGGGGCAGTTCTGAACGGGCGGAAACTAATGATCGCTCTTGGATTGTCAACATTTCGATTAGTTTGGCAATACAGAACATGGAATCAAATCCTGGGTGCAGTTGGGGAAAAATAAAGCCAGTTTCTCCACTACCGCCCAACACCACATTGGGATTTTTCTGGGAGGCTTCCATTAAGGCTGTGGGGTTGACTTTGGTGCGAATGACTTTGGCATCATGGCGACGGGCAATTTGTTCCACTGCGCTGCTGGCGTGTACGGGAACTACCACGGAACCCCGGGGATGAGATGTGAGTACCATATCAACCATCATGGCTGTGAGCATTTCCCCACGGATGGGCATTCCTGATTCATCAACCAAAATTAGTTGTTCCCCATTTGCCGATACTTGTACCCCAAAAGTTGCCTTGAGTGCTTCCACCACATGACCCAACTGATTTAATAAATCTTCCCGCTCAATGGTAGATACGGCAGTTTTATTCAGGCTAGCATTGAGTACCACCGCATCTGCGCCAAACTTGTCTAACATTTGTGGTAATACAGCCCCCGATACGGCATAAACATAGTCAATTACCACTTTGGCACGACTATTGCGAATGGTATCTATTTGTAATAGCTGCTCAAAAGCAGTGCAATAGGCATCAACAGCTTGGGTTGGGTATGCCACATCACCAATTTCATGAATTTGCGATCGCCGCATATCTTCTTTAAAATAGGCTCCCTCAATTTTCTTTTCTAGAGCCTTGGAAATATTAATACCCTTACCATCCATAAACTCAATTAAGATGTAGTCTGGGCGATGGGGATGTACCCGGACGTGAATTCCCCCAACTACAGACATGGTAGGAATCACGGTACGGGAAATGGGGATAGCCGTAGCATCTAAATTTTGTACATCCACCCCCACAGACATTAAACCAGCAATGAGCGATCGCGTCACCATCCGGGAAACATTGCGTTGATCCCGAGAAACACTCACCTGGGAACCGGGTTTTAAAGTCGAACCATAGGCAGCCCCCAACTTGACGGCAAACTCTGGGGTAATATCAATATTTGCCAAGCCTTGCACCCCCCGTTGCCCAAATAAATTACGTTGGGCAGTGTGACCCCAAATTAAATTAATATTCAGGGTGGCACCGGACTCAATTTTTTTACTGGGCCAAACCCGTACACCTGTGCTAATTTTAGCCTCTTCTCCCACAGTAGATAACGAACCAACCACAGCAGCTTCTAATACATGAGAGCGGCGATCGACACGGGTTCCCCGGGCAATGACACAGGCAGCTAGTTCAGCTTCTTCCCCAATAATTGCCCCATTCCAAATAATAGGTCGCTTCAGGATGGCATCCGCACCGATGGTGACATTGTCACCAATTACCGTCCCTGCTTCAATTTGTACCCTCGATCCAATGCGACAATTATCACCAATAACTGCCGGTGCTTGGATATTTTTCAGATTGGCAATGTGAGTATTTTGACCCACCCATATCCCAGGAGCAACTTCTGCATAGGGAAAGTCCAGTTTTACCTTTTGTTCTAAAGCATCATATTGAGCTTCCCGATAGGCATCCAAATGACCGACATCGCACCAGTAGCCCTGGGCAACGTAACCATACATTGGTTCTCCTTTTGCCAGCAGTAAAGGAAATAAATCTTTAGAAAAGTCTGATTCTGTGTTTTCTGGCAAATACTGCAAAACCTCTGGTTCTAAAATATAAGCTCCTGTATTTACCGTATCTGAAAAAATTTCACTAGTTGAAGGTTTTTCTAAAAATCTGGTAATCCGCTGTTCCTCATCTGTAATTACCACCCCAAAATCAATGGGATTGGGACCCCGGGTCAAAATTAAAGTTGCTTTTGATTTTTTTTGTCTATGAAATTCAATTGCTGCCGTCAGGTCAAAATCTGTAATACTATCACCACTAATTACTAAAAATGTTTGATTGAGAAGCTCTGAAGTATTCTTAACACAGCCAGCTGTTCCTAGGGGTTGTTCCTCTTCCACAGAGTAAGTCATCTGTACGCCGAAATCCTTCCCATCCTGAAAGTAATCCCGCAAAGCATCTGGTAAATAATGTAATGTAGCAACAATTTCTGTAATGTGATGGCGTTTCAGAAGATTAATGATATGCTCCGCAATTGGTCTATTTAATATAGGCACCATCGGTTTCGGTAAATCGCAAGTTAATGGACGCAACCTGGTTCCCGAACCCCCTGCCATCAGTACTGCACGCATAAATCCTCCTTCTCCGTTTGCACCATTCGCCGCCTCAAGACTTATGAGGTAGGTTTGCTCTTATGTTGTCTTTCTCTAGTGTCCTACGGATATTCAATTTTGCGGAATTTTTGCAATAGTGATGATGGTTGTTAGTTGTTAGTTGTTAGTTGTTGGTTGTTGGTTATTGGTTAGGAGTCTTTAATTCATCACTCCTTCCCTCCATCACTCCGAACTCCGAACTCCTTCCCTCCTTTGTTCTAAATAAACTGCACTAATCTTAATGAGTAAGATACAATTATTAAGGCTTGTTTACAGAATTATCCAAAACTCCGAAATTCTGTTAAAGAAATACAGCCAAAAATGTAAAGTTATATAAACCGCACTATTGGAACGCGCTTATGACGCTCCCTATCCGTAACGTCGCCATTATCGCCCACGTAGACCACGGCAAAACAACCCTCGTTGATGCCCTTCTCAAACAATCCGGGATTTTCCGTGAAGGGGAAGACGTTCCGGATTGCGTTATGGATTCTAACGCTCTAGAACGGGAGCGGGGAATTACTATCTTATCTAAGAATACCGCCGTCAAATATCAAGACACCCTGATTAATATCGTAGATACCCCCGGACACGCCGACTTTGGTGGTGAGGTGGAACGGGTATTAGGTATGGTGGACGGTTGCATTCTGATTGTGGATGCCAATGAAGGTCCCATGCCCCAAACCAGATTTGTGTTAAAAAAAGCACTGGAAAAAGGACTACGCCCCATTGTTGTAGTCAACAAAATTGACCGTCCCCAAGCCGATCCCCACGGTGCAGTGGACAAGGTTTTGGATCTGTTCTTGGAACTAGGGGCAGATGATGACCAATGTGATTTTCCTTACCTATTTGCTTCCGGTCTTTCTGGTTATGCCAAAGAGGACTTGGAAGAAGAACCCAAGGATATGCAACCCCTGTTTGAGGCAATTCTCCGCCATGTTCCACCCCCAGTAGGCGATCCTCAGAAGCCTTTGCAATTGCAAGTTACCACCCTAGATTATTCTGAATACCTGGGACGGATTGTCATTGGTAGGATTCACAACGGTACTATCCACGCTGGACAGCAAGCGGCGTTGGTGAATGAAAAGGGTGAAATCATCAAAGCCAAAATTACTAAGTTGATGGGCTTTGAAGGTTTACAACGGGTGGAGATGGAATCAGCCTCCGCCGGTTATATTGTGGCGGTAGCTGGGTTTGCCGATGCCAATATTGGGGAAACCATTACCTGTCCCAATGAACCCCAAGCCTTACCCCTAATTAAAGTGGATGAACCCACATTACAAATGACCTTCTGGATTAATGATTCCCCCTTTGCCGGGAAAGAGGGTAAATTTGTTACATCCAGACAAGTACGCGATCGCTTGTTCCGGGAATTAGAAACGAATGTCGCTCTACGGTTGGAAGAGACGGATTCTCCTGATAAGTTCCTGGTATCCGGTCGTGGGGAACTACACTTGGGTATTTTAATTGAAACCATGCGCCGGGAAGGCTATGAGTTCCAAGTATCCCAACCCCAGGTAATTTACCGAGAAGTTAATGGACAACCATGTGAACCTTACGAACTTTTGGTACTTGATGTTCCTGAAGATGCCGTTGGTAGTTGTATAGAACGTCTCGGACAACGTAAGGCGGAAATGCAAAATATGCAAGTGGGTGTCAATGGACGCTCCCAGTTAGAATTTGTCATTCCCGCCAGAGGTTTAATTGGCTTTCGTGGAGAGTTTATCCGCATGACTAAGGGTGAGGGAATTATGAATCACAGTTTCCTCGACTATCGTCCACTCATTGGTGACATTGAATCCCGTAATAAGGGAGTACTGATTGCTTTTGAAGAAGGTGTCGCTACCTTCTATGCTCTCAAGAATGCTGAGAATAGAGGGGTATTCTTTATCACTCCCGGTACAAAAGTTTATAAGGGTATGATCATTGGCGAACACAACCGTCCCCAAGACTTGGATTTGAATGTTTGCAAAACGAAGCAGTTAACTAACCACCGTTCTGCTACTGGTGATGAATTGGTACAGTTACAATCACCAGTGGAAATGAGCTTAGAACGTGCTTTAGAGTACATTGGACCCGATGAATTGGTGGAAGTTACTCCTGAGTCAATCCGTTTGCGGAAGATGGCGAAGAAGTTGGCAAAACGGTAATTAACCATTGAGTCCAGGCTTGGATTCTACAACCTGGAATAATTTGAAAAAGCCCGCAGTGGAGATTGGCGGGCTTTTTTATGGTTAGGAGTGATACCAAGTTGCGTTCTATCATAGTAGTTCGAGTCAATGAGATTGCTGACTTGGTCGCAATGACTGGGTACTATCTTTGAATGCAACTTAGTATTAGATTTATCAGACTTTGTCTTTAAGATTTACCTTGCTACTCGTGGGCTTCGCGCTAAATTCTGTAATACCATTTTGCAAAAATAAGGGGACAGATGGATTTGTAGAACACAGACACGGAAGGTGATTTTCAATCTAAAATCTAAAATCTAAAATCCAAAATGGTATTAGCCTACGAAAAACCACCTACGATGCCCAACATACTCAATTCTGTAAAATGTTTCTAAAGTTTTACCCCAATAGTTAAATATTGTGTAATAATGGTTTGCGAGAGTTAATTCGGCGACGGTGTTTGTTTTCAGTATTGATAGGTTTGTCCCTTTTGGTATTCAAAGACTTATCTCCGAAATCTAAATCTCTACAGACCAATGATTGTGATGATTTTGGAGACAATACATGTCTATTTATATAGGTAATCTTTCCTACGAAGTTACAGAAGCTGACCTGAATTCTGTTTTCGCAGAATATGGTTCCATCAAAAGAGTCCAAATGCCAACCGATCGCGAGACCGGTCGTCCGCGTGGCTTTGCTTTTGTAGAAATGAGTAGTGAAGATGAAGAAACTGCTGCCATTGAAGCACTTGATGGTGCTGAGTGGATGGGACGGGATCTAAAAGTCAATAAGGCTAAACCCAGAGAACCTAGAGAATCTAGAGGAGGAAATCGACGTTCATCCTTCGGTGGTAGAGATAGATACTAAGAATGTAGATATTGGTATGCCAACCCATTAGTTTTGTAAATTAGGAATTTCCTAATTGAATTTAGTCAGAGCTTAAGCAGTAATGCTTAAGTTTTTCGGCTTTATAGTTGTTATTGTTACCAAAACATATGGTTGAGGAATTGCCGTAGGGGTTTGGGTTCATCTGGCTCTTGATAGTCTTGGGGTAATAAATCTGTCAGTGATGTTTGCAGTGCATCTGCTACCGCCTGTGCTTCCCTTCCCTTTGGTCTGCGAGATTGGGGAAAAATTAACGGTTCGCCGAATCTAATTGTTAATTTTTTGCGAAAGTATAAATCTTGAGTACCAATTAATGCTACGGGAACAATAGGGACTCCAGAACGTAACGCATAGATGACAGCACCACGTTTGAGGGGAAATAATTGACCTTCTGTATCCCCTAGTCTACCTTCGGGAAATAATAAAATCCCATCTCCACGGGCAAATATACTTTGAACAATGCGGTCTAATCGTCGCATCATTTCTATAGAATTACTTTGAGTGACATATTTCCCGATCGCATCTGCTAAGTTAGTTAAGTCTTCTCTTCCTGCTTTTGCAGCTTCCATGACTGCGATTTCTTCTTTCCAGATTCTTTCTAGGGGTATGACACCTTGAGCAAAGTGGAGAAACAGGCGTTTCCAGCATTTGTTGTATAGGGTACGAGCATCACCTAAGATGTGGTAGAAAGGTCTTCCTGGTAATTCGCAGAGCAGAAGAAATGGATCGATGTGATTGAGATGATTAGCCGCAATTACTGCTGGTTCTTGGGGAATGGGATGAGCAAACTCAACTTGCACATCAAACAAGGTATAGATTAATATCCTCATCACCATCCGCCGTAATTCACCACTGATTTTGCCATTATTACTATTGCCAGCAGCAGTTTCTGCCGATAATAATGCTGCTTCAATCATATGATTAATATGGCGATCGCGGGCGTAATTAATACCCTGCCTTGCTCTGTGGATAGTTTCTTCAGACAATGTCATTTCAGTTATCAGTTAACCTCCTGCACTCTTGTGCTGCGCTAACAGTTTAAGGGTTTGAAAACACGCCCTAGGGAGTTGATACCGATTACTATTTGGTCATTCTGTAAAAAAAGCTCCCCTGCTTCTAGAAACACAAGAGAGCATAACTATGGTGTGAGGAGCAAACGGAATGTTTGCTTATTAGTAATGATACCAGAATAAAAGTGGATAATTTATGACGACGTTATGAATCTTATGTGTAGATATGACAATTGTTAGGTTAAAGGGGAAAGGGGTAGAGAACAGTTAACTCAAATCTTGTAAAATCTGTGAAAATATCTAATTATGGAAAACAGATTTATTCAGATTGGAGCAGCAGCCGACTTACTAGGTGTGTCCATAGAGACATTACGCAAGTGGGAGAAAACTGGTGAATTAATACCAGATCGCAAGACTAGAGGTGTTACAGGCTTCTACGATGCAACAAAACTATTGGCTCTTAGTGATGGTGATTCGCCAACCATATGCTACGCGAGAGTGAGTAGTTCAGATCACAAATCTGATTTAGACCGACAGCAGACAATGCTTGAGACTTATTGTACAGCTAAAGGTTGGAGGTCAGAAGTTATCCGAGATTTAGGTTCTGGGATGAACTACCACAAAAAAGGACTTCAAAGCTTGCTAGAAAAAATATTACGCAAGCAGATGAAGC
>JAAUYI010079130.1_pt1 | contig 11424 bp, 3 predicted proteins | sample 7278041 | NCBI WGS metagenome assembly JAAUYI01 (sample SAMN14350216, study PRJNA611818) | marine sediment metagenome | isolation source: surface marine sediment (0.6m) | place: French Polynesia: Moorea | collected 2018-08
AGGAGGCGAAGATCGACGCCCACACCGTCTGATCACCCGAGATCGGACCCCATTCGTCGGCTTCGGTGACGCAGATCGGGCCGCCCGGGGTGTTGCAGGCCGGGTTGTCCGCAGGATCGGCGCCGACGAATCGGCGGTTGCCGCCGCTGAAGATGTCGAAGGTACCCGACTCGTTGGCCGAAGCGCCCGAGTCCTGAGTGCCGCGCGACTCCGAAACCGTGAGGTTGAAAGTCACGTCGTACTTGGTGTTGCGACCCCGCAACTGGCTCTGAAGCGCCTGGTACTCCGTCCGGCCGTTGGTGACGAAGAAGATCTCGAGCGCCGCCGGGCTACCCGGCAACAGGCCGGAGGTGTCGTTGGCGCGGATGTCGAACAAGCGGTACTGGCGGCTGCCCTCGGAGTAGATGGCGTTGGTGTCGACCGACCAGTTGTTGTTGATGCGGTGACCCCAGCCCACCGACAGGGTGCGGATCTGCGGCGTCTTCCAGTCCGGCGACGGCATGATCATCACCTGGCCGTTCAGGGTGTTGAGCGGACCGAGGCTCGAGACCAACGTGTCGTACCAGTCGCGCAGCGCGCCCTGCTGCAGCCAGTTGTTCCAGGTGAAGTCCACCGGCAGCGGGCCGACACCGCCCGGGCCGTCGGGATCGAAGCCAGCGGCGCAATTGCCGGCACCGCAATTCAGCGACGGCAGGTTGGGGAAGACCACCGGGCTCAGGTTCTGAGTGCCGAAGATGGTCAGGTTCTCGATCACCTTGTCGTTGAACTGACCGAAAGAACCGCGGATCACGTTCTTGTCCGAGTCGTCCAGGCTGTAGACGAAACCCAACCGCGGCGCGAAGCTCTCGGTATCTTCAGGGAAGGTGTTCTCGAAACGCCCGGGGCTGCCGGCGGCGACCGACTCGTAGAAGGTCCGGTTGATGCCCTCGGTCAGGGTGTCGAAGACGCCCGCGTCCTTGTCGTAGCGCAGGCCGTAGTAGATCGACAGACGGTCGTTGAGCCGCCAGGTGTCCTGGGCGTAGATGCCGATCTGGGTGTAGTCCGAGGCCGGGATCAAGCCCGGGTTGTTGGGCGCGACGGTGTTGATGATCGACAGGTCGTCGCCGTTGGCGTCGACGGTGTCCGGCGTGACGCCGGTCTGGAAGTTGAAGGAGATGGTCGGCACCAGGGCACCGAGCAGCGCCTCGTCGAAGGTCACGTCGAGGTAGTCGATGCCGACCTTGATGTCGTGATCGCCCAACAGCCAGGTGAAATCGTTGCGGAACTGATCGACCGCCTGGAGCGTAGCCTGGGGGGTATTGCCATTGCGCCCCAGACTGAAGAGGTCGTAGTTCTGGGTGGTGATGAAATCGAAGTCCGGAGACCCGGCGCCCGGCGTCACCGACGAGCCGGTCGGCGTGTTGGAGACGATGCCGTTCTCGAAATCGTTGACGTGTAGGGTCAGCTCGTTCAGGAAGTTGCCGGAAAGCGCCGTCCAGTTGCCGAGCAACGAGTAGCCCTCATTGGTGCTGCTGCCGTTGAACACGTCGAGGGTCAGCGCACCGCCCTGGTCGTTGGCAAAGGTGTTCTCATCCAGCGCGTAACGAAGGAACGCCGTATTGCTGCTGTTGATGTTCCAGTTGAGCTTGGCGGTGAACAGGTCGCGGTCGAGACCGGTCGAGAAGCTCTGGCCGGCGAAGCCCGAAGTGCGAGCGAAGCCGGTGACGTTGGGCGAGTAGGCGGTCGGCGATTCCTCTTCGATGTGCTCGTAGGCGGTGAAGAAGAAAAGCTTGTCGGAGACGATCCGGCCACCCAGGGAACCGCCCCACTGACGGCGCTCCGACGGTGACTTCGCGGCGCCGCTCAGGCGCTCGGAGAAATTCTCGCTGCGCAGGCTGTCGTCGCGATAAAGACCGAAGGCCGAGCCGCTGAGCTCGTTGGAGCCGGTCTTGGTGATGACGTTGACCACGCCGTGAGAAGCGCGGCCGTATTCCGCCTTATATTGATCGGTGATCACCGCGAACTCCTGGATCGCCTCGGCGGTATAGCCCTGGGTCCAGGTGCCGACGGCGCGGTCGTTGGTGTCGCCGCCGTCGATCTGGATGTTGACCTCGCGGCCGTTGCCGGCGCCGATGGTGAATGGCCGGTAGATGTCTTCGTTCTTGGTCGGGTCGACCTGCCCGGTCTGCTTCGGCTTGGCGCCGGGGGCGAGGCTGGCGAGATCGGTGAAGTCGCGGTTGATCAGCGGCAGCTCTTCGATCTGCCGCTCGCTGATCACGGTCGAGACCTCAGGCTTGCTGACGTCGAAGACCGCGCGCTCGGAGGTGACGGTGATCACCTCGACTTGCTGCACGCTCATCTTGACGTCGACCACCGAGCTTCGACCGATCTGAAGCACGGTTTCCACCGGAGAGGCGAAGAAGTTTGCCGCCTCGACCACCACCTGGTAAGGCGCCGGCGGCAGACCCTGGATCAGGTAACGGCCGAAAGCGTCGGTCACCGTGGCCCGCGCCAGCGCGGTCCGGGTATTGGTGACCACGACGGTGGCGTCCTTGATCGGTTCGCCGTTCGGATCGGTCACGGTGCCCTCGACGGTTGCGGTCGTGGCCTGGGCCAGGACGGTTTGCGGCAGAATCATCAAGAAGATGACCAGCCCTAGAAAAATTCGACGTTGCATCACTACCTCCTCAACTGTTCGTTTCGTGCCGGCCGGTCGGCGGGCACACCCTTTCCTCGAGGTGTCGCGTCGACTTCGAAGCACACCTCACCCGTTCATGCCGTCGGCTCCGCCAGGCATGTTCCTTCTGTCGCCTGCTGCCCGGCCCTGTTCTCAAAGGCCGGAGCTCGACTCGATCTCCCGAAAAACCCTTAGAGCAAGACCAATGCCAGCCTAAATGACAACGTACAAGTCATTTCATATGAACAGTTGTGGTATATCTTCGAAATCCCGTCGAGAGACACGATTCACATTCCTGAATCTCAGCCTGCAACTCCGCCTAAAACACGATGGCAACCGGTGATAACCGCTCGCGGGCCTCTCATGCTACGCGCTGTGCGGTTCGTCACCTCGCCGGTTATCTGTTTTTTTGAACCGGCTGCAGCCGGTCCAGTCGCTATGGATGAGGGGGTTTTCCCCGAGATTCCGTTTATGAGTGTGAAGAGGCCGAACGTGCCTTCACCCACATCGAGGCTGTTCGACCGCGATCTCCAGCTCGCGTTTGAGCAATGCTCCAACAGATCAAAAGAGGACAAATATGCCAAAAAATCGCTTCAACTCCCGTTTCTTCCATCTATTCCTGTTAATGATTCTATTTCTCGCGAATCCCCTATCCGCCCAAACAACTTGCAATGTCATTCCCGGCGTGACCGCCAGCTGGCAATCCGGACCAACACCGCCTCCCTCATGGCAAGGAGCCGATCCAGCGCTGCTGACGGACGGCTTCACCGCAGACCCCTGGTATTACTACTGGGAAAACAGCACGCCTGTCCCGGTCATCTTCACGATTCCCTCGGGCTATGACATCACCGCCGTGAGATGGCATGACCACTATGGGGACGGTGACGTAACTCTCACCGCCAACGGCCAGTCTCTGATCTTCTCTACCGACCTCTGGCCCCTCGACTGGCACGAAGAACCCTGGAGCCTCTCGGGCGTCACCAGCGTCTCCATGACCACCAGCTCGAATGACACAAAGATTTCCGAATTATCCTTCTGCGGCACCCAAGGCGTTACCGATACCACGCCACCTGAGGCAGTGCGCGATATCCAGATCACCAAGACGTGCAGCTCTCTGACCGTCTCCTGGTCTGCATCGCAAGACTTTGACGACTCGAACAACCCTTCAGGGTTCGCCGTCAAATATCTCATTTCGTGGAATGGACAGCCGGCGATCGAAACTTCTGGCTTGAGTCATGTCATCCCAGCCGCGCCGGATACGACCTACACCATCACCTTGATCGCGGTAGATGCGGCGGGCAATCAAAGTGCCGTCGCCACGATCACCGACACCACCCCGAGCTGCCCCACGGGCGGATACTGCGTCACGATCCAGGGCGTATCGGCGGACTGGCAGGCGGGGAGCCCGCAACCGGCGGGGTGGCAAGCGCCGTCTCCATCCATTCTGGTCGACGGTCAGACCGATACCGAATGGTTCTACTACTGGGATCCAGGAACACCGGTGCCGGTGATCTTCACCCTGCCCTCCGCTTCTGATATCACCGCCGTACGCTGGAACGACCACCACGGGGATGGCGATATCTTGCTCGAGGCCAACGGGCAGACGACGACCATCAGTACCGATCACTGGCCTCTGGACTGGCACGAGCACCCCTGGCCGGTGGCGGGTGTTTCCACGGTCTCGATGACCACCAGCTCCAACAACACCAAGTTCACCGAGCTGACGTTCTGTGGCGTGGGAGGTTCGGGGGATACCCGGCCACCCGACGCCGTCGATGATCTGACGGGACTTGCGACCAGCTGCACCTCCGCCAGCTTCACCTGGTCGGCTCCCATCGACTACGACGACAACGGTCCCAACGGCATCGCCACCAGCTACCAGATCTGGGTGAATTCGAATCCAGCGATCACCGTGACGACCACCTCGGTAGACCTGAACGGCTTGACCCCGGACGCCGTCAATACGGTGACGATCGTCGCTCTGGATGCGGCCGGCAACGCGAGCTCGCCCTTCAGTACCACCGTGACGACTCCCGTCTGCACCGGTGGCTTGGATGCACATCCGGGGACCGTACACATCATCGACTCCTTCGGCGAGGCAGTTGCGCCGGTGACGACCGGCCACCAGTGGCACGCGATCAACGAGTACTACGACAACTACTACGACGACGGCACCCATAACTGGGCCACTGAAGGCATGTGCTCGGAGGAGATTCACAACAGCTACTGGGTGCTGGCGGACGAAAACGGCCAGCCGGCCGGCAGTGCCGACTACGACGGCGACGGCGACTACGAGTCGTACTACCCGACCTGGCACCCGCCGATCCACGATGAGGGCGGGCCGAACGAGTGCTACTTCATGCATGAGCACGGTGAGGATCCGCGCACCAGCCCGCTCTACGACGTGGACGACCCACTCTCCTTCGGCATCCCGTTCGGTTACGTCCATTCCAAGATGGGCAATATGAACGGTCGCATGGAAGACCATGTCGGCCATAAGGTCGTGGTGCAGAACGACTACACCCTGGTCGACGGCAACCCCTACGGCGCCGGCAGCACGCTCAATGAGATCGGCATCAACTGTAACTGGCTGTCCAAGATCCACCAGGGTGGCCATAGCAGCGACGCCCTCGGCAACAACCTGCACGAGTACTTCCTCAACGTCGAGTGCGATGACACGCCGGCGACGTCTCTCAGAGTCAAGGAGCTGGTGACCTGGGGCTACCCGCACCTGGTCTTCAATGAAGGATCCAACTCCTGTTCGACCGCCGAATGGTTCTGGGCCGGTTACGAGGCCGTCGACCCGGTGCACTCGCCGGACGATGACCCGCAGTACATCCCGCCAGGAGCCGTCCTCGGGCCGTTCCAGGACGGCAAGCGAGAGTTCGGTTGCTATGCCGACCGACACCAGGCCTTCTATGGCGCCGGCGCGCATGTTGGCGAACCTAAATCGCTCGCCGAGCTGTGGAAGCCGGATAGCGAGATTTCCGCTCCGGAGTCGTCAGGCACGGTGATTTTCAGTCCCTACTACCTGACCCGCAACCCGCCGCGCTACGTCGATCCGAATTGGGTGACCCGATTCGACAACTACGTGCACGACACCTATCTCGGCTTCTCCTGCGACGGTGGCGACAGCAACGGCATCTCCAGCGACGATTGCCAGAACCACCAGGACTGCGTGGATCAGAGCTCGGGCCGGCACGACGGCTGTGAAGGGACCGGTGCCATGGTGTCGTCGGTCGATCTATGCGTGCGCGGCTCCGACGCATGGCAATACTCGATCCTGGCGATCGACCCCGCCTACGCCACGAACGGTGAGTATCCCGGCTTCTGTATCCTGCTCGACAGCGGTCTGAGAACCACCTGGGAGCAGGAGATCGTCGCCGCGGGCGGTGACACCTTCGAGCTGTCCGAGGCCCGGAAGCACCATCCAGACAACCCCTTCGACGGCACCATGCGCGGCGTCCACCCGAAGCGCATTCAGATGTACGCCGCCGGCTCGACGACGACCAACTATATGGATTGGAAGGTGTTCTGCACCGATGCCTTCGGTGACAACTCCGTCTGGCCCGATCTCAATGACCCGAACATTCCCACCTGTCCGACCGGGACCATCATGCAAGCCATCTCGGCCTTCAACAACAATTGGGGGGCCTCAGAAGGCAGCAGCGTCGGGGCCGTCGACGGCAATGGCAATCCGCAGGACCCGAACAACCGTTTCGAAACGAACCTCGTCGGCGGCGGTGAAGGAGCGGAGTTTGTCATCGACGGGATCGGCGATAGCGCGAATCGAGTGAGGCCACCCAACTAGAGCCCCAAGAGAGCCAATCCGTCGACCTCCTCGCCTCGGAAGGCGACGGATTGGCTCCATTGGCCCAGCCCCTCCTCGGCAGGGTCGAGTGCGCACGCGCACCCGACCCTGCATCCAAGCCTCCGAGCCGAGCCGACTCGTCGTCGGATGCGCGCCATCAATCGACAACAGCCGACCAGGCCGACGTGTCCCCAGATTCAAACCCATCTGAGAAGATATTGTCTTCACAGGGATCCGGGATTCCATCGTCGTTGGTATCTGAATCCGGGACACCATCGGCATTGCAGTCAGTGGGCCCAGGGCCCGGAGTCGACAGCTCTCGAGTGATCAACAAGTTGCCCGTATTGGCGGCTAACATGCGGATCTCCTGCTGAGCCGTGGCGACGAAAGTGAAATCTTCCGTACTGATTCGCCAATTATCCGCGTTGAATGTACCGCGACCAGGGATGGTCATGGCAGTGACAACCGGCCCATCGCCAGTTATTACAATCGTCCCATCTTCCAACATTCTGCAGTCCCCGCCAGCGACGTCTCCGATCGGTATCAGCAAGATCCCGCTATCGAGACCGGACTGCACAGTCACCAGGCTGCGACCAGCAAAGAGCTCTATTCTATAGGAGGTAGTACCGACAAACGACATATCCGCCTCCAACTGCAAGATCGATCCTGTATTCTCGACCTCAAACACAGAAAACAGTTGCCCAGGTACGCCAGACACCAAGCCAACCTGCTCAAAACGCATCCGGGCCCCAGTACTACTGAGTGAAAAGTTCGGCACCCCAAGATCAGTTCTCATGAAAGTCGTATCGGGCATCAACTGACTGGCCCCATCTTGATAAGAACTCCCGATATTGTTGATTTCCAAGAAGTCACCTGACGGATCCAAAGCCAACTGCGCGGCACCCAAGGCTAGATTCGTAAAACCGAACGCGGTGCACTGACTGGCATCGGCGCATTCATTATCTGGAATAATCAAGGTCCAACGACAATTGCTCTCACAGCCATCGCCGTCATCTCGATTGCCGTCATCGCACTGCTCAAAGTCCGACTGCACAACCCCGTCGCCACAAACATTATCCGACAGAGTCGATTTCGACCAGACCAAACCATCCACTGCACTTCCAGTCTCGCCCAGAATGTCTACAGCACTACTATCTGTATCGATCGTCGTGAGGTAGCGCGGCCCCCCACCCCCAGTCCCGTCATTGAGAACCGCAAACAACGCCTCTGTTGACGGATCAACATCCATGGAATTGAAACGATATAAATTGCTCGGTGGAGGTGAAATCGGCAGGCTTCTCACAAACGAAGCCGTTCCTGACGCAGGATCAATGAGATACAGCTCTGGATCGGCATCAGCACCTGTCTGCGAATGGAACAAACGGCCAGACAGATCAAAGCTCATAGCATTGCCAGCTGCAGGGCCAAGCCCCGTAGGACCGATGAGCGTGCCCTGCCCAGTCGAGGTGTCAATAGAAGAGAGTGTGTGGCCTGAGGAAGCATCAGCATCATAGGCGAACAGGGTTCCATCAGCATCTCGAATGGAAATGTCGCTAACACTACCACTGAGCCCGGTTGGCCCTATCTCGGTTCCCAGTCCAGTCGAAGTATCGATACTGACCAGCACAGGCGTATCCGAACCATCAGCTCTCTCGCAAGTCGCAAAGAATCTCCCTGAGGACTCGGCTGCCAGGGCACTACATCGTTCAAAGCCGATCGGGCCGATGGTCGTGACTGAGCCCGTCGCCGAGTTGATGGCGGCAAAGGTACTCAGGCCTTCTGGACCACTGAAGCTGGACGCGAATAGGGAATTAAAGAATGACGCTGGCAAGTCAGCGTCGTCTGATATGCCTTGATAAACACCAGACGTGACAGTAGCGAGATGTCGAAAGAATCCAGAATCGCCACCTCCAAATTCCTGCCCCTCGCCCTCCAGCTCCAGACCGAAAGCAGGCTCCCCAGCACTAGCCTCCGCTCGCCCTCCGCGGTTAACAACCGTATTCCAGAATCTAGTGACTACCAGAGCGTTGTTCACCAGCTCTTCACAGGCATTCCTCTGCCAAGAACCGGGATCGTAACCCGCGCATGAAAACAAATTCATCGGGAAACTACTGCTCGAAGGACCCGCACACGGGCCCGAGCTAGAATTCTCTCCCCCGTCACTGCTGATGGCGACGACTCTATCCGAGAAATTCGCGTTGGGAAAAGCATTCACTATCAAATCAGAAGCATGGCATATAGCATCGGCCAGCGCAGTGGTACCACCACACCCAAGAGGGTCGAGGGCATTCAGATCAGCCAACGCAGTCGCCCTATCGACGAATCCACCCGTCAGATCCGTCACAGCGGAATCGAAAACAACCACTGCATACGAGGAAGGGTTCATATTGCTGGTCGGAAAATTTTGAATATCGGACACCGCGAGATCAAACGCATCGCGACACCGAGTGTTACCCGTGCTACGCGTCGCGTTCATTGAACCTGTGCGATCTAGTACGACCACCAAGCTCTTCGAGCTTGACTGCGCCTTGGCTCCAGGAGCCAACAGGCTGAGAACTACAAGTGCAATCGTGATCGCGACATAATTCTTCTCTGTAATCATCTCAATCTCCCTAGTATTCTCACTACTTGTTTAGCATACTTCGTACTCAACAGGTATCGACCGCTTGCTGCATACTCAAAACTTCAGGCGCTCCGGGCTGCTAGACGTGTCCTGCCGATAAACGCGCAATTGGCGCCTGAAACGACCGATCTTTCGAGAACCGACGACAGTCTCGACTGCTCTAACGCCGCCGCTCGCTCGCGCGATCGTCAACGGCGACTCCGGGAAACCCAGATCGGACACCACGCCTGCAGGATAGCGATCCGGATCCGTGACCACCCCAAAATATGGGTGGATGGCTTCCACCGAACGATCCACGAACCTGCCGGCCACGGACTGGGGCGTCGACGAATACGCCGCGATGGCGCGGGCCTGCTCACGCATCGAGCTGGGCGAGAACAGGCTCCGGTCCAGGATCGCATGCCCGAAGACCGCTACGATCTCGACCGCGGTCTAGACAAGCCCGACTATCAGCAAATAGAAATCAACTCCCCTCACTACCTGCCTACGCCCAGGGCTCACGCCCTGGGCCTCCCAAGCTCAACAGCCAGGCTGCAGGACACCGGTCCCCTCGACCAGAAGCACCTGCTGATTGGCTGTGGCATTCGGAAAGTTCTCGACCACCCCGTTGGGCCACCAGACCGCCAGGGTGGTGGTGACGGTCGCCGCGCCGAGACCGAAGGTCTGCCACTGGCTGTCCATGGACAGGTAGCCGTTGCCGGAGTAAACCTCCTGCAGCTGGAGGAACGAGCCATTGCCGACGCCGATCCTAGCGCCGACGCCGTCACGATTGACGGTGGTGCCGCGGACGCAGACGGTCAGCGTGTTGTTGGCGTCGACGCCCTGGTTGTTGAGCAGCAGGGGTGCCCCGTTGCCGCCGCCCAGGACGTCGGTCTGCACCACCACGTCGACATCGCCGTCATTATCGTAGTCGGCGGCCGCCACGCCGGAGGAGAACCGGTTGGAGAGGTTGGCGCTCGCCGGCAGGGTAGCGGTGATGTCATTGAACGGGATGATGCCGGCGCCGAACTGATTCAGCAGCATGCGACCGGGGTTGGCCAGCGGCGCGCCGATGATTCCGAACTGCGGCAACGCGCCGGCAAAGTAGAGATCGGCGAAGCCGTCCTCGTCGAAGTCCTGTGCCGTGGCGCCCCAGCCGAACTCGAGACCGGCGACGCCAACCGGTACGGCCGCGTCGACGTAGGTCGGCGGCGGCACCGGGTTGAGCGTGCCGAGCTTGGCCCAGAAGGCATGAGGCGCCGCCAAAGCGGTGCCGAAATTGGTGGTAAAGATATCGACTAAAAGATCGTTATTGAAATCCGCCTGACCGAAACCCATCCAGAAGCCCGGCGTATTGAAGCCATTCGTCGCGTTGGCGACATTGGTGAAGGTATTGTTGCCATTGTTGCGGAACAGTTCGTTGGGAGCCGCGATCGGGGTGACCGGCCACGGCAGGGCCAGGCCGTTGCAGTTGCCGACGAAGAGGTCGATGAACGCATCATTGTCGTAGTGGCCAAAGAAAGCCGTGCAGGCGCCGAGCGCGGTGCCAACGCCGGAGCCGGCGGTGATGTCCTGAAACGTCAACGCGCCGCTGGTAGCGAAAGTATTGCGGTAGAGCTGGTTGCGATGGTTGCCCGGAGTGCAGGCCGGGGTCGCCCCACCCGGGCAGAAGCTGCCGGACGCGCCGATGAAGAGGTCCAGAAAGCCGTCGTTGTCGATATCGCCGAAGGTGGCGTCCATGTGGCTTGGGGGCGGCACGATGCCCGAGCCGACGGTGACGTCGGTGAAGTTGGCGACGCCGGTGGGGATCAGGTTGTTGCGGTATAGGCGCACCGGGCTGTCGCCGATGCCCATCATGCCACCGTCGCCGGTCAGGAAGAGATCCTGATCGCCGTCATTGTCGAGATCGGCGGCGACCACCGCTGCATTGCCTCGGCCGTTGGCGACCCCGACCGCCGCAGCCACGTCGGTGAAGCCACCCGCGCCGTTGTTGCGGTAGAGCGCATTGTTGCTTCCCTGACCGTTGGTCAGAAAAAGATCCAGGAAGCCATCGCGGTCAAAGTCGAGCCAGGCCGCACCGCCCAGGCCATCGCCGTTCGGAGAGCTGTGGACGAAAGGCGGAGCAAAGCTGCCGGACGCGTCGACGAAGCCCACCTGGGCCACCGCCGGTGTCACGATGGCCGCAGTCAGACTCAAGAGAACAAAGATCCTGGGGACCATTGCGCGGACGATATTCCAATGAGAGTTGCTGAAGTGATCGATCCCTTGAAGCATTCTCGAACCTCCTTGATCCGAACGTTTTGGGTATTCACCCTGAAACGTCCATTTTGGGGCTGGATCGGCTCAAGCTAGCTA
>JAAUYI010205937.1_pt1 | contig 11422 bp, 8 predicted proteins | sample 7278041 | NCBI WGS metagenome assembly JAAUYI01 (sample SAMN14350216, study PRJNA611818) | marine sediment metagenome | isolation source: surface marine sediment (0.6m) | place: French Polynesia: Moorea | collected 2018-08
CGCACCTATTGCGAGACGATCTCGTCGAGATATTCCGCCGCCTCCGCTACTTGAAGACTTGCGACTTCAGGAGCTCGCCCGCCTCATCGTATACTTTCCAAGTGCCTTTCTTCTTGCCGTGTTCGAAGCGGCCTTCGTCCCAGAGTTGGCCATTGGGATGGTATCGCTTCCATGTACCGTGCTTCTGCTCTTCATCGTCGAAGCCGCCCGTCCCCCGTGGTTCGCCAGTCTTGTAGAACCATTTCCACCGACCAACAATCTTTCCGTCCTTGAAGCTGCCAGAGGACTGCATCTGGCCATTATTGAGAAAGTACTTCCACTTTCCTGATTTCCTTCCGTTGTCGAATTCACCCTGACAAGAGATAAGGCCGTTCTTGAAGAACAGCTTAAAGGGGCCATTCTTAGGATTGCCGTCTTCATCGATCCCTGGGATGTCTTTCATTGGGTCGCGCTCCTGGTTGAATTAACTGTTGGGAATTTCCATCTGAAGTCACAATGCGCAGCGCCATCCGCGATGGTTTGTGTGCGAACGAGTTCGACGCCCCATTCGCGCGCCATGACGTAGTCTAGGTTACCCGCCGCAGGCTCGGTCAGCTCGGGAGCACCTTGCTCCTTGAAATAGTCTGCAAACGGGCAAAGGGTGACGTCAAAGGCCACACCTGCATCGCGGGGAAAGTGCCGGTAACAAAATGGAGGGGCGGGGAGGAAGTGCCGGGTTATCAGACCCAGTATCCATTTGACCCTAGTTTCTCTTTTGGCGCTGCGGAGCCGAGAGAGTTTGAAAATGGCCACCGGCACAGGCCGATAGACGTCCGACATGATCGTCTCGACAGCCACAATGGCTTCAGCTTGGCTCACGCCGTGTTCCTGCAGGGCTCGATAGAGTGCGCAACTCCACTCCAGATATCGCATCATGAAGTTTACCCCAGCGCTATGGCGGGGGCGGTTGGGCGCCAATCGGCTTTGCCAAGTGCGCGTTGCGCGCCAGACTTGCACTGATCTGTCAGGAAAATGCGCCTGTAGATGACGTCTGGCGCCACGCCTATAAGCGGTGGCCGGTGCTATGCAAAAGAGTATAAAGCCAATGTTCATATTTCGTCCCCCTTGCAGTGAGTTTGTCCGTAATTTATGACCCGACGCTACGGCCACCCTGGAGCTGCATCAAGTAACTGTTCAGTATCAAGCCACTGCCAGGCGAGCCACCTCGCGGCGGTTGCGATAGCGGACGCACGCAAGGCGTTGGCATGACGCACCAATGCGCCTTGTACCAGGCTGACCGAGCTTCAAGGTTAAACGAAGTCACATCATCGATCAAGAGTGGCGACCGCCGACCGCAGGTTGCCAGGCGAACCACCGACTGTCGGGTCTGGTTCGTCACCGAGAAGGACCTGCGCACGACCGGCACCGCCAGCATGAAAGCTGCCGCCACTGATCTCCGGCAGACCGCCACCGAGCTCGAGAAAGCCGCCCGTCGCCCCGGTTGCGACAGGCCCGCGTCTTCGAATGGATCAGGCGCGACGCCGCCCGAGGTCTTCGGCCGCATGACGGTCCGCGGGCAAGCTCAAAAGCAGCACCAGGCGGCCCGCCTTCCCTAGCGCGGGTCTACCTCCTGTGGTAGAAGAGAGGATCATGAGGCTGCCCTACGGCGAATCCGACTTTTACACCCTGCGCACCGAGGGGCAGCTCTACGTCGACCGTACCGACCGCATCGCTGTCTTCGAGGAACTCGGTAAGCGTCTCCTCTTTCTACGTCCGCGCCGGTTCGGCAAGTCGCTGTGGCTTTCGACGCTTGCGGCTTACTACGACCTACGCCTTGGCGACGAACACGACCGCCTCTTCGGCGACCTGAAGATCGGCGCGACACCGACACCGTTGGCCCATCGCTACTTCGTCCTTCGCTGGGATTTCTCCGAGATCGATCCGGATCCCCCGCGGCGCGGCGTCAACGCCGAGATCGACTCGCGTCCTGAGCGGATCGCGAACGAGATTCACCGCTACCTCCTGAGCGCCCTCGAGGTCTTCCTTTCCCGCTACCGAGACCATTTGGGAGTCGAGGTCGAGATCGCAGACGACGCCTTCACGAGCCTCAACCGCCTCCTCGCCGCCATCGAGCAGACTCCCTACAGACTCTATCTACTGATCGACGAGTACGACAACTTCGCCAACGAGGTGCTGAGCGCCGACCAGGACGCCTACGATGAGCTGGTCACGAGTGATGGCCCGTTCAAATTCCTCTTCAAGTGGGTCAAGGCGGCGATGGGCGGCGGCCGGGGTCTCGACCGGCTCTTCATAACCGGGGTCTCTCCACTGGTAATGTCCGACGTCACCAGCGGCATGAACGTCACCAAGAGCATCTACCTCTATCCGGAGCTCAATGATCTCTGCGGCTTCACCGACGCGGAGGTCCGAAGCCTGCTCGAAAACCTGGATTCCGAGAAGGACGCCGCCGCGCCACCTCCCTGGAGCCCCGGCGATGCGCGGGGCATGGTCTGCGACTGGTATAACGGTTACCGCTTCGCCACCGATGCCGGAGAGACCATCTACAACCCGACCCTGTTCTTCTACTTTCTCGATCACCTGCAGCGCACGGGCACCTACCCGGAGCAAATGCTCGACGCCAACCTGGCCGCCGACGAGGGCAAGCTCGACTATCTCGCCCGGGCGAGCGCGGGTCAGGACGCCGTCGTCGACGTCATCCGCAAGGGGAAGCCTCTCCTGGTCCGCCAGATCTTCGATCGCTTCAGCCTGCGCACCCTGCTCGACCGCTCGGCCCAGGACGCGAGCTTCCTCGGCTCTTACCTGTTCTACGTCGGTATGCTCACCTTGAAGGGGGAAAGGACCGCGACCCGGGTTCTCGAGCTGGTGGTCCCCAACGAAGTGGCGCGCGGACTGTACCTGGAGCGTATTCGGGAGATTCTCATGCCGGCCGGGGCAGCGCGGACCGACGACGACGAGATCCTCGACACCTTCTGGCGCGACGGCGACCTCATGCCGCTGCTCGACTTCATCGAGGCGACCCTCTTCCCAACTTTCTCGAACCGTGACGCCAAGTGGGCCAATGAGCTCACCGTGAAAACCGTTTTCCTGACGCTGCTGTGGAATGAGGCGGCTTACATCACACACTCAGAGCCGGAGCTGGATCACGGGTATGCCGACCTATGCCTGCTGCGTCGTCCCGACGCGCGGACGTCGAGCCTCTGGGACCTGCTCTTCGAATTCAAAAGACTGTCGCTCAGGGACCTGAAGATGAGCGGCAAGGACGTGAGGACAGCATCCCGCGCCGAGTTGATGGAGCACGAGCTGGTGCAAGACGCATTGGATCAGGCCGAGTCCCAGATCGCCGACTACCGAGCGGCCCTCGAAAGGAGTCGGGGCAAGACGCTTCGGCTGCGCAGCTACGCAGTGGTGGCGCTAGGCTTCGAGCGACTCCTCGTGCGGACGGACGCTGCCGTCAGCAGTCCTTGAATCCTTGTGCGCTTCGTCTCACGACATCGGTCGAGCGACTTTAGCCGGGCCGCTCGCCCTCCGATATCCGACGCTGGATCTCGCGTGCCTCTTCCATCAAAGCTCGCGCCTCGTCCATACGACCCTCACTGCTCAGCAACACGCTGGCGGCTTGCAGGTGGCGACGCGCCTCGTCGTAGAGGTCGAGCTCGCGACAGGCCTCGGCGAGAGTCTGCCGTAGGCGAGCCGCCAGCATGGGTCGATCCCGAAAGTCCGTCTCGATCCGCTCCGAACCCAGCTCGAGCAGCTCGCGGGCGGTGATCTCGCTGGGCGGGCGGTCGGCGCCCCGGTTGCGGTCCCCCGAAGCCTGAAGTACCTCCGTGAGGAAATCGTTGATTTCCGGGATCTGGTCGCGGGCTTCGAGCGCGGCGCGGGCTTCTACCCGAGCCCGTTCTTCGGCCTGCCGGGCTTTGAGCCAGCCTGCTGTCGTGCCAATCGAAACAAGAAGCAGAACGCCTGCACTGAGGAAGGCCGCCGCGGTGAGGCCACTATGGCGGCCGATCGGCTGGCCCTGCAGTTCGGGCGTCGCCAGCGGTCCTGCGACCGCCGGCTGATCGTCGAAGCAGCGGTCCAAGGCGGCCAATAGCTCACGCACCGATTCATATCGTTCTTTGGGCCGACGCGCGACCGCGCGCAGCGCCACCGAACCGAGGTTGCTCTCGAGCAATCTCCCCAGCCTCTTCGCCGTCGTGCCGCGTCGCGCCGCCACCGCCTGCTGCTCCTCGGGGCTCAACTCCTCCCAGCCTTCGATCAGCGCCCGCGGTTCCTCCCTCACCATGCGGTGCATCAAGCGAGCGGTGCTGTCGTTGCGCTCTCCGACCGGGCGGATGTCGGCTACCAACTCGTAGAGCAAGACGCCCAAGGCGTAGATGTCGCTCCGGGTATCCAGTTGATCGCTCAACCCCAGGGACTCCGGGCTCATGAAAGCCGGCGTGCCGAGCACGCTCAACCCGGTCTCGAGGGGGTCGATCAACGGCTGATCGAGTGACTTGGCGATACCAAAATCGATGATCTTGGGCTCGGCTCGGTCATCGGATTCGGCGACCAGAATGTTCGACGGATTGAGGTCCCGGTGAAGGATGCCCTTCCGGTGGGCATGGGCGACGCCGAGACAGACAGACCGGAAAAGCGACAGGCGGCTCCGAACGTCGAGACGCGCGGAGTCGCAGTAGCGGTTGATCGGTTCGCCTTCGACGAACTCCATGGCGAAGAACAGAGTCCCGTCATCCGCCGTTCCGGCTTCGTAGAGCGCGGCGATGTTGACGTGGTTGAGACGAGCCAGCGCTTCGCGTTCCGCCTCGAAGCGTAGGTTGGCCTGGCCGTCGGGGGCCCGATCAATGACCTTGAGCGCTACCCGGCGGTGGACGGGCTCGGCCTGCTCCGCTAAGTAGACCGCGCCCATCCCCCCGCGCCCCAACTCCTCGAGAAGAGTAAACGGCCCCACCTGCTCGCCGGGCCCCAGCCCGACGGCATCCGTCTCCGAGTCCAGCCCGGAGAGGATCTCGATCACGTCTGTGACTGCTCGAGCAGGCTCGACGGGTTCTTCGATCCTGTCGTCTTCCTGCAACAGCTGTTCCGCCTCGCGAGCGAGCTCAGGGTCATCGGTCGCGTCGGCCAGAAAGGCGCTTCGCTCGGACGGTGGAAGCCTGAGAGCTCCCTGCAAAATCCTTGCGAGCTCAGCATAGCGAGCGGGATTATCCATATCCGGTGAAGAATAGCTCACCAGGCCTCGACGGAGTCGATCTAAGGCGTACGGTGATCTACACTTGGATGGTGACGGAGCCGCTCGTTGACGATTGCCCCCCGTTCAGAACTTCCACCTGAACATGGGTGTTCTCTATTTCGCCAACGACCTGACTCTGCCGTCGGTCGAGTGGATGCGCCGGATGCTCCGGGTCCTGGAGCCGAACGTCGCCAGCCTGGTCACCGAAGTCGAACCGGGGAGCGACTATCGCCAGCGCTTCGACGTGACGGTGCTCGAGGACAGTTGGTGGTCGCATGGTTGGCGCTTGAGCCGCAAGCTGGGGCTGACGCCGGGAGTGCGCAAGACCGCGCGCGCCTTGAACGCGCTGCGCCGGGCGGTCGAGTCGGAGCGCGTCGAAGTGACGCTGGCCCACTACCTGAGCGAAGCGGTGAAGTACGACCGGGTGTGGCACCGCACCGCCAAGCCGGTGTTCGTCCACTGTCACGGCTTTGACGTCACCTGGGATTTCCGGGACGCCGACGATCCGAACCGGCCGGCCCACCCCGCCGACTACGTCGACCGGGTGCTGAAGCTGCCGCAGCACGTGAGCTTCATCGTCAACTCCCGCGTCACCGCCAAGCGCCTGCGCGAGATCGACGTCGACGAGGAACGCATCCACGTCAAGTATCTCGGAGTGCCGATCCCCGACGCGCCGCCGGTCCGGGACGCGGGCGGCGAGATCACCGTCTTCTATTTGGGTCGACTGGTCGACTGCAAAGGGCCCGAGCTGGTGATCGAGGCCTTCGACCTGGCCTGCCGGCGAGGCCTCGACGGACGCCTGGTGATCGCCGGCGACGGACCGATGCAGGGAGAGTGCGAGCGGGCGCGGGAGCGCTCGACGGTGAAGGACCGCATCGAGCTGCTCGGAGCGGTAGATACCGAGACCGCCAATCGCCTGCGAAGGTCCGCGGACATCTTCACCGCCCACAACCGTCTCGGCCCGATCAGCCGGCAGGAAGAGGCGTTCGGCGTCGCTGTCGCCGAGGCGATGGCCGACGGCCTACCCATCGTCTCCGGCGCCAACGGTTCCCTGCCCGAGCTGGTCGACGACGGCGTCGAGGGCATCCTGGTCTCCCCCGGCGACGTCGAAGCCCACGCCGAGGCGCTGCTCCGCCTGGCGGGCGACGCAGAGTTGCGCGCGCGCATGGGGCGACGAGGCTGGCAGCGAGCTCGACGCGACTTCTCACTCGAGCATGAAGACAAGGCGCTGCGCTCGATTCTGGGCCTCTCCCGGCCGTGAGCCGAGATCCTTCTAAGAAGAAATGAACCGGCGAGAACCCAGGGGCGCCCATCGATGGCTTTCGGCCGCTCTATTCGTCGTGATCGCCTTCTTCCTGGCCCTGAGGTTCGTGTCTATCGAAGCCGACTTCCCGGCCGGAATCACCCGATCCGGAATGCTCTACACGGACGAGGGCTGGTACACGAACGCCGCGATCCGCCACCATCTAGGCGGGCAGTGGAATCTCGAAGGGGACTTCAACCCGATCGTCAACATGCCTGTCGGCCAGTTGATCCAGGCCGGCGTGTTCAAGGCCTTTGGCATGAGCCTGGCGACGGCCAGGATCTGCGTCGCAGCTTTCTATGTCTTGCTGGTGCTCGGCACCTATCACCTCACCCGGCGCTGGAACGACAGCTTGACCGCCTCCTGGGTCGCCCTGCTACTGGCCGCCAGCTACTTTCTCTTCGCCTACTCGCGGCTGGCGATTCTGGAGATCGTCATGCTGTCGCTGGTGGTCGGGTCGCTGGTCCTGGCGTCGTCGTTCGGCCACAGACGTCGCCTGGCTGTCGCCTTGGGATCGGGCCTGATCCTGGCGTTGGCCGTGCTGACCAAGAGCACGGCCCTCTTCGCGCTGCCCGCCTTGCTCTATTTGCTGAGCGCCCGGGCCGAGGCAACGCGTGAGAAGGTCTGGCTCGCCGGCGCCGCCGGGCTGACGTGCGTCGCGATCGTCGCCGCCCACAACCTGCTCGCTTCGTATCTCTACCCGCACGACTTTGCGTACTTCCGGGAGGTCAACCTCGACTCGCGGCTGGTCACCAGCCCTCTGCGCGCCGCTCGCAATGTCTTCGGCGCGCTCAAGCACGCTCAGATCATCGCGCCCATCGTCTACCCTATCGCCCTCCTCGGGAGCACGCTCCTCTTCGTCTTCTCGAAGCGCTTTCGCGACAGTGTCCTGGTCCGCGTATCCCTGCTGTGGCTGGCCGCCTACTTCGCCCTGTTGGGACTGGTCAGCTACCACCCGCCGCGCTATTTCCTGCCCTTGACGCTACCGATCGCCCTGCTCTTCGGTGTCGCCTTCGCGACCCTGTGCCAGCGTCTCGACCGGCGCCCGGCGGTCGTTCTGGCGGTCGTTCTCCTCGTTGGCATCGTGTCCTTCAACGGCCGCAAGATCCTGACCTACATGCTGGAGCCGAAGTTCTCGTTCGTCGGCATGGCACGCGACGTGGCGCAAGAGATCCGCGGGGACAAGACCGACGGCTCTGGGGTGCTGATCGGCAACTTCGCCGACTCGATCAGCCTGGAAACCGGCCTGCCCTCGATCAACTCCTCGCTCGGCACCGGCGACCTCGAGTGGAAGCTCGAGCGCTATCGCCCCAGCCACTACATCACCCTGGGCAACGAGCCGGCGGTGGAAGAGACTCTCGATCGGTGTTACCACCGGCAGAAGATCTCGGAATGGAGCGTCTTCGGCAACTATCATCGAGGGCGAAAAGTCATGCTCTTCAAACTGCACGACGATGAGTCGAACTGAAAACACATCCGCATCCCACCGCCTGATCACAGGCGCACAGCTCGCGACCCTGGGCGCGTCCATCGGCGCTCTCCTCGGATTCGGTAGGGGGCTGGGCGAAGTATGGATGCAGGGTTATGGCGCCCTGGGGTTTCGTCGCACGATCTTCCTCGAGTTGCGGGATGTGGCGAGTCACTTCGCAGCCATCGGCCTCGGGGTGGCGCTCGCCGTCACCGCGACATGGTGGCTGATCCGGGGGTTGTGGGCGGCCAGCCGACCGGTCCTGCGCGCCTCTTTTCTACAAGACGTGGCGCGGCGCGAGGACCTGCGCTGGCGCCTCAGCGCGTTCGTCCTGGGGCTCGGATGGCTGGCCGTCACGGTGGCCGCTTACCTGGACGCTCCGCGCAAGCTGGCCACTGCCACCGCTCTCTCCGCGGCATTTCTGTTGATCATGGTCTGGGGCTCCGCCCGGGCTGGGCGCCGCTATGGAGAGAGCGACGCGCCGGCATTTCAGGCGCTGCTCGCCGCCAGCTACGGCGGCACCCTGGCGGCCTTGGCCGGCGGCTACTGGCAAAACCGTCCTTATCTCAGCAACCCGGGAGATCCGCGCAACATCATCGGCAATCTGGCGCTGGCGATCGTCGTCGGCCTGATCGTCTGGAGCCTGAGGTCACTGGTGCTCGCTGGGCGTCTGCGGCCGGCGCTGCTCGCCGCCGCCCCCATCGCGGTTCTTGGTCTCGCATGGTTGGCCACGCCGATACTCTCTCGGCCAAGCCTGAATGCCGCCAACCCGAAGAGCTTGATCCTGATCGGTATCGATACGCTGCGACTCGACGACACCTCGCTCGTTGACGGCGCGACCCGCGATCTGACGCCGAACCTCAAGCGCCTGGCCGACCGCGGCGTCTCGTTCAGCCAGGCGGTTTCCCAGGCACCGTGGACCATGCCCGCCTTCGCCTCGATCGTCACCGGCAAGTATCCCCAGGAGCATGGCGCGTTCTCACTCAAGGGTCACCTGGGCAAACCGGCGCTGACCCTGGCAGAGCTGCTGCGGGAAGCGGGCTACCGAACCTCCGGGATCGTCGCCCACCGCTACGTCAGCACCCGGCATGGCTTCGCCCAGGGCTTCTCGAGCTACAACGAGGAAAACTCGGTGGGTCATATCGGCATCACCTCCAGCCGGGTGACCGATCTTGCCCTCGACTTCCTGAATGAATCCACCGAGCAGCCGTTCTTTCTCTTCCTGCACTACTTCGACCCCCACTACCAGTACCAGGACCACGAGGAGTTCCCGTGGGCCGACGCTTATCGCGGATGGCTCCGTGGGCCGCAAAACGACTTCGGCAACCTGCGCGCCAAGCGTCACCTGTTGACGCCGCCCGACATCGACTTCCTGCGCGACCTCTACCACGAAGAAATCGCCGCCACCGATCGCGAGATCGGCCGCCTGATCGACGCCGTCAGCGCCCACGGCCTCGACGACGACGTCGTGATGGTGGTGGTCGCCGACCACGGCGAGGAGTTCATGGAGCGCGGCTGGCTCGGTCACACCATCAGCATGCATGACGAGGTCATTCGGGTCCCGCTAGTGATGCGGATTCCCGGCCTTGTCGGCGGTTCCCGAGTCGATCGCCCGATCGAGACTCGCCAGGTCTTCGCAACCGTCCTCGACGCCTTGCAGATCCAGGGACGCCGAGAACTTCGCCGCGACAGCCTACTGCCGCTCTTGAGCGCCGGTGGTGAATCGCCTGAGACCTATCGCGGACCGACCGCGGCCTTCTCCTCAGCTCTGCTCACCGACGCACCGATCGATTCAGGCAAACGGGTCCACCTGTTCGCGATGCAGGAAGGCCCCTGGAAGCTGATCCTCGACGCGGCTCGCGGCAAAGAGCAGCTCTTCGACCTGGCCGCTGATCCCGGGGAGACCTCGGACCTGGCCGCAGTCGAGACCGAGCAGCTCCAGGCCATGCGCCAGCAGCTCCAGCGTTGGATGCAGGAGATGGAAAGAGTGCGCGGGAAATCCTCCGAGCTCAAGCTCGGCAAGGACGAGATCGAGCAGCTCAAGGCCCTCGGCTATCTCTGAGCTGAATCCGGCGGATGGTCAAGCTCGCGCACTGTATTCACGGTCTGGGCCTGGGCGGCGCTCAGAAGGTCATCGCTGGAATCATCCGCGGACGCCGGGATCCACGGTTCGAGTACTACGTCTACTCCTGCCACGAGGGCGCCCAGCGCCAGGAAATCGAAGCCGCTGGAGCGACAGTGCGCATCATTCCCAGGGCTCTCCCCAAGCTCGACCCGTTGTGGGCCTGGGGCTTGGCTCGCCAGATGCGTCGCGACGGCATCCATCTGGTCCACGCCCACCTCTTCGGCGACAGTCTGCACGGCTACCTCGGCGCCCGCCTGGCCGGCGGTCTGCCGGTCGTCTTGACGCTCCACTCCAGGCCCGAGGCCTATACTTCGCTGCAGCTGCGCGGATACCGCTGGCTGCTCGCGCGCAGTGCCGCGACGGTCGCCTGCTCCGCGGCGGTCGAACGCGCCTTCTCAGGGCGGGGGCTCACGGCAGGCCGATTGCTCACCATCGCCAACGGCCTGGAACCACCGGCCACAGAGGTTCCCCCAACGCGACGCCGTGAGCTGCGCTCGGATCTCGGCGCCTCGGAGGAAACGATCTTGATCGCCGCCGTCGGGCGCATGGTGGTGGAGAAAGCCTACGGCGATCTGATCGCCGCGTTCGCCCGGATTCGGCCCGAGCTCGATACCCGTCTGGTGTTGGTCGGCGAAGGCCCCCTGCGCCAGGATCTCGAGGCTGAGGCCCGTCGCTTGCAACTCGGCGATCGGGTGATCTTCACGGGGCTGCGCTCCGACGTGCCGGAGCTGTTGCAGGCGGTCGACGTCGTGGCCTTCAGCTCGCTCTTCGAGGGCATGCCGATGGTCCTGCTCGAGGCCATGGCCGCGAGCCGTTGCGTCGTGACGACCGACGTCCCCGGGATTCTCGAAGCCGTCCGCGACGACCGGGAAGCCCTGGTGGTACCGGCGGGAGACGTGGCTAGCCTCACCGCTGCTCTCGAGCGCGTCGCGGCCGATCGTAGCCTGCGAGAGCGCCTGGGGGCAGCCGCCAAACAGAGGTTCGACGCCGCCTTTACCGCCGACGCCATGGTTCGAGCCTATGAGGGGCTCTACCGTGAGGTCTTGGAGTCGTTCTAGTACGACGTCCCCTAAGTTCTGTCCGGGTATGTACTTGGCTCAAGAAAGCTGAGCTCCCGTCCTGAAAGGACGACATCATATAGCCTGGGGCCGCACAAGGAGCGTAGCGACGCAGGGCGAGCCCCAGGCTATATTATGTCGTCCTTTCAGGACGGGAGCTCAGCTTTCTTGAGCCAAGTACATACCCGGACAGAACTTAGGGGACGTCGTACTAGAACGACTCCAAGACCTCACGGTAGAG
>JAAUYI010182979.1_pt1 | contig 11417 bp, 8 predicted proteins | sample 7278041 | NCBI WGS metagenome assembly JAAUYI01 (sample SAMN14350216, study PRJNA611818) | marine sediment metagenome | isolation source: surface marine sediment (0.6m) | place: French Polynesia: Moorea | collected 2018-08
GCAAGATGCGCCAACAAAATGAAGATTGGTTATTTCCGCTTCGCTCCAATAACCCGCTCCAACCCCTACCCTATGAGTACATTGAGGGTAGGGACTGCCGCGATGCGTTCAATTAATTTTCTACTTGCTCTATAGGTAAATACAAAGTTGACTCAATTTCTTCTCTGACAGCACGGGTGACATAGCCATTATCCAAGCAATCTAATAGTGGTTTATTGGCATTAAGGTATTGTTCAAGGCTTCCCTTTTGCTCTTGTGTGAATTGCCAGTCATGTCCAATATCACGATGCTCAATCCATTACATTTCTCAATTGCTCTGGCCAAGATTCACCATTTTTAAGCCACCACTGTTTAATGATTTCTGGCTCCATATCTTCTTTTGGTAGCTGGATTTTCAAATTTTGCAATGCTTGCTTCAGTTCTGGAGAGATGTAAAGTTGGGTTATAGCTTGCTTTCACGTTCACGGAGCGTTCTCGTACCCCATAAGAGAATCCAAAGAGTAGGGTAATGGTACGAAATGTAGACGACCATAGGGAGGCTTCTCGTCAGAGTACCCTTATTTCCTAAGCCCTCCGGGCACCACGGCAAAGCAGACAGTCAACGCTGCGCGTTAGCAAAGCTCCTCATTAGCGCGGCCGCTCTGCAACGGCTAAGAGGCACGGCAGTTAATCCACTTGGAGAGCAGCACCTTGCTCTAGTTCCCAGTGTTGTGGCAACTGCGGGGAAGACCCAAGACCTTACTGCCTCACCACTGCGCGTCTACGTTCTACCCCTGCGGGGAAGCAAGCTACAACCCAACCTACACCTAAATCCATAAAAGTCCGTAAAAATAAGAATTTAGGATTTTTATCTAAGAATAGTGATTAAAGAGGGCTATATGTCACCAAAAACGATAAACGTGAAACCAGTATCAACAGGTCTGTCCGGTGATGAAGTGACGCAGATGAAATAGGATGGATTAACTTCAACAATAGCAACCGACATATTAAATGTTCTCCACTCTGGTCCGTGAATCGTACAGACGGGTGCTGGCAGTGTTGCAAACGGTCTCTCGAACTCTATTATGTAGGTGCCCTCCCTAATTTTATTGCAACGGAAACCTTCACCAAACATTGTAGAACCGTCTGGAGCAATACCACCGTAGATGTGCTGGTGTCTGTCTTCACCAGATTCATTTTTGAGAATAGCCATAATTGGCTCCTATGTAATTTACAGTGTCTAATCATACAGATTTACGCCATACTTTGCAAGTTCTTTTGAATACCTGCTATACTTTTCAAGTAATTTTACCGGGAATTAATCAAATCATAAACAAAAGATAGAAACTATTGCACAGCAAGGCTTCCAAACATTCTTTATCCTTGCAGTAGGTTCGCAAGACTTCCCAATTATGGTTATACAATTTACTTAAAAAATCTTTAAAAATTTGCAAAAATGTTGTTTAAATTATACTATAAATTACGGTAAATATAACAGGAAGTAATTATGGCAATTCTTCAAAATGCAGCTGGTGGAAACCCAGTCCAGCATATTTACGGTGGTATCACTCCAGACGGTTCTACAATGTTTGGTGAAGGTTTCCGTTCCCACAAACTTAGATATGGTCTCTACCTAATAGAGTTCGATAAGCCGTTTGCAAAAAACCCAGCAGCAGTCTGTACAATTTATGGAAATGAGTGGGAGACTTTTAACAAGTCGATTGCAATACCTGAAGTTTCTCCATGGCACTTAGTCTGCACCACTTCATCACCGGACAGACCTGTTGATAGTGGTTTCACGTTTATCGCTTTTGGTGACCTATAGATAAGGGTTTTAACTCTCACCAAAAAACTTAAACAATAGTCTTAGTTCTGGTTCTTTTTTGTCAGCCTAGGGCATGTTTTTTCTCTTTGTTAATACCCTAAAAGATGTTTCTACTCAGACTACAAAAAATGAAATTTCTGAAGTTTGTGTAGGCTGTCTTTAATCTTAGAAATAATGAAGTTAGAAAATATGCTCTAGGCTTTCAGGGTTTGGTTTTCGAGGCTCCCAGCTTGTCATACCCTAAGGGATACTGCCTGATGACAATCCCGATAAATAAAGTCGGATTTTATATATTTATCTATGAGGTTGCACTTAATATTTCTCATGCAGAGACCCAGAGGGAGAAAGGTTTATTAAGTAGGGTCTGCTGAATAACCTTAAAACTCTTATCCGGCAAGATTTTCAGGCTATTTTTGAAGAAAAAAGTGCAATCAAATAGGAGTATAAAGCTTAAAAACCTTGCATCTCTAATTTTTTGGAGTCTAAAAAATTGGGAAAAATAAGGCTGAAACTGTTGCCTGTTGCCTGTTGCCTGTTGCCTGTTCCCTACCCCCACAATCATGACTTTTATAGCTAACGCTACGCTACGCGAACAGCAAGCCCTAAGTAAGTGCGATCGCTCGCCTCATAACCTCGTAGGTTGGGTTGTTCGCGTTAGCGTTGTGTAGCAATAGCATGAAACCCAACACATACAAGCATTTTCATGACTTTTGACTTCCGGGTAGCGGTATATGAGCTTATTTTAAGTTTAAATACTGTTCTATACTTTCAAAAGTAGTATAAAACAATTCATTTGCTTAACAAAACATAATATTTTGACATCTAAGTACATTATTTTTCTAGCATTTTGTTATAAAAAAATACAAAAAGCCTCTTAATTGAGAATTGAGTCATTTATAATGAGAGAGTTTCCCATTTAATTAACGGAATTACGTTTTTTGTCCAACGTGATCTACATCACCATTTAATGTAAAATAAAACTTGGATATAATCTGTTTGGACCTTTATTTACTTTTTTCAGCAACAGATTTTTGCTGTTTTGGTGTCTCGAATCAAAAATAAGACAAGGTATATAAAAAATCAGTATTAATACGAGGCGTGCAAGATATCAGGATACAAGCCCCCCGAAGTTGCTCTTGGTGGGAAACCACGCCATTTGCTCTTAGTGGGAGACCCACAAGACCGCAATGGCTCCACAAGACCGCACTTCTCTGTTGGATTTATCCGTAGAGAACAACAAGCTTACTATCATTGTTTCAAGCCTCCGGGCTTTAGACATGGGGTCACGACTCGCGCTACCCAGAGCGACTGTCGTCGTCGCGGGTTCTCTCGTCAATCCAAACTTCGACCAGCTCAGTTACCAATCCAAAATCTAAAATCTAAAATTGGATGACAAAAAAAGGTAGGATTCCCTTGGAGTAAAGCCCTATTAGTGCTTGTGCCAACGCTGGCGAAAAAAAAGCTCCGTTGTATGCTTTAGCCTCTAAACTGGAAAGAAAGGCTTTTTTCCCTCACTTAAGTCCCTCGATTTATCGATGGGATAAACAATCACCGATCACTGATAACTAATAACTGAAATGACGAACCAGCCCAACAACTTGGAGGCTCAACTTTTAGCACTGCAACAAGAAGGAGAAAAAGCAATCTCCGCCGCCAATACCCTGGAAAGCTTAGAAGAGCTGCGAGTCAGTTATTTGGGCAAAAAGGGACAGATGGGTACTTTGTTGCGGAGTATGGGGAAACTGAGTGCAGAGGAAAAACCAAAAATTGGGGCGATCGCCAATACAGTTAAGGAAGCTCTGCAAGCCAGTCTCGACAAGCAACGTCATGCCCTAGAAGCAGCCAAAATCCAAGCACAGCTAGAAACGGAAACCCTGGATGTAACTATGCCAGGAATTTACCGTCCCCAGGGTAAAATTCATCCGATTAATGGGATGATTGATAAGGCACTGGATATTTTTGTGGGTATGGGTTATACGGTAGCTTCTGGTCCAGATATGGAAACGGACTACTATAATTTTGAAGCACTCAATACCCCACCGGACCATCCTGCTCGCGATATGCAGGATACGTTCTATCTACCGGATGGAAATCTATTAAGGACACATACCTCCTCCGTACAAATTCGGTATATGGAAAGGTCAGAACCGCCAATTCGGATTATAGCTCCAGGAAGGGTGTATCGAAGAGATACTGTTGATGCTACCCATGCTGCGGTTTTCCACCAATTAGAACTTTTGGCGGTGGACGAAGGACTTACTTTCACTGACCTTAAGGGTACTATTAAGGTATTTTTACAAGCGATGTTTGGGGATTTACCCATCCGTTTCCGTGCCAGTTATTTCCCTTTCACGGAACCATCTGCTGAGGTAGACTTGCAGTGGAATGGACGCTGGTTGGAGGTGATGGGCTGTGGTATGGTCGATCCGAATGTGTTAAAAGCTGTGGGATACGATCCTGAAGTTTATACTGGCTTTGCGGCTGGTTTTGGTGTGGAACGGTTTGCGATGGTATTGCACCAGTTAGATGATATTCGCCGGGTTTATGCTAGCGATTTAAGGTTCTTAAGGCAGTTTTAACAGAAAGAAGTAGGGGCGCAATGCTTGCGCCCTAGAATAGTTATGAAAATACAAAGAACGCGAATCACAAAATTTGTAAAGAAGATTCAATTATTATTACAGCTCTGCAATAATTGTTGATGATTCAAACTATAATGAGTTATGGGCAATTAATCTACTTGCCAGTATCACTGTAGGATCTTTTAGTTGTTAAATTAACTATTGCGACTGTCTCAATTATGACTCCCTCGCCACTATTGTTATAATCAACATCGGTTAAAACTATCCAAAGATGTGGAGTCTCTGTTGGTGGTGTAGAAAGATGAAAAGTTCTGCCAGCGCAAATTCGTTGACTCATTTTGTTCATAAGTTTAACTTGCTCTAAGGAATAATTGTCAAGTGTTTCATTTGCAAAAAAGAATATTTTAGGATGTAGTATTAGGATGTAGTATACAGATGTTTGGACGGCAAGGGAATTGCACCCCTTGGAGCGCAAATTACGAGTCTTGTCCAGTACCAAACGCCGCCCATAATAGTTAAGGCAGTAGAAACTGTCTTAACTCACTCAGAATGAGATTGAATCTTAGATATCATTTTGGATATGATCTTCTTTGCTTCATCCCCTTGCATGGAAATCATCTCCTTGACAATTTGTTCAAATTTTTCGGTAGCATCCAATAGCTCACACACCTTATCCGAGTAAGAGGCTTGGAAACTCTGGGATTCTGCGCTATCACTATTTGTAAAGTAGATATCTTGAGTCTCTTGTGATGTATTCATTTCCCTATTATTTCTTTGCTTGAGCTTCATAGCCAAAGGTGTGGCGTAAAAAATGTAACCTTCCCTGCCATGTCCAGTTTGTTGTTTTGGTGTTTCCCTAGTGGCAATGCCCATTTCTATAAATTTTTGAAAAGATTTATGCACAGTAGAGAAATGGCAACCAATCTTATCTGCCATAGCATTGGCTGTAATGCCTTTATCGTTTAGTAAATCAAATACTTTTTTTGCACTAGGCTTAAGATTGGCAATTTTTATTTCTAGTGCATCTAATTTTTTGATTTCCGGATCTACACTATTAGCGGTAATACCTTGCTTTTGAGCATTGTAGGCTTCAGCAAGTAATTCTTGAAAATCTGGCGAAATAGAGTAGTAAATGGTCGGCTTGACATTTGGGTATTTGGAGCTATCCTCTTCTCTGAGCAAAAAGCCTTGTTTTTCTAGCTGTTTACAAATCCGATACCCAGGGTCTTTTGATAAAAAGGTTTTTGTGTAAATCTCTTTTACTGTGGCTTTCTTGAGTTCATAAATTGCTCGCAAGACTGATAAAGCTTTATCGTCTAGTTGCTGTATCTGCTGTATTTTATTATTTTTCGCTTTATCTTCTTTGCCAAGGCAAAGTGTAGAGCCAAGTTGACTTTTGCCAAGGCAAAGTATAGAGCCGAGTTGACTTCGGAAACCTTCATTATCTAATATACTAGTACGCTCATTGAGCATGAAAAAACCACCTCCTATAAGAGGTTAAAATTTTGATAGCCAGAGCTAGTAGTTGCAAGGTGTACTGATCGGCAAATCTACGCCACCCTGCTAACTAATAGTCTAGGTTTTAAAGAGGCTAGTTTCCTATAAGGGAATTAGCCTCTTTCAATAATAATATATAGCACATCAATATTTTCAAGCAAAATATAAAAGGCAAAGAAAGCTGTTCTGAAGATCCAAAAATTTCTTCTTGACGCTTCCTTTCTTTACGACCCCTAGATAAGATATGTTAGGCATACTCTTTTACTCTTCTTAACGACGACAATTATCGCAATGTCCACATTGCCACTTTTCTGCTTCTTTACCGAATCCAAAGGCCTTTAATAAGAATTGCCACCTACATTTTTTCGTATTTAAATATTCATTCATTTGTCGAGCAGCATCGAACTGCTTTTTTTGTGACTTTTGTTTCTGGGGAAGTACAGCATAATGGAAGGGATCGAGCCATTTTAGTTGTCCATTACTGTGTAGAAGAGAAAGAGCGATCGCAGCATGAGGAAATTCTCTCACAACTGCTGTAATTTCTCCTTGGGATGGTATCTTTTTGATCAGTTTCTGCGCTTCTAGTTGTTGCTGTTGCATTCTATCCAGAAAAAATCTTTGCCTTTGTTTGTCTTCCGGAGCCAACCATCCCGTAGGCTCGCTAATCAAAGTTAATGCCTCGGCTTTTTCTCCATCTCTCCCCCCACGTCCAATTTCCTGCACATATTCAGATAACAACAAGGGAGCTTGAAAATGTATCACCCAACGGCAATTTGGCTTATCTATCCCCATGCCAAAGGCTGAAGTACAAATAACAAAGGGTATTTTCCCCTCCAGCCATTCAGCTTCAATCCGACGACGTAATTCTCCACCCAATCCCCCATGATAAGCTGCTGTGGTATAACCCATCCCGGATAGCATTGCTGCTAAATTCTCACTATCCCTGCGGGTGCGGACATAAACCAATCCCGGCTTTTGTGGTCTGTTTTGAATAAATTTACATAATTGTTGTTTACGACCCCTTGGTGTCCAAACTATGCGTACCTGGGGGCAAATATTTTGGCGATAGGGATTGAGACGAAATATTTTTGGTTGTTGTAATTGTAAAGTAGTTTGAATGATTTGTTGAGCTGTGGGATCGGCTGTGGCGGTAAAAGCTGCGATCGCTATTTTTGTTCCGGGTGGTTTAGACTTTAATAATGCTGGTCTTACTGCCCCCAATCTACGGTAAGCTGGTCGAAATGTATCGCCCCACTGCACTAAACAATGGGCTTCATCAAGAATTAAACCATTAATTACCAGTTGCGGTTGACATAATCTGTCCCATACCGGGGGACTGAGTAAAGTCTCTGGGGATAAATACAACAATCTCAATTGTTGCCTTTCTAAGGCTTGTAAAGTCATCCGTCTTTGTTTGGTAGGCAATTCACTATGTAACAGTGCTGCCTTCAGTTGGCGTTGACGCAACTCCTGGACTTGGTTCTCCATCAGTGCTACTAATGGAGACACTACCAGGGTTAATCCAGTTTGTAATAGGGCTGGTAGTTGAAAACAAATAGACTTGCCCCCACCCGTAGGCATAATAATTAATGCATCTTTCTTTGCCAGCAAACTATGAATAATTTCTCCTTGGGGTGGACGGAAGTTTTCATAACCCCAAATTTGTTTTAAAGCACTACGGGCTTGCGTCCAAGATGTCGTGGCAAGATGATTCATAATTAGGTGGATATTGATTCACGAATATATCCCCTAGTACCTGGTAAACGGTTCAGTAGTTATATCCATAGTCGTTGGTTATCTGATAACTTGCACCAACTCCGATAACAGGAGGCGGAGCCTCCTTTCCCCTAGTTACCAGGCTGAGTCTGGTAACTACTCCCTTCCCGCCAGAAGAATACCGATTTAATAAACCGCAAAGACACGAAGGACACGAAGAAAGAAGATAAAGAAGATAGAAGATAAAGAAGATAGGTAATCTTACACCGGGAAGGGAGTAGTGGTCTGTCCCATTAGTTCTGCTCCTATCCCGCCCAAAGATGATTGAGAAAAAACCGCAGAGGCACAGAGAACACAGAGTCAAGAGAGATGGAGGAGATAAGTAGGGTCTCCACAAAAATTATTTTTCACAATACTTGACATTTTTCCAGGTTTTACTGTTATAATCTTTTCTAGTCTACACGTTGGGGTGTAGCCAAGTGGTAAGGCAGCGGGTTTTGGTTCCGCCATTCCTAGGTTCGAATCCTAGCACCCCAGTTAGAAAACTATTCATTAAGAGGCAATCGGTGCTTGTGGCTGCTTCTTTGTCTGGTAATGACTGTGCTTACATTATTAGTGGGTAAGTTCTTGATAAATAGCATCCGGGTGAGTGAAAAAGACTGTGGTCAAAGCGTCTCTCTATATGGTGAAGTATAGTGCTACGCGCGAGTCACGCATTTTACTGTTCATAGGTTTGGTGCATTCAACAATGTCCTTTTCTGAATTCGGGTGAGGTGGGCACGGCATCATTCAGCTTACAACCTATGGAAGAATATTGTAGGTGCCGTGCCCCTACAGATGCAACGCCGATTTTTTGGTATTCTCTTTGAACGGAAAACTCCAGTTCTCAATCTGGATGAGGTTTAAAATGTGTCCTAGCCTAAAACCCTAGGGCTATAATTGCGTAGTATTATATTGAGTAGCGTTTCCCTTTTTCCCTGAACTAACAATTAGTGGGAACCGCTATATTACTTATTACTTATTACTTATTTCGATCACATCCAGGGCGGTGTCAGGAAAATCACTAAATACTCCATCAATTCCTAACTTGAAAAATTCTTCGTATTCACCTTGAGGATTTCCTTGAAAATCCAGGGGTAAAAATGCATCTTCATTGCGAAAAGTCCACACATGAACTAGTAAGTTAACTGCATGAGCATCAGTAACTAAAGATGTGGGTGGCAGTAATTTACCGTTAGTATCTCTGGGTATAAGTAAGTTTTTATGAATGCCAATAGCTTGAGCATATTTGGCAATTTCCTGTAATCCTTCTATTGTTGTTAAATCTGTATAACTGCGAGTATCTCCACTAATAACAAAATCGGATGGTTTACTATCAATATTTAGTAGTTGTACTAGAGGCAAATTAGTTAAACTAGATATTTTTTGTAAATTACTAACCTCAAAGGACTGAATGAAAATAGGTGCTTGCTCTCCCTGATAGTTATTATTATGCAATATTTCTACGAGAGTTTCTTCTAGAGGTAAACCGATAGTTTGGAAATATGTAGGGTACTTCGTTTCTGGATAAATGCCAATTTCATATCCCCTTTCTCTACTTTTATATTTAACTAAATTAATAATTTCTTGCAAAGTAGGAATTGAGTACAAACCGTCATAAACTTTATTTTGATGACGAATCTGTGGAAGTCTTTCCCTCACTTTCAACTTTTTGATTTCTACCAAGGTAAAATCTTCAGTAAACCAGCCTTTTTTAAGGGTTCCATCTATCTTTTTTATAGTTTGGCGATCGCTAAATTCTGGATGTAGAGAAACATCGGTCGTGACAGATATTTCATTCTCATGACGGGCAATCAAAATACCATCTTTTGTTGTTACTAAATCTGGCTCAATAAAATCTGCACCCATATCAATAGCTAACTCATAGGCGGCTAAGGTATGCTCTGGGCGATAACCACTAGCACCTCGATGGGCAATAATAATTGGCTTTTTTGTATTCTGTTTTTTCATGATGCCTGAATTATTTCCCTACTACTAATAAGACAAACTAGTAGAATTTACTTGTCTTAATGTATATCTAAATTAAATACATCCATCGACTGTAATAGATTCTGTTAAGATTTGCCCAATTGGAAATTATTTAGTATAGTATATAGCCACTCATGGGACTTAACAGCTAAATATATATCTTGCACCTTCTCAACAAGGGTAAGGTGGGCAATAGGTGGGCTACGAAAAATTAAGGGTTTCAGACTCTAATTTGCTCAATCATCTTATGGCCCAAGATGTGAATAAATACTCATTTCCAATAGTCACTTTCTATGATGCGACTCTTACCTTTATACTTGATTAATTTTTTACTAATTCTCACCACAGGATGCAGTCAAAATTCTCCGGTTGCAAATAATTATACTTCTGAACCAACCACATCTTCTATGCGGTTGTCACAAAATTCTATATCCACTAAAAATAATCGTATTTCTACAAAAACACTCACACCCAAACCAATTCGGATTAATATAAACAATTTACCCAAACCCTTTAGCTCAACTAGTGTTTCTAAACCACCCCAAGTATTACCTATTCCCACCAATCCTACCTTGCGATTACCATCGGGTTTTGTTGTCAACGTATTTGCAGAGGGTTTGGATGCTCCCCGGTGGTTGGCTTTAACTCCTAGTGGTGATGTGCTGGTAACGGAAACTAGACAAAATAGAATTAGTTTATTACGGGATAACAATGGTGATGGTGTTGCTGATGAGAAAAAGACTTTTGCAACTGCGGTAAATGGATTAAATATTCCCTTTGGGATGGCTTTTGGCAAAAATCATTTTTTCTTGGGTAATACCAATGCTGTTTTACGCTTTCCTTATACCAAGGGTCAACAGCAATTAAGTGGTAAAGGAGAGAAAATTGCTACTCTTCCTGGTGGTGGTTATAACCAACATTGGACGCGGAATGTGTTGGTATCGCCAGATGGTCAAAAATTATATGTGTCCATTGGCTCTCGTAGTAATGTGGATGAAGAATCTCTACCCAGAGCCTCTGTACAACAAATGAACCTAGATGGCTCTCAAAACAAGACTTTTGCTTTTGGTTTGCGTAACCCGGTGGGGATGGATTTTCACCCCATAACAAAGGAACTTTATACCACGGTAAACGAACGGGATGGTATGGGTGATGATTTAGTACCCGATTATCTAACACGCATTCGTCAAGGGGAGTTTTATGGTTGGCCCTATGCTTATCTTCAACCCAGCAATCTCGATCCTCGACAAATGATTGGTGGTAAAAGCAAACGTCCCGACTTAGTTGCAAAGACTAGAACTCCAGATGTGTTGTTTCAATCACATTCGGCTGCATTAGGTTTGCAATTTTACGACGGTAAGAGTTTTCCGAAAAAGTACCATAATGGGGCTTTTGTGGCTTTTCGTGGTTCTTGGAACCGCGATCGCGGCACTGGTTATAAGATTGTTTTTGTGCCTTTTAATGCTAAAGGTAGACCGCAAAATTACTATGAAGATTTTCTCGATGGTTTTTTGGTTGATCCTTCTCAACCCGCCACTTGGGGTCGTCCTGTAGGTTTGTTAGTATTGCCCGATGGTAGTTTGATTTTTACCGAAGAAAGTAATAACCGGATTTATCGAATTCAGTTTAGTCAGCCTACAACGTAATCTTGACGAGCTGCGTGTGTTTAGATCCCCGACTTCTTAAACTCGACTTTAGCCAATTTGGATTTCTGAGACTCATTGTCTCCAATAGCGTAAGCTGTGCGGATCAGAGCAATTTAGGGGTGAAATCCCCAAACCCTTTGAGGTCAA
>JAAUYI010076313.1_pt1 | contig 11410 bp, 11 predicted proteins | sample 7278041 | NCBI WGS metagenome assembly JAAUYI01 (sample SAMN14350216, study PRJNA611818) | marine sediment metagenome | isolation source: surface marine sediment (0.6m) | place: French Polynesia: Moorea | collected 2018-08
CGCAGCCCGCTGTCGGGGCAAGCAGACCGTCGGGCAAACGAGAATTTCGCTGTAGTGTATGGATGCCCCGTGAGGATTCGAACCTCAATTGACGGAGTCAGAGTCCGTAGTCTTACCATTAGACGACGGGGCATCAGCAGGCAGCGACTCTGTACGCCCTGCAAAATGAGCCGCGCATCTAGTTTTGCCGTGCGCCGAGGTCAAGGGCGCTCGCGCCGCCAAATGCGCCAACTTGCTCTCTTACCATGCTTGGGTTAGTTTTCTTTTCAGGTCCTCGCATCATGTTGGATGCGAGAGGAAAGAAAGAGTTGAGTATGGCGGACACGCTTCCGCCGGACAAAGACAGGAGCGCTGGCAAAAAGAGGAGCGGCAAGTCCGGCAAGAAAGTAGCCGATTTTCGCTACAAGCGTTCCTCCCAGCCCGGTAATACCCCGCGCGCCCGCAAGGATCGGGAGCGTCATAACGGCTCTGGCCGTGGACGCGGTGCGACACCCAACAAACATCGCGAAAACTCGCGCCCGAATGATGCCGCGAAGAACGCCGCGCATGTGCCGCAAAGAGGCCGCGCGCGGTTTGCACGGCCGAACGAGGCCTATGCCGCGCTCGATCTCGGCACCAACAATTGCCGCCTGCTGATCGCGCGGCCATCGGGCCGAGATTTCACCGTCATCGACGCCTTCAGCCGGGTGGTGAAGCTGGGCGAGGACCTGGCGACGACTGGACGGCTTTCCGACGACGCGATGGACCGCGCGCTCGGTGCCCTTTCGGTCTGTGCCGACAAGCTGCGGCGCCGCAACGTGCGCCTAGCGCGGTCGGTAGCAACCGAAGCCTGTCGCCGCGCCGCAAACGGGCCAGCCTTCATCGAACGGGTCCAGCGCGAGACGGGCATCGTGCTTGACATCATCAGCGCCGAGGAAGAAGCACGGCTGGCTGTACTCGGCTGCCATATCCTGCTCGAACAGGGCGAAGGCCCGGCGGTTATTTTCGATATCGGCGGGGGTTCGACCGAGCTGGTGCTGCTCGAACCGGGAGGTCCGGAATCGCGCCGGGTACCGCGCATCCTCGACTGGCAAAGCGTGCCGTGGGGAGTGGTTTCGCTGACGGACACGGTCGGACGCACCGAGGGTGGCGAAGAAGCTCGACTGGCGCGCTACCGCGAGATGCGCCGAGTGGTCTCCGACAGCTTCGCGCCCTTCGCTGAGCGGATCGCCGAGGCCGCGGGTCATGACGACATTCGCCTTCTGGGCACCAGCGGCACGGTTACCACGCTGGCGAGCCTGCATCTCGAACTGCCGCACTACGATCGCAGGGCGGTCGACGGACTGATCGTCCCTTCGCAATCGATGCGCGACATCAGCACGCGCCTCTCGGGCATGTCCCCGGCAGAGCGCAGCGAGCTTCCGTGTATCGGGCATGATCGCGCCGACCTGGTTGTTGCAGGCTGCGCGATCCTCGAATCGATACTCGACTTGTGGCCGGCCGAACGACTCGGCGTTGCCGACCGGGGTATACGCGAGGGAATCCTGCGCAGCCTGATGGCGGCGGAGCGGCAGAGTGAGCGGGCCCTGCGCGCCTTGCAAGAAGGTCGCGCGGGCATGGCTGGGCAATGAGCAGGTCGGGCCGTAATCCGGATCGGCGGGTCAAGACCGCCAAGAAGCGCAGTGAGAGCTCGACCCGCTGGCTCCAGCGCCAACTCAACGATCCCTACGTCAAGCAGGCCAAGGCCGACGGATACCGCAGCCGTGCCGCCTACAAGCTGATCGAGCTGGACGATCGTTTCGGGTTGATTCGCGGGGCCAAGCGAGTTGTCGATCTTGGCATTGCACCCGGCGGCTGGTCGCAAGTGGTGCGTGCCAAGGCCCCCAAGGCCGAGGTTGTCGGGATCGACCTGCTGCCGACCGAACCGATCGAAGGTGTGACGATCTTCGAGATGGATTTCTTGGACGATGACGCCCCCGCCAAGCTCGAAGAGGCGCTGGGCGGTCCGCCGGATCTGGTCCTCTCGGACATGGCGGCCAATACGGTCGGGCACAAACAGACCGATCACCTGCGTACTATGGCGCTGGTCGAAGCGGGCGCATGGTTTGCGACCGAGACTTTGGAAAAGGGCGGAGCGTTCGTGGCCAAGGTATTGGCGGGTGGAACCGACGCCGAACTACTGAAGCTGCTCAAGCAGCACTTCACCAGCGTCAAACACGCCAAACCCCCCGCGAGCCGCAAGGGCTCATCGGAGTGGTACGTCGTTGCTCAGGGCTTCAAGGGGCGCAACTAGGCACCCCTATTTGCGATTACTCGGCCGCCGCTGCCGCGATTTCTTCGCCTTCGTTCTGCTCGGCTTCCGCCTCGGCAACCTGGCCTGCGTCGGAACCGGTCTCTTCGACTTCAGCGTCTTCGGCGACCGCTTCGACATATTCCGGAACGGGAATGTTCGAACCTGCTTCGTTCATGTACAGCGCAACCGCGGCGCGATCTTCGATTTTGGAAAGACCGGCAAAGCTCATCTTGGTGCCTTCGGCAAAAGCGCGCGGGCTCTTGAGCCATTCGCTCATGGTCTCCCAGTCCCAGACGCCGCCCTTGCCGGCAAGCGCGGAGCTGTAATCGAAGCCTGGTTTTGCAGCGATCGGCGATCCCATGATGCCGTAAAGGTTCGGGCCGACGCCATTGGCACCACCCTGCTCAATCGTATGGCATGCCAGGCACTTGGCATAGACCTTCTCACCAGCTGATGCCGACATTTCCGGCATGTTGAGCGCTGCGGCCATGGTCATTTCCGCTGCAGGCCCGCCTTCCTCGACCGCGCCCTCGATCACATAGCCAAGCTGCTCGGGGCGCTCGGGGCTGTCGCCGTGGAAGTACTTCCCCGACAGAATCGAAAGGCCAAGGCCCAGACCAGCCGCGAACAGAACCCAGCCCGCCGCTGTGTTGAACAGATCGCCACCGCCCGTCTCGGCTTCCGGCGTCGTTTCCGAAGAGTTTTCTTGTGTCATCCCGGCGCCCCAATAGTGCCGCCCACGGGCGGGCGCAAGAGAGATCGCAACATCATTTCTTGCACAGGATGCAAGTAGGGTTGCCGGGGAATGATTGCCGCTCTAGCAGACGGCGGCAATGCGTAGTTTTCCCGGCCCCGCCCTGAAAATCGTCGATCAGCTGCGCGAGGCTGCAGCTGCCGATCCGGCGCGGGCGATCGCGTTTCAAGGGTCTCCCGGAGCCAATTCGCACCGCGCCGCCACCGAAGCGCGGCCCGATGCGCTCCCACTTCCCTGTTTCAGCTTCGAGGATGCGCTCGATGCCGTGAAGGATGGCCGCGCAGGCCAGGCGATTATCCCGATCGAAAATTCACAGCACGGTCGCGTCGCCGACATCCATTTCCTCCTTCCCGAAAGCGGGCTGTCGATCGTCGGCGAGTACTTCATGCCGATTCGCCACGCGCTGATGGGGATTGGCCCCGGTCCATACGAGGCCGCCTACAGCCACCCGCAGGCTCTGGGCCAGTCGCGATTCTTCCTGCGCGAACGCGGGATCGTGCCGCTCAGCCACGCCGATACAGCTGGCGCGGCGGCCTATGTCGCTGAAAAGGGCGATCCCAAACTGGCAGCGATTGCGCCCGCCATCGCGGCCGAACTCTACGGCCTCGAAATCGCCGAGCGCCACGTCGAGGACACCGAGGACAACATGACCCGCTTCGTGATTCTCTCCGGCGAAGCGCTCGACCCTGCAACCCTCGCGGGCAAAGATGCGATCACGACGTTCATATTCGAAGTGAAAAACATTCCCGCCGCGCTCTACAAGGTGCTCGGCTGCTTTGCGACCAACGCAGTCAACATGACCAAGCTGGAAAGCTACCAGCAGGGCGCCAGCTTTGCCGCGACCATGTTCTATGCCGATATCACCGGCGCCCCGGGCGATCCGGCGGTCGATCGCGCGCTCGAGGAATGCGCGTTCCATTCCAAGGAATTGCGCCTTCTCGGGACCTATGAGCAGGCGCGCGTTCGCGGATAACAGCCGGCATCGGAAAATCGCTAGTGCACGGGTGTTGCGCCCCGCCCTGAGCCGTGCCACCACTCGACCTGCATGACCACCGTGATGCAATCCTCCACGGCAAAATCCAATGCCTTCGACGGATCCTCCGCTCCGGAAGGGTGGCGCGAGTTGCGCGAAGACCCGAATATCCAGTTCGAAGAAGTCGTAATTCCACCGCAACCGCCGCGCGAACCCAACTGGTTCGAACGAATGATGGCTGAGGTGTTCGAATTCCTCGCAAACCTGTTCGCCCCGATCGGGCAGGCGCTGGGCTTGTCATGGCCGGTGTTGCAGTGGGCGCTGCTGGGTCTGCTCGTGCTGTTCGTGCTCTACCTGATCTATCGATTGGTCGACCCGCAGTGGTTCGCCAGAAAATCGAACGGAGATGACAGCGCCGAAGACGAGGGCTGGCAACCGACCCGCGCCGATAGCGTCGCGTTACTCGAGGAAGCGGATCGTCTCGCGTCCGAAGGCAAGTTCGACGAAGCGACCCACCTGCTCTTGAAACGCAGCGTCAGCCAGATCGCCGCTGCGCGTCCCGAATGGGTCGAACCGTCCAGCACCGCGCGCGAACTCGCAGCCCTGCCCGCCCTCTCAGAAGCTGCCCGCGTGGCCTTTCGCACCATTTCCGACCGCGTGGAGCGCAGCCTGTTTGCCCTGCGCACACTCGACAAGAGCGACTGGGAAGCGGCGCGCAATGCCTATTCCGAATTTGCGCTGGCGAGATTCGACCCTTCGGGAGCGCGCACATGAACAACGTGGCGGACCAGCAGCGCGCCAACCCCTTCGGTCGCGGTGCCGTGCTCGGTATGGTGGTGATCGGCTTCATCGCTTTCATTGCTATGCTGTACTTCCTCAGCATCGGCGACACCGGCAGGGACGAGAATGACGGCGAGGCGCATGCCCTCTCGAATGCGCTCAACGGCTATTCGGCGCTGACGCGATTGCTCGAGGCCGAGGGATTCGAAGTGGATCGATCCCGATTGCAGAGCGGGCTTGAAACGCCTGACCTGCTGGTTCTCACTCCGCCCTCGTTTCTCGATCCGGAAGACCTCACCACCATCCTTCGGGACCGCGCCTATGTCGGGCCGACGATGGTGATCGTGCCCAAGTGGATGGCGATCGGATTTCCGCCCAACCTTCCGGAAGAGGTGCAGGATGAGGTGAAGGACGGATGGGTCCGGCTGGGCGAGGCCTATGCGCCCGATTGGGTATCGCAACTGGACGGCCCATACACCTTGTCGATCGGGGTCGAGCAGGATGAGACGCCGACTTGGGGCGGTCTCGAGCGCAGCGGCGCGCTGCCGAATAGGTCGGTAGTGGGCGCATCGCCTGACGCCGGTCACACCGCGCTGGTGATCGACGGAGCCGCGCGGCGGCTGGCAGTAACCTACTCCAATGTCGACATGTACGGGGACGATATCGACACCGAGTCGGTGACTTTCGTGATCGAACCGGACCTGATGAACAATTACGGCCTGTCCGACGCCAAGCGTGCGGCTCTGGCGGTGGAACTGATCGACCGGGCGGGCTACGGCCGAGACTATCCGGTGACGTTCGACCTCACGCTCAATGGCTTCGGAGGGTCGATAAACCTGCTGACGCTGGCCTTCCGCCCGCCCTTCCTCGCTGCCACCCTGTGCCTGATCGTCGCCATGATCGTGGTCGGCTGGCGTGCTTTCCAGCGGTTCGGACCCGCAGCCGCAAGCGGCCCGGCAATCGCCTTCGGCAAGTCGCGACTGGTCACCAATGGCGCCGGCCTGATCGTACGCGCAAGGCGCCTCGGTCTGCTGGCCCAGCCCTACACCGATCTCTCTGCCAGACGATTGGCGAATGCCCTTGGCCTGACCCGGCACGATACCGAGGCGATCGACACCGCGCTGGCGACCAGATTGCCGGACGAAGAACCCTGGTCGCGGCGCGCAGCCCGCATGCGCGAGGCCAAGTCACCATCCGAAATCCTGCGCGCCGCACAGGCGCTGAAAGAGCTTGAAGGGAAGTTGCACAGATGAGCATGAGCCTCGAAGAACTGCGCGCGCTCGCCGACGCGATCCGCGCCGAGGTCGCAAAGGCGATCATCGGCCAGGACGAAATGATCGAACAATTGCTGATTGCGATGGTCAGCGAGGGGCACGTCCTGCTCGAAGGGCCGCCGGGCACCGCCAAGACATTCCTCGCCAATTCCTTCGCGACTGCGCTCGGTCTCGATTTCGGACGCATCCAGTTCACGCCTGACCTGCTGCCGGGCGACATCCTGGGCTCCAACTTGTTCAACTTCCAGACCAGTTCCTTCACGCTGACACGCGGGCCGATCTTCTGCGAATTGCTGCTCGCCGACGAGATCAACCGCACCCCGCCCAAGACGCAGGCAGCACTGCTCGAAGCGATGCAGGAACGCCGCGTTACGCTCGACGGTGAGACGCACCAGTTGCCCGATCGCTTCATGGTGGTTGCAACCCAGAACCCGATTGAGAACCAGGGCGTCTACCCGCTGCCTGAGGCGCAGCTCGACCGGTTCCTGTTCAAGCTGCTGGTGCCCTATCCCGACGAAGCCGAAGAAATGCGGATTGTCACCGACTACGGCAAACGACAAGGCCCGACCCGGCCCGCCGAGCTGGGCGTCACAGCAGTCGCCGATGCGGCCAAACTTGTCGATGCCAGCGCCGCCCTCGATCAGGTTACGGTCGCCGAAGAGATCACCCAATATGTCGTGCGGCTGGTGCGTGCGACCCGCGAGCACGCCGAATTGTCGGTCGGGGCCAGCCCGCGCGCAGCGGTGATGCTGGCCAACGCCGCCCGCGCCCGCGCTGCTCTGCATGGCCGCGCCTACGCCATTCCCGACGATGTGAAGGCGCTGGCCATCCCGGTCCTGCGGCATCGCCTGACACTAAGCCCTGCTGCCGAGATCGAAGGCCGCGATATCGAAGCGCTGGTCGCGGAACTGGTCGACAGCACGGAAGCGCCGCGTTGATCCGATGAAGCTGCGCGAGATCCCCTGGACCCTGCCGATCGTGCCGACCGAGCGCACCGCGTGGCTCGCCGCCGGTTTCGCGCCGGTAGCGGTGGTGATCGCGGCCCTGATCCCGGGCCTGTGGATCATCGCGCCGGTTGCCGCCGTGGCGCTGCTTGCGCTGGTTCTGCTCGACGGCTTGCTTGCGGGCAAACGCATCGACTGGCGGATCTTCGTGCCCGCCGATGTCGAAGTAGGTCAGCCAACCGATCTGACCATGCAGGCGACCCTGCCGTCGACAGCGATATCCAAGGTTGAAGGCGCGCTCGAATTCGATCCACGCCTTGGCGACAAGGGTGTGGGGCGCTTCCAGTTGTTTCCGGTGGAACGCGAGGCATTCATGCGCGGCAGTCATGTCGCGCGTCCGATCCGCCGGGGCACTGCCAAGGTATCCAAGGCATGGCTGCGCTGGACTGGTCCGCTCGGCCTCGGCTCGCGGCAGGTTTCCGGCACGCTAGACGACGAAGTGCGCATCTGGCCCGACCTTTCGCCGGTGCGCAGCCGCGATTTGCAGATGTTCCTGCGCGATGCCCAGACCGGCCTGATCGCGCGGCGGATCAGGGGCGAAGGGACGCAGTTCGAGGCGCTCTCCGAATACGAACCGGGCATGGATCGGCGCCGGATCGACTGGAAAGCCAGCGCGCGGCACATTCACCTCTACGCCCGGGAGAATGAAAGCGAGCGCAACAACCAGATCGTCTTCGCTTTCGACTGCGGACAGGCGATGTGCGAACCGGTCGACGGGATGCCGCGCATCGACCGTGCAGTTTCGGCAGCGCTCACTTGCGCCTATGTCGCGCTCAAGGGCGGCGACAAGGTCGCTCTGTTCGGCTTTGGCCAGCGCCCGCAGGTGATGACGCCATTCGTGAGCGATGCGCGCGCCTTCCACCGTCTGCAAAGCGCCGCAGCGGGCCTCGACTATACCGCCGCCGAGCCCAATTTCACGCTCGCGCTAGCAACCCTCACCGCCAAGCTTCAGCGCCGCTCGCTGATCGTGCTGTTCTCAGACTTCACCGACCCCACGGCGGCGGAATTGATGGTCGAGAGCATCGGGCGGTTGGTCGACAAGCATTTGGTGCTGTTCGTCACCATCGCCGACAGCGAACTCGAGAGCTTCATCGCCGAGGAACCCGGCGACATCGCCACACTAGCTCGTAGCGTTACCGCTGACACGCTGGTGCACCAGCGCCAGATCGTCCTCCAGCGCCTGCGCCGTATGGGCGTCGACGTGATCGAAGCGCCGTGGGACACGATCGGCTACCGCCTGATCGATCGCTATTTCGTGATCAAGAACAGCGAGGCGATCGGATAATGAAGGCTCCGACCCTGTCAGGCTGGTTCGGACGCGGTGAGATCGCCGCCCCGGCGGATATCGAAAGCGCCGCGCTTCGCTCGGACCGCTTCCGGCTGGAGCGCGAGAGCGACTGGCGGCGGCTGGAAGACATCGTCAAGCGGATGGAAAAAGGCGGCTTACGGCGGGTCAGCGACGAGGAATTGCTCGCGCTTCCGACGCTCTACCGCACCGCCGCATCGAGCCTTTCGGTTGCCCGCGAAACCTCTCTCGACCGGGCGACGCTGAGCTATCTCGAAAGCCTCGTCCAGCGCGCGTGGTTCCAGGTTTACGGCCCGCGCAAGGGCTTCTTCGGATGGCTGCGCGAGTTCCTGATGGGTGGTTGGAGCCGTTCGGTGCGCGAAATCTGGCTCGACATGTGCGTCGCGCTGTTCGTGATGGTTGCAGGAACGATCGTCGGCTGGCTGCTCGTCATGCAGGATACCGATTGGTATTATCGCCTTGTCCCGACCCAGTTCACCGACACCCGTGTGCCGGGCGCAAGCCGAGAGCAATTGCTGGAAACTCTGGCCGTCGAAGAAGAGACGGGCGGTCTTTCAGCCTTCGCGGCCTCCTTGTTCAGCAACAATGCCGGGGTCGCGATCCTCGCCTTCGCACTCGGCTTTGCCTTCGGCATCCCGTCGCTGCTGTTGCTGGTATACAATCTCGCCGTGCTCGGCGCGATGTTCTGGTTGTTTGCGGGACAGGATCTTGGCTGGGAGTTCGCGGCATGGCTCAGCGTTCATGGCACGACCGAGCTGTTCGCGATTCTGCTCGCCGGAGCGGCAGGCATGCATATCGGCCGGTCGATGGCATTCCCCGGTGACAAGTCCGTGCTCGACGCAGCGTCTGAAAGCGGGCGTCGCGGGGCCATGGTCATGGTCGGCGTGGTGCTGATGATGGTCGTCGCAGCAATACTCGAGGCCTTCCCCCGCCAGCTCGTCGGGGGCGCCGAAAACCGTTTCATCATCGGCGGAATGATGCTGGCGTTCTGGCTCGCCTACTTCTTCCTTTATCGACCCAAGCGTGTGGGAGACGAGCAATGAGTTCGGTCGCGACCACCGGCAGATCCGGCGGCACGGCCCCAGCGTCGGGTGATGTCAGGAGCAAACGCGAGCGCACCGTGATCACACCGGAGGGCATCGCGGTGCCCGTCACCGTTGCTTCTCGCGGGGCGCGGGTGGGTGCGCTGATCCTCGACTTCGTCATCCTCTATATCGGCATATTGGTGGTCCTGTACCTGCTGAGCTGGATCGCCGGCGGATTGTTCGAGGACGTCGTCGAAGGCGCCGAGGAAGCTGCGCGCGGAGCGGGAGAGTTTCTTTTCATCCTCCTCGTGCTGTTCATCTTCCTTGCCCGATATGGCTACTTTCTCGGCTTCGAGCTTGGTCCGCGCGGCGCGACCCTCGGCAAGCGTGCGGTCGGAATCAGGGTCGCGGCCCGTGACGGGGGCAAGCTGACGCCCGAGGCTGTGATCGCCCGCAACCTGCTGCGCGATATCGAGCTGTTCATGCCGCTCGTGTTCCTGATGGTCGCCCCCAGCGGTGACATGGGCAATTTCGGATATGCCGGTCTTGCCTGGTTGCTGGTGATCCTGGCGATCCCATTCCTCAACAAGGATGCGCTGCGCGCAGGCGATATCATTGCCGGGACATGGGTTGTCGAGGCTCCGCGCACCAAGCTCGCTGACGCGCTCTCGACCCAGGGCGCAGCGAAGGGGACCAGCACGCTGACCGGAGTTCGCTACGATTTTGGCGAGACTGAGCTGTCTGTCTATGGCGAGCGCGAATTGCAGACCCTTGAACGCGTGCTGCGCGACGATCAGCCTGACGCCATTTCCGCCGTGCACGAGACGATCTGTCGCAAGATCGGTTGGGACCCGGGGGCTGGCGACGAACGCGCCTTCCTCGAAGCGTTCTACGCGCAACTCAGGCGCAAGCTCGAAAGCGACATGCGGTTCGGGAAGCGCAAGGCGGACAAGCATTCGTGAGCGCATTCCGCATCGCCCCCGACGATCTGACCGGCGAAGCGGTGCTGGGACTGCTCCAGCTTCACCTCGATGAAATGCACCAGTGGTCCCCCGCCGACAAGGTCCACGCGATGCCGGCCGAGCGCCTGCGCGAGCCGGACGTTTCCTTCTTTGCCGTTTGGGACGGCGATAGACTTGCCGCCGTTGGCGCTCTCAAGGCGCTTGGAGGAAATCGCGGTGAACTCAAGTCGATGCGCGCTGCGCCCGACTATCGCGGAAAGGGTGCCGGCGAGGCGTTGCTGCTCCACCTGATCGGCGTGGCGGAGGAACGCGGATACCGCTGGATCGGGCTGGAAACCGGCAGGCCGGAGGAGTTTCGCCACGCTCAGCGGCTCTACGAGAAACACGGCTTTGCCGAATGTCCCGCGTTCGGCGATTATGTCTCGGACGAATTCAGCCTGTGCATGGAGAAGCACTTGTGAGCATCACGCGCCGTAGATTTGTGGCTGGCGGAGCGGCTTTTGCCGTGAGCGCCTGTGTTCCGGTGGACCGAACAATTCTCGGGCGGCTCGACGCGCGGCTGCGGATTATCGAGGCGGCTGGCAACGGGACGCTCGGGGCCCAGATCTACGACACCGGTAGCGGCGAGACACTGGGAATCAACGAGAACAGGCGCTTTGGCCATTGCTCATCATTCAAGCTGTCGCTCGCGGCGATGGTGCTGGCCCGCGATGCTGTTGGCGCGATCGATGCGGATAGGAAAGTGATGTGGAGCGAGGACGACCTGATGTTCGTCTCGCCCTTCACCACGCGGCGACTCAAAGAAGGCGCGACCCTGCGTGAGCTCGCCGAGTTCACCCAGAAATATTCCGACAACGCCGCCGCGAACATCCTGCTGCGGGAGCTGGGCGGGCCTGAGGCGCTGACCGCCTTCTGGCGTGAAATCGGCGATGCGACCAGCAGGCTGGACCGAACCGAACCTGCGCTCAACAACGTGCCCCCCACCGAAATCCGCGACACGGCCACTCCCGCTGCGATGGCTCGAACGGTCGCCACCTTGTGTTTTGGCGAGGTGCTGCCC